>JABLTK010041094.1_pt1 | contig 19450 bp, 16 predicted proteins | sample 7160131 | NCBI WGS metagenome assembly JABLTK01 (sample SAMN14651221, study PRJNA627086) | human gut metagenome | isolation source: feces | host: Homo sapiens
GAAGATGAATGGAGTAGAGTGGAGAATGAAGTGGAAAGAGTACTTGAAAGAGAGTGTATTGAATGATAATAAGAATTGTATGTTGAGTTTGAATTGATATCAATGAGAGATTCTGTTTCGGGAAGAAGCCCATCAATTGGTATGAATCATTTGAATTGAGGATCTCCTTTCTCTTATATTCATTCAAATGGAAGTTTAGAAGTTCTTCGAAGTCCCGCGATTCCCTGTGATTTCAGTAGAAATGAAGTGCAGTTATAATGGATCAGCACATGGCTGAAGGTAATCAATAGCATCCATCATGATCGAGTAGTGGAATTACCCAAGAGAAGAACCCAGTGGTATAATCTTTCTGGATATGTTACAAAAGGAGAAGCAATTCGAAAACGAATAGATGGAAAGGATTATGAAATTGTGCGATTTCAAGGAGAACACGAAAATGAGTTTTGTGTGTATGAGTTGAAGAATGAAGTATATGACGGTCGAGCCCAACTCTTTGATGATGGAGTGTTGAAAATGGCGTGGATAATGAAGGATGGTAAACGAGAGGGACATATTTATCTGTATGACAAAGGACGATTATGTAAAGAAAGTCGATGGAATTATCTAGAATCAGAAGATGAAGAAAAGTGGATTGTTAACAATAAGGATAAACAAGTGATGGTGATATCTGATTGTAAATCGAATAGACCATTGTATGTTGGAGGATTTAATGATCAAATGGAACGAGAGGGATATGGTATGGAGTATTCTGATGGATCGATGAAATGGAGTGGATATTGGAAGAAGGATGAGTTGATTCATATACATCAACGAGTTCTGAGTGAGGATGAAATGATTGAGTATGGAGGAGAGAAGACTGACAACAATTGGAATGTGTTGGATCGTAGACCAGTTTACAGAGGTGGTTTTGTGTATGATAGAGAGAAGAATCGACTATTAAGACATGGCTTTGGTTGTATCTTAAATGAATGGAATGGAGTCTGTATTAAGGAGGGTGAATGGAATATGGGAGTACAGGTGGAAACAAACCAAGTTGAATTAAAGAATGGTAGATATAATGAAGGAGAAACAGATGAATCATTGAGAATGGTATCATCTGGTTTTGTTTCTCTTCCAAAGGGAGAGAATAGTAACATTGCTTTACATTTTCCAGATGGAGTATGGAACATTGAACCCAATTCTTATATTGAGAAGGATATCAACGAATGGAAGATATTCTCTCTTCCAAATTTGAGACAACTAGTTATTGGTGATGGTTGTTTCAGATTTGTTACACAATTCGTTCTGAGTGAACTGAACGAGCTTGAAACAGTTACCATTAAGAAGAAGTGCTTTTGTACTAGAGCAAAACTCACATATTGTATTCAGTATTCTATCTTTTCGATTTCTAACTGCCAGAGATTCAGGGAATTAAGATTGGAAAATGATGTGTTCTATAGTTGTGAGACATTTGAATTGTGTAATCTGCCATCCTTACTAACGGTGAGTATTGGAAATCGAAGTTTCCAGTATGCATGTTATTGCAAGTTAAATGGTATTCCCTCCTTAAAGAAATTGGACATTGGTAATAACTGCTTCAAGGATAATTACTTTTTTGAACTAGATGGATACAATGAATTAGAATCTGTGAGAATAGGGAATAAGAGTTTTACTATAGCGCCTGATAGATGGCTTTATTACTTCCAATGTGGAAAGTATCCAGATGCGAGAGGTGGATTCAAACTCACTAACTGCTCCTCTCTAAAGGATCTACACATAGGAGATGATACGTTTTCATGGTATCGTCATATATCTTGGAGTAATCTTCCTTCACTTGAATCCATTAGTATTGGCAATAATTGCTTCAGGTATGTAACTGAGTTTCACTTGGTTGGATTGGATGAATTGGATACTCTACAAATTGGAAATAACTGTTTCATTCCTGTCACTAATCCATTCGACTTGACCGCTAGTGAATTTAGAGTATCGGATTGTCCTCAATTATGCAGAATTGAAGTGGGACAGTACTCTTTTTATCATTTCAAATCGTTTGTATTAAAGAATAACCCATCACTGAGCAATATTCAACTGGATGACAATGTTAGCAAGGGTTGTGAGACTATAATCTTCGAGGGTACGGATGATGAGTGATTCATAACCAGATCTTCCACAACTGTATTCAATAACACTGGGTGAGAAAGCTCTTTACGGAAGTTGGGAATATACAAAAGGGGGATTCAAACAGTACCATGCTGCACTGACAATGGAGAGTACGAATACTGCATGATTGATCACTCAGATCTTCCCTCTTTAACTCGGTTCATTGGAAAGGGTTCCAACTTTATACAAGTTGGTTCTGTTACACTTGCAAGTACTTCTAGGAATGGTCTTTGATTTAGATGTTTGCGAGAAAAGACCTTGCAAAATCTCTTTTCCCAGTTCTAATAGCGAAAATGAGAAAGCATTCTGTAATGTCTACTTGCTAAATGTATCATCAGTTGGTGTGTTACCATATCCAGTCTCTCGTACCCTTGATTATTACATCCGAGAGGCTAGTAATCATTTGAACAACTAAAGTCATGATGTTTTTTGAAACAATAGAGTTTTTAATCGATGATTCGATTGATCATTCCTCATTATTACAGTTTGTCAATGGGCTATTATCCGAATAATGATATCTGTTTCATAAGACTTGACACTCTCTTACATGTATCCATTTAGTTACCAGTTTCTTGATTTGACTTTCCCGAAATAGGACAGTTTTTGAGGATTCATAACGGTTGTTTTTGGCACTTTTTCTGGCAAGAAAACACACTCTGTATCTTTGTTAATAGAAGATGGAGAAGTCTGACATTTTGTGGCAGGGGTAGATACAATTGTAGAATGCAGAATTAATCTCTAGATGGTTGTTATCTACAGGGAAATCGCAAACAGATTGGAAGAAGGTATAATGGTTCTCCATCAATATCATTTGAAGAGATATTTTCAGTTTTCTTCGAAACAGTTGTCTTATCACGATGATCCCAATTCTCCTCCTAAAGGTATTTTTGAGTATTCGAATAATGCTTGTAATAGTAGTGCGTGATGATATCATATTCAGATATTTGTTGGCTTAAAGAAGGTGTCAACTATTGTAAACAACAGTATCTCTTTTCAAGGTATTGAATTTAAATGATAATTGGGATCATTTGTAGAGGTCAAGGATCAGGTCCTGTATTGTCGTCTGGAGATATGACAAATATGTTTATCTTATTTACAAACACTACAATCCTTCAAATTGGTTGTGCTGATACTCAAACTACCACTTTACGCGAAGTTCTTCGCTACAAGTTTCGGGCTTGTTCTGGTAGTGAAAACTATTATTTTATCATCATAGTAATTGCAGCAACCGATATTTTCCGCAAGAAGAACAAGTTCCAGTGGACAAAGAATTTCATGGCAGTGTTGACATCTCGCGATATTCTCCTTTTCGAAAATGATAAGTACATCATATGAAGTTCTTGAACTCTAGATTGGAGGTGATTGTGTCAAGAATTACTCCTGTCGATCTCAATGATTCAGTTCAACAGTCCACAGGAACAGAATCGAATTATAAGTGTCTCCTTGAACTGAAAGTCGGAGACAAGCCTCTTCTTCTCAGTACAGGATCGTCTCCAGAGAGTCAACAGTATTGTGGCGAGCTGTATCATGTTCTCTTCTTCGTATTGAAAGGGTTTCATCCTCTTCTTCCTCCACCTCCATCCATTGCCTGGTCACTTCCTTTACTGACTGCTTACAACAGTGGTTTGTTTATGAAAGGAATTTTTGAGCGGGAAGCTGTGTATCAGGGTGTTCAAGAAGAGATTCGTCCTTGGGTTTGGAAGAATTTATGTGAAGCCTTGTTGAAAGGGAGCGTAGTACTTTCCAAAGATGATATCCAGACTCTTGTAAGTACTATTTCATCAATTCCAGATTCAATAGAGGAGGATATCCAGAAGATCTGTTCAGAAGAATCGATTCGAGAAGGAGTTCGCTTATTGTCACGATATGTGATAGCTACCCAAATATCCTTAGTAATGCATTCAGACTCTCCTTAACTATTACCCATCATTAAAGAACCTTAAGCCATTATGTGTACTGGCTGGATATCTTCTCCAAACATTACCTGAAGATGTGGCTATTATTGTGTTCCAAGCATTTTCTCAGAAAATTCTACCAATTTGGTTAAGTGATAATATCTTTCAACAAGTAAGCATAAGAGTTCTAATATGATTTAGATTGAAACAAATGTCTTTTTGAATGTGTTTGGTCAATTGCTTCCAGATGTGATGCATTGGAGTCAGTCTCATCAGATTGATTGGAGTCGTGTATTGAGACGATGGATAACTGCTATGGCAACAATGATGTCGAAACAGGTAATGAATAAGAGAGGAATCAGATCTAGTGTATCAATCGATTGTGGAGTATTCTCTTCTTTGAGGGTTATGGTTCCTTATTTCCATTGATTTTATCCATTATATCAAGCAATAAACACTTATTGTTGTCATTACCATCTTCAACAGATTGTCAAAAGTAGTCCTGTTTTTTATCCATCAGTATCAGATATCTCGAGATGGATTTCTTACCAGCAGTCAAGAATATGAGTGATATTACAAAGAATTTCCGTGTATTGATCGCTCCAAATCAGCCATCATCTCGCTTTTTCGACATTTCTCATATTCGTAGCTTGCGAGTTCAGTTCCTGTTGGTCTGATGATTGAAACTAACACTGTAGAGATGTGTATGTGAAAGAACTTCAAACAGTGAACATATCTACAAAGCATAAAGTTGAGTTGATTGAATCCCAAATCAATGATTGTGAGAAGTATCGTAATGCATTGGATACTTATCTTTGTGACATTCATTCACAGATTGAATCCATTCGAGGTAAAAATCTAATGCACTTATGAGAAATAGAATCAGCAAAGAATGATCATGACATTCGTATTCAGTTACTTCGATTACAACGCATTGAAGAGATGTTTACTGAGTGTCGACCTCATTTCATTGCTCTTAAGCAGTATCTCCAGCGTTATGTATCACCTCTTCATCAGTGTTCTTTTGTTCTCCTTGATGCTTTGGACTCGTTAGCTACAATTAGCAATACTTCATCATGTATTCCTGAAGGGAACCAGATTGATGCGCTACGACAAAATCTTACTGAATTAACCGTGAATATTCGTTTTGTAGGTCTTCGTGCAGATATCGTGACTATTTTGATGGCTTCTCAAGTATGTGTATGGGAAGTGATTAGTATAGCATGGCAAGTATTAGAAATGCATCTGAGGTAAAGGAATCGGAAGGATATAACATCTAGAAAGGTTCATAATGAAATGAGTTGGATGAATTCAGTGGAAATGACAGAGATGATGAAAACAAAGCAAGATTACATGTCATTTATGTATGATAGTGCTTTGAGAATTGCTCAAGTGTGTGGTTCATCGATTCTTCATTTTATCAATTCGATTCATAATGATTTATTTGCTACATTTGTGACAGATATTATTCCTGAAATGAAAGAAGTATATGAGGGATTACAACAGAAATGGTCGTCTGTTTCTGAGGAAGAAGATTTGAAACAGGAGTTTGATCGATTGGTAAAGCAGACTGGGTTTACGATGTAATTGCTATCGCTACATGTTTGATCAAACAACAGAATAAACTAAAGAGAGACCTTACATTTTAACAACCTTCTTTGTCTTGGGATTCCGTTTGACGGGCTTTTCCATCTTCTCTTTCTTATCCTTCTTCATTTCCTTGTCCTTCTTTTCTTTCTTGTCCTCCTTCTTTTCTGACTTTGCTTCCTTCTTCGTCTCCTTTTCTACCTTCTTCTCCACTTTCTCCTTCTTCTTTCCTTCCTTTTCTAAAGCAGCCAATGCCTCCTTATAACTCTTATTTGTCTCTTCCAATACCGAAGAATCCTTTCCAGATGCCTTCATTTCATCAATCTGCATCTGAATCTTCTCCAACTTCTTCTGAAGTGTTGTCTTTACTTCGTCAGGTGATTTACGAGCATTCATAGTATTGGCTGCTTTCTCTGCAGTGTTCACAACATGGAACTTCCGGTTCGCTCCTTTCCAGATATGCTCATCAACAGCTTCTGCCTTCATCACCTCACAAATAAGACGACGACCAAATAAAATGTAATTGTTCATAGTACTTGCAACAATCTCTGCCACATCAGGAGTTTCGAACTCAATGAAAGCATAATGTTTGGAAGCACCACTCTTTTTATTTCTGGATAATCTTAAATGCTTAATAGGACCAAACTGGGTAAAAAACTGACGCATCTGAGGCTCTTCAAAGGCTGCAGGAATATGACCAAGATAGACAATAGACGTCTTCTTCCCAGGTTTTACAGGTGCTGATGGAGCTTTTGGCATACTTGATCGTAAGGAATGTACTGTAGTCTTGAGAATCGGTGTTTGATCAAATATACGAACATCTTTTGGAATACCATACTTCAGGTTTCTAGATTCCCACGGGGATACGGGAGTTGTCTTTTTAGTTCATGAGTTCTGTATCTGTGGTTATCACTGTCTTCTCAAGTGTAGAATGTCAGAATCTTATGTAGAAGGGATATCCCAAAGTGATATACTTCGAGAGAATGCCGGAGCTCTTCTTGACACACCGACAGTCCAAGCAGGAACTATTGAATCAAATGGAGATAAGGGCAGTTATAAGGCAAGATTATCACCTCTGGATCTTAATATGAATTTGCATTTGTCTTATTTGGAGGGAGCAGGACCTGCAGAGGATGTACTTGGTCCGAATGATCCTTACATCGATGATGATCTACTTCAAGATGATGTTTCAGCAAGTTATCCCTTTCAGTTTCAGCAACCTCAAGGTGCTGAGAATATTCGATCTATGTATAACAAAGGAGCATTTGGAACATTCAGGAGGGCAAATCCCGATGGAGGACCTTACTTGGAAGGTGGATCGTTTTCTAACTTTTCAAATAGTGGTTCTTTTGACTATCCTTCAAGTTACCCTGAGAGTCATTCTGTTCCCCGTTCTATGGGAAGTCCTCACCCTATTGGTGGTATTCTTCCCGATGAAGTGGAAGATGATGGGTTGTTTATTGAATCAATGCCAGGTATTGCAAATGAGAATTTTGTGAACCGCATGTATGGTAAAACAGCTGTGGGAGACACTCTTTGTGATCCTCTTACTTCTTCTCGCAATCATTCTCCTCGTCCTTTCGATATCCAACCTCGTCGTCGTAGTTATGTCCATGAAGATCGTATCACACCAGAGATTCGTCGTAGTCTCCCTTCTCAATCTTACAATTCCCTGTCTGTGTTTCGTGATGGTGGTATTGGAATTGGAGGTAGGAACTATTCTCGTACTAATACTTCCAACCCTCTAGGTGAGGAGGATGGGTGGACTCGTTCCCACTCATTATCTCGAAACATGGATACACTGGGATACACTCGTCCTCAGTATTCCCGTGCTAGTTATTCAGGTCTTCGTTCTGGTTCGTTAACCCGATCTCCTCCAGGAATGGATGTGGCGCTTAATGATTACAACGACGGGTATAATATGAACTACTCAGGAAGATTGTCTCCTCATCGTGTTGCATCAATGGAACGTCTCTCTAATGATCTGATTAGCTCGCATGACTTGTATACAGGACGAGGAATGCCTCAGAACCATTCTTATGTTGATTCTTTAGTAATGTTGGACGACTCTGAAATGCCTATGTCCCGTGCTAAGAGCATGATGTATTTAGGTGACGGGGACTTTGAATTTAATTCCTATCCCTCTCTTGCAGGGGATGAGTATCATTCTTCTCGTCCAGAGAGTAAGAACGAAGTGTCTGGCTCATTCCAAAATTCGATTCCTGAGACTATGAAACAAGTGAAGGAAGAATCTACTGTTGCTGGAGCTTCTGTTGAGAAGGAAGCTGATTGTCAACCATCTTCTCCAGTCCTTGAATGGCGTCAACATACTTTGCCATCTCGTGATAGTGGTCATTTGGTGGAGCATAGCCACATATCTGAGACCAATCATACATCGGAACATAATCACACATCAGAGCATAATCATGCATCAATCTCGCCTCGTCCTTCTAACGAAGCGAATCGATCGGAACATCGTACATCAACTTCACCTCACCCTGATGAAGAGACAGAAAAGAGGACACATGGCAAGTATCGATTCCCTTGTCGTGACTTTGAAAAGGGTGTTTGTTCACGTGGAGCTGCTTGCAAATTTTATCATGATCCAGCAAAAGGTAGGAATGAACATGGAGTTTCATGATTAGCTGTTACCACTCCTGATGTCCTTTTCCTATATTGAAATGATGTATAGAAGATTCCTATTTGTCGTGATTTTACGAAAGGTAAGTGTACAAGAGATAATTGCCGTTTTCGTCATCCTGGAACGTATGGATCGTTATAATCAATTTAACAAATAGTCATAAGGATAATGTACTGATGGGTAATGAAGAACCATCCTCACCTGAAGAGTTGGACATGATAATGAAACAGTATAGTTCTACTATAAAACCGCGCACCCACTGATCTTTGTCTTTTTCTTTGGACAATTAGTTTTTGCTCTTGCTCATTGTTTGTTCATTATCCTTCTCATTGATTCCAATTTTATGAGATTCCAAGGTACTTCTTCTCCTTCACTTCGTGTTATATATAGACCATGTTGATGGTACTCCTTGTTCTGGGTATTGTCTTGGTAGGTTTCTTTGTTTAAATCAGTTTCTAATTGATAGCTCTAACACGACATGAGTATCTACTTCGGGGTCTCGAGAATCTAGGCAACACATGTTATCTTAACAGTTCATTGCAGCTATTAGCTTCATCGAAACCATTTTTGGAGTGTCTCTGTTCTTGTAAATTCTGTCTTGATGAAGATGACGAAGGACATCTTCAGCAGTCGTGCAGTTTTGTTCTTTCTCTCATTGAAGTCATTGAAAGTATCTGTGGATTTGTAGAAGTACCCTTTCTAGGCATTACCTTCAAACCATGCATTATGTCCTTTAGCATTCATTCGTTCTGTCTCACCTTTACAGAGCTAGATAAGTCGTTTGATGATGATGACCAACATGTAGGTAAGAGTTGGAATACTCAGAAATAGGATGCACTCGAAGCCATTCAGAGCATCATGGAGTTGCTTGAAAAGGATATTGATCGAATCAATGAACGGCGACAGCAGCAATGGGCATTTCGTAGCTCTGTTCAACAGATTGTTTCTGATACCAATCATAATGATACTTGTATAGGTGATGATAGTGCTTGATTGTAGTCATTCCCATTTCGATTCCTACTTCTGGACTTTTGTCAAGTTTAATTATTTGTTCTCGTTGTGGTTCGAGACGTCAAATCAATAGCACTCCTTTTTTCTCTCTTTCGATTCCTATTGTTGATGCTCCTTGGTGGCGAGTGGATCCAACCTGCCGTCAGTGTTACAAGAATCTCTTTAAGCAATTTGATATAGCTTCTTCGTGCTCAAATCCGGTTCATCCAACTCTTCTCGATTGTCTTCGGGAATTCACTGCCTGCGATGAAGTAGAAGGTGTTTCGTGCAAAGGGTACCCAGTTGTTTGAATTGCTGACATAGATGTGGTTTACTGAATGCACTTTTGACACAGGATAATCAAGAACAACAAGAGCATTTGATCCAATCGCTTCACCGAGTACGGTCTTCTCATGATCTTGAAGAAGATGTAACTATGGAAGTAAAAGAAGGAAGAGGAACAATCCAGAAATATGAGCTAATTGGTCGGCCTCCGCGAACACTCCTTCTTCATCTTCAAAGGAAAGTCTTATCGTATGTGTTTGAATTGTTATTCACTCACAGGAGGTATAGTCCCTTTAATACTAAATGTAATCAGTTGGTTGAGTTTCCCATTCAATTTGACCTACGTGAATACTGTCTCTTTTCTCAAGTTTTAGTTATTGAATGGAGTCATCTTTAGTCAGTTCCTTCTTCTCATGCTCGGACTCTCATGAAGGATTCAACATCTCAGCGAGAGGAGAGACGTTTGAAGCGAGTAGCTTCATGGAAAGAAGCAGTACATGGAGAATTATCGGAAGAAACAATACAAACATTTGAAAAGTACTTTACTGGAGGTGAGGAGTATGGTACATCAAGGAGTCGAAGTGGTAGTATCGATAGTTGTGGAAGCAGTTATGAAGATGTCTATGAAATTAAGGATGAGAATGCTCTTTCATTTAGTGATGAGGAGATGGATCAGTCCACTCAAACAAGTGTGTTTCAAGACAACCTTTCTTATCATCCTTATGTGAATGATAATCCATTTCGAGGAGGAGGTGTTCCATTGATATACAGTATTACAGCAGTTATTCATCACTTGGGAAGTGGATTGGGAGGTCATTATGTATGTTACCGAAGGATACGGAGAGAAAAGGAAGATAAATGGTACTTGATGAATGATCAAATTGTGAAGGAAGTGAACTGGAGTGATGTAAATACAAACAACATTTATATGGTTCAATACGAATTGGAACAAGATAACTATCACTGTTTTCGAACAAACAGAATACTAAGAAAGAACAATTATCTAGAGCAGTCGTTATAATCTTGAACAAAAAACCCTCGCTACCACAATGATAAAGAGGCTCAACACCAAGAAAAACAATATCTGCACTACAGTAAGAGAAAACCGATGAACCAGTCTCTCTGTCGCAAGTGCAAACATGGAAAAACCTCAGAAAACACAAACTTACCTCAACAATTGCTTATAGAACAAAATGTGTGGTTCAAGACATGAAACTAGAATCACGGGGATTGATTATTTCATTGTAGGCAAGTCTCTTGTGTTATCTAAGTACATCAAGAGGGTAGATATAGAACAAACAAAACAATAAAACTACAATTAGACATTATCATTAGGAGCAAGGTATATAACTAGAAATAAAGCATATAATCGAAAGGTACCATTATTACCACGAATAAAACAATCGTTATAACGACTCTTGAACTCGTCATTCTCATATTCTTCGGCTTGTTCCAAGACGACATTCATATAGCCATCAAGACATGTTAGAACTCCTAAAAATCAATAATAAAGAGAGTATCCACCCTTGTAAACCAATCCCGAGTACAACTTGACAATAACGGGTCTGCCATATATGAATTTAACAAAATCGGTGGGAGATTTCTTCTCAGTAGACATGGAGTGTAAACAGATTGGTTTCGTTTGGATATATGAGATTGGTTTCATATAGGTAATGTATCGGCATCCTTTCAGTGGCCTGCTGGTCTAGTGGTATGATTCTCGCTTAGGGTGCGAGAGGTCACGGGTTCGTTTCCCGTGTAGGCCCTTCTTTTGTTCAGTTCAATAGATCTTTTCATTTTCCTCTTTTGAATGGATCCTAATCCGAAGTAGGAGTAGGTTGATGTGTCTGACATTTAAGTGTTTCGCAGAGATTACAGTTGAAGTGTTCTCTGTGCCAAAGGATGGTTGATGAAGATAAGACTGATTACCATATAAGTGTTTGTCCAGCAAAATCTAGTCCTGTGAGTCTTATTATCTGCGTACTTATTTGTAGGAGGATATTCCCCAGTTTTTAAGTGTTTCTGGGGTCAGTGATGTCAATGAAATGGATATTTCCCAGTTTGATTCTATTGGTATTGCATGTGTTTTGCAGGAATGAGTTTTAGCTGGAAATCCTTCAGATGATCGTTCTGAGAGACTTCGACAAGCACGGTTGGAAAATGAAGAGTATAAGAAACGAGTTCGTGAGGAGAGAGAGAAACGACATCAGGAGGAAGAGGAGCGTCTTCAGAAACTGAAAGAAGAAGCAAATGCAGAGGCGGAGAGGTTGTTTGCATCTCAGGATGTTAAACAGAAAGAGAAGGAACACTCTGCGATAAAGGTGCGGAAATTGGTACCAAAAATGAAGGATACTGTGGATCGTGAGCGTGTTAAGATCGATGAGGAATTACAACAACAAGAGGAATTAGAACATATTGAGTCCCTATTTGCTGCTCGTGCCGAGAAGTTAAGAAGGGAAGAAGAAGAACGCGAACGCCTTGAGGCAGAGAAACGACGACTTGAAGAGGAAGAACGTGAACGTGCTGAGGAAGAGAAGCGTAAACTTGAACAAGAAGAAAGAATTAAACGTGAGGAAGAGGAGTTGAAGCGTCGTGAGGAGGAGAAACGACTCGCCGCTGAGGAGGCACGCAAAGCAGAGGAAGCAGCTCGTGTTGCTGCAGAGAATGCTCGTAGTAAGGAGTAGTTGGAAGGCGTGATTAGTAGTTGATGAGATGAGACAACGATTGCTCAAGGGAATTAAATGTATGAAGTCTTGTCGTAAGGGCAAGCCTCATAAGTCTGTTCTTTATGTAATTGATGGAATGGTTCTAGTACTTGGAGTTTCTGATGAATAGGTTCTGTGGAAACGAAAGTGGTTCCATTTTGGTAACGGTAAGATCGCAGTGACAGCAATCACTGAAGTCACTGTAGTTGATACTACCATTACAATCAAAGCAGATCGTGAGTTGATTGTGACAATCCCAGAGGCAGAGGATATTGCTATGACATTGCTGAGAGTACGAGATGAGTTGTTGAAGAAGATGGAAGAGGTTCGTAATACGGAAGGGAAGTCTGAAGAGTTTGCGGTTGAAGAATCAAAGCCTAAAGAGTCTGTTACTGAAGAATCGAAATCTGAGGAACCTGTTGTTGAAGAACTGAAGCCTGAGGAACCAGTGACCGAAGAGGTAAAGCCTGAAGAGCCTATGGCAGAAGAATCAAAACCTGAGGAACCTATGGTTGAGGAATCAAAGTCTGGAGAGTCTGTAACTGAAGAAACAAAGCCTGAAGTGCCTGTGGCTGAAGAACTGAAACATGAGGAACCAGTGATTGAAGAAACAAAGCCTGAAGAGCCTGTAACTGAAGAATCGAAATCTGAGGAACCTGTAGTTGAGGAATCAAAATCTCAAGAAGCTGTGATTGAAGAAACAAAGTCTGAAGAACCTATGGCAGAAGAATCAAAATCTGAGGAACCTGTAGTTGAGGAATCGAAGTCTGGAGAGTCCGTGACTGAAGAAACAAGACCTGAAGTGCCTGTGGCTGAAGAATCAAAATCTGAAGAATCTGTTGTTAAAGAGACAAAATATGAGGAACCTGTGGCTGAAGAGACAAAGCCTCATAAGGAGATGTCATGAAGGACTTGTAATCTCGGTATTTGACTTAATTAGTTATTTCTAACAAGATCATTATTAAGATTAATATGGTTTCATATTCTTTTGTTTCTTATCAACAGGAGAATACCAATGAGGTTTTAATCAATTGTAAAATGCAACCTTGTATTCTCATTGTGAATACTATTCTCTCAGAAAGAGAACTGTTACAATTACAATCACTGATCTCGGTTATTAACTTCAGTCAAGTACTCAAGAAATTTCCAGAATATTCTTGATAATCTCCAAACCAACTCACAGAGTGTCTAACCATTCTTTCATTATATTATTCAATTTGATTCAAGCTAAATGGAAACAGAGTTTCAAGATTGGACCCCCGTGGTATTGACCAAGCGACACTACAAACAAACTGATCCTATGAAGAAGAAAGTGAATATTGCTCGTCGTCTCGACATTCCTGTTACTACTATGATGAAATATGATGCTGGCAAGAATCGAAGTGATACTGGAGTGCCATATACTTATCTACACAAAGTAGAAGATGAGGAAGAAGTATATTCTGTCCCTAAGGTGGGTCTTTCCTTCCGTCTTCGCCTTCAAAAGGCTCGACAAAATAAGAATCTGACTCAAAAAGAGTTGGCAGCTGTAAGTCATTTTGAAGGTATGCTGATATCTAGAGATTGAATGTCAAAGCATCTATTATCCAGGATTATGAATCTGGAAAGGTTGTCCCCAACAACGCTCTTATCAGTAAAATGGAACATATTTTGGGAGCTAAGTTGAGAGACAGAAACAACTAAATGTAATATAAGATGCTATTCAATTGATTGTTCCAAACAAACAAAGTACCATACTAAAGATACTATTCGCTGAATTAGATGAGTTTCACGTGGAAATAATGACTTCAACAATCCAGCTAAAGTGAATCCATATTCTATAGGTTCAAATAGATGTTAAACGTCTACGCTGACCAACTATCGTAAGTACAATCCATAGAAAAACGAATACGAGAATAACATTTAAGAACCGACCGATATCAGGAGGATTCCGTTTCATTTTGTTGGATGGCTCCCGTTCTATAGCATCTGACTCCTTGTCTTCAGTCTTGTGATTCATCGTATCATTAGTATTTTTCACTTCAGAACTATTTGTTTCAGATGAGCTACTATCAGATTTGGGTTTCGATACTCCATATCTACAAACAATGGATTCATAGAATACGTACGGTGAGAGAACAAACAAGAGAAACAATCCTGTGGCAATTCCTGCAACATAGAAGGGAAAAACAGGTCTCATCACCTCGATTCCACTAATGATGAAATCCTATAAAGGATGAGATGCAAAGAATGTGCAACACTCAACGCAGTTGGAACCATTGCTTGATAACAATAAGATACCATAGAGTCGTTTCAACAGCAATATTGTTCGTATTTCTGGTATTTATATAAAGTCTGTTGTTGCGAATCCAATCGTTTATTGATCAGTGTGATGGAACTTCTGACGTGGAGTGGGGAATGTGTGGGGGCTTCCCTTTCCATTGAACTTGATGTTGAGAGTTTGCATCCTATTGGATACAAGATAATTAACGAAGAACGGTACCCAATTCTTTTGGTAGTCCTTTGATCTGGTTATTCACATTAGGGTGGTAAGGAGTATTCTTTTCTCGGTACTGCTTCTATTCATTCCAAAGATCGGAATGGATACCGGTTGGATAGTGCACAAGTCATTGTGGTAAATCTCATGACAAGTGTATCAGAGAATGACCAAAACAAGGAAATACCTATCAGTGAGGTAAATTGTCCTCTGGAGTATGAGACAGTTGTACATGGAATCACTGTAATACTAACAATTGATATCGATTATAGGATCTTCCTTTTCGACTCGATGGTATTAAGACTTCATTTGATTCCTATAATGGAATCATCACTTCCATGATTTATCAGCTTGTATTCTTACATACTACACATAAAGGATCTGTTGCAGCACTTCATATTCCATTTTTCGTTCATTTTCCAATGCCTGTACTTGTCTTCATTTTCTCTTATCTAGCTCCCACCAGTGGTAACAAGTCTTTCTGAAACACTTGGACTCTTTGATTTGCTTCAATTTGAAATCCATTTGGATCGTACGGTATTTACAGTAAACGACATCATTACTGGTTGGATCCGGATTATTACTGCCAAATGTTTGCTGCTGGGAATGACTCTTCGTCTCAAAAGGATTGAAAGTACAACATTCGAGAGTAAGACGCTTGATTCACTGAATACCTAGAAAGTGATGGAAGAAAGGAAGTTGTTAAAAAGTCAGTACTTCTAGATCCTATCGAAGTTATTGATACCATCTATCCAGTTGTATCTTCAATTCACGAGGATCGGAAAGGAGTCAGTGAAGTTTCCTTTTCTGCAATAGATGAAGTCACTGATGAGGATGCTGGAAGGATCCCTTTTCGCATGTTTATTCGTGAAGAGGATGAAGTCTGTCCTTGCTATAGTCAAGTGAAGAATCGTTTATCAGTTGATGTACGACTATGGAATATGTGTGATGTAGTGGCAACTAGTAATCAGTGTTCATGATAAGGGTGCTGGTGAATATGTTCAATATATAGATATTGACATTGTACGTGGAGACATTATGTGTATGAATTGCGTTGTTTGTTATCGGACGAATTCCAAAAAAACCACTTGATTTTGGTTGTTCTACTCTTTCCATCTGTTTCCCATAATCTCCAAGTCGATCAAGAGATAAATGAGTTCAAAGGTCTATTTTGTTGTCCTACTCTTATTCAAATAGGCTGTAGTGGAGAAATTGCCCAGACTGCTTAAATCAGCTGCTTCTCTTGGAACTGAGTGTTTGAGTCGACGATTCCTTTCTACGGATGCTGCAAATAGTTTAGAAGGGGTTGCAAAGGCTGCTTCGGGAGCAGCTTCTGCAAAACCTACAAACAGTGGTGATTCTCCAGCACAGACGACGCCTTCAAATGATAAAAGAGGTGGAAGACGAGGAAACAGAAATTCAAAGGCTCCAAACCCATCTTCCAAGAATAACACTGTTGCTGCTGCTGTTGCTGCTAATAATCACGACGATGGAAGCAAGGATTCTGGGAACATTAGACGAGTAACTACTCGTCTTGTCGATAACCATCCACTTACAGAAGAAGATAAGGATCCCCACTACTATCTCAGTCATCTTACCAAAGACCAGTTGGACCAAGACATTCCAGTGTTTGAAGAAGAACGACAAGAATTCCCTGATGTGTATTCGGAGACTCGCAAGGTTACTACTACAGACATTTATGGGCATGAGATCGTCGAGATCCAACATATTCCAAGCAAGAGAGAACAGGAGCTCAACAATCTTGGATTCATGTTTCCAGATGAGCAGATGTTTGGTGTGAATCATCTCACTCCTCCAGTGATTGGAAATGGTCCAAAACTCCCCGAAAGTACGAATCAAGGTCGTTCTCGTTCTCGTGAGGAAGATGATCGGGGTTCGTTCGAGTCTGTTCAACGTGATGGCGAACTGTTAGAAGGAACCCCTCTAAAACCTGGCACTGATAAGCAGATGGAGTTGGACTATCACAATCACATCCGTAATATGTTCGCTCATGCATCACGTCGTCAACGTCGTCGACTGGAACTGGGTTATGATTATCGAGATGTTAGGAACAGTCAGCCATGGGTAGATACTCATCGTATTGAGGCTATTGATGCTCGTCTCCGTGACTTGCATGAACAGCGAGATGATGGAACTTTAGAGTATCCTCTTGAGAAGGATGCAGCAATGGAAGCTCAGCGGATTCGTGCAGAAGAGAAAGAAGCAATTGATGCAATCCGCAAGGCGATCGGAGTGAAAGAAGATGAACCTCTGGGTGATTCGTATTTGTTCAAGGATGATGATAAGAAGCCTGGAGTTCAGATCCGAGGTCGATATGTGAATCGTCGTTTGATTCATAAACCAGTGGTTATCCAGCCTACCGAGAACGATCCTGAACTCGATGCAATGGATGTCTATTCGATTCCAGTAGAGAAGCTGTATCAGGCTCGCCGACAAGAGCTGGAGCGAATCCGAGCTGTGAACTATGAAGATTTTGATTTATCATATCTGTTGCAACAGAGTGGAAAGCCAATGGATCGTTCTGATGGAGCTCGTTCGCTCTATGAGAAGCGCCATGGACATAGTGATACGAATCGTCTTCCTACTGAGGAAGAGAAGGAGAATCCGATTATAGGAGCCAAGTTCTTGCCGAAGTATTTGACTGGTGAAGAGAAGGCTGAATTAGGACAGAAGTTGGTGGCCTACGAGAAGTATAGTTCTTTGAGTCCAGATGATGCTGTGTCGTTCTATAGCCCTTATCTCCAAGTTCTTACCCCTGAAATGATCGAAGCTGAGAAGAAAGTGAAGGAAGAAAAGAATCAGGAGAAGGAGAATGCGTCTTCTCCAAGTAGTCTCTTTGAAAAACCAGCAGATTTCAATCCTTCGCTTGCAGAAGGATCTGAAGCAACCACCACTGAAGTTCAGGGTTCTCAGTTCAATGTGAATCCAGAGATGGATCAACTTCAACGTGATCCCAATAAACCTCTTCAAGACTATGAAGTAGCTTTAAATGAACAAGGTGATGTTATGTTTGCATGGAGTAAGTATCAAAGACCTCGTCCTGATTACCTACAAGACAAGGATATGTTTATGAAAGGAGTAGAAAATGTAATGAGAACAACCGAAATCTCTGAGGAGGATGAGAAGAAGGTACGAGATATGAAATTGGAACAGAAGGATATTGAAGGAATGCGAAAGAATATGGGTCTCCCTGAGGATCTGTCAGAAAAGGCTTTCCATAAGCGGTATCTTCGTGGTATGCGTCGTGCGAATGATATGGGAAATCTTGTGACAGAGGTAATGACTGGATACACCTTGGATCATCCTGAAGAGATATTGAAGGATCTGGGTTTGGACACGGATGAAGGTGTTGAGGATTATCTGATGGATACCTTCAAGCCTCATCAGGAGTCTACGGATCTGTTGATTCCACCAGAACAGCGAGAAGCAATGAAGCTTCTGAAGGAAGCCAAGAAGGTGCTGAAGGAAACTGAGGACATGATTGCTGCAAAGAAGGATACTGGGGCTGCTGAAGGAGGAAAGGAAAATGAAGCAGGTGCTCCTGCTGAAGCTGAGAAGAAGGAAGGAGAGACAACTGAGAAGAAGGAAGGAGAGACGACTGAGAAGACAGAGAATGAGGCTCCTGCAAGTGAAACTGATAAGAAAGAAGGCGAGACTCCTGCTGAAGCGGAAACGAAAGAGGCTGAAACTCCTGCTACGGAGGAGAAGAAGGAAGTAACAGCTAAGCCAACAGAAGCTGATTCATCAGAAGAGGAGGAGAAGTACAGTCCTTATGAGGGAATGTCTCTGTTAGAAGCATATCAACGTCTTCAAGACCGTTACAATGCTGCAAAGGAAGAAGCGAATAAGGAGGTTCCAACAAGGAACAATCGCGTTATCAGCTCAGGTCATCTGGTAGATGCGTTAGAGCATGCAGATCAGGTGTATGTCCATGAGAGGGATCGTAAATTGATTCTTCGTTTGTATCAGCAAGGAATGCATCCGAAAGAGATTTCTAAAACATTTGGTTTCATTGAGAGTCGTGTGTATGCTATTCTGCGTTTGATGCAGGCTCGTGAAGCCCATAAGAAGGATGGAACGTATTCAGATGAAGTGGTGAAGATGTATGAAGAGAAGGAGAATGTGTTTGCGTATGATTATCGTGATATGCCTCCTGCGAAGTACAGAAGCAAGGATACAAGACGTGAAGGAAAGGTTCCTCCATCTGTTCCTCGTTTTGTGTTCTTAGAAGAGGAAGAAGAAGAGGCGAAGGTGATGCGTGAGATTGATCGGTTGGTTCATAAAAGACGTCATGAACAGTCTCCAACGCTGAATCGAACGGGATTGACGCTGGGAAAGAGTAAGGAAGGAATAGAGAAGTAATTGGTAGATGGATTAGCGTCTGGATTGCCAAAGCACACTTACAAACTGGCGATCGTGGATATTAGCAAGGGAGCAAAGAAAACTATGGTAATAAGTGACCATAATGGTAAAGTGCGTCAGGCCACAGAAGAAGAGGAACTGCATCGCAGCTGGAACCGTCACAATATGCGCAGCAACGAGTACTTAATGAAAATGGGTTTATAGAATGTTTGTTGTATCAGAAACACACTAGAATTCTCTCCAATATACTACTTCTCCGCTTTATTCCTCAACGGTCTTGGTCTGAAGTCCATGGAAGTGAGGAACATCAACAACCTGTACAAGAGTGTAGAACTACACATTTACTCTC
>JABLTK010148674.1_pt1 | contig 19437 bp, 11 predicted proteins | sample 7160131 | NCBI WGS metagenome assembly JABLTK01 (sample SAMN14651221, study PRJNA627086) | human gut metagenome | isolation source: feces | host: Homo sapiens
CAATTTGATTTCCAGTTTGGCTGGAGTTGGTGTTGATTGGACTGTTGTAGGCGTAAACTGGAAATTCGTTGGGGTAGAGATCAGAGGCACTTTTTCCTCCTTCACAGGTTCAGGTGAATGCTTTGGTGGAATATGATAAGGTTTGGAAGGAGGAAAGGGGATGAATGGTATTAACTGATCATCTTTTCGTGTGTAGTAAGTACCAGTAATCGAATCAAGGTACTACAAGTGACACACTCTGTAGAGTCCTACCATCTGCTGAATGGAACAGAAGTAAAACTGTGAATTAGCTTCATACCAATATCCTGAAGCAGGGTCCAATGAATAACTATCTCATATTTGTTAAGAAATCATACCTCTCTTGTTGAAATGCTCGAGGAAATGGCCGTCCATCAGGAAGCTTCTCGTTAACTGGAGTCAATACTTCTTTCTGTAAAGGGAGGCGAGCTTGACTGGTTTTATCAAGAAGCGTTTGCTGAATGGCTTGAGACTCTTGATATGAAGGAAGTAAAATCGTTTGATAAGGGAGATACGAAGGGAATGAGTAGGTAGGCATGTAATAGGAAACAGGCTGAGGTACTGATGACATGGTGGGTTGTGGATGGATCATTGAATGTTGAACCTCTCTAAAATAAGACTATGATAATATGAGTACCGAATACAATATGGATTTGCATATCCAATGGTAACCTGATAACCATGAACACTGATATACCCATGCATGTTCACAATTTGCATAGCTCCTTCGATAGTCTCAAATTCAACGACACCATATCCACGGGAGAGTTTACTATAACTATCATGAAAAATATAGGCTGATTTGGTTGGAGCACAGTTATTAAACGACATCATAATCTAGATCTGATTGGAGGTTAACGTACTCACATCTGTCTCTGTTGCTGACAAGCACAGACACTTAATAAGTACAAAAACAGTGGGGGTTTTGGAGAATTCAAATAAGGCGCGATCTATATCGAGTGATTGTTCATTTCGAGTATTTTTGCATCCTTTACATTCCGAATGTCGATATGAATTAATTCCAAAACACTATATGACAATGGATGTCTGAAAATACTCGTTCACACACCCAATCATTTTTTCGATCCTGTCTTTGCTCTTTAGATGCATATTCAATGGTACATGACTGACCAAACAGAACTAAAGCTGGCCCAGTGCCGAATCCAGAACTCGATGCTATTGATCACCAGAATAACGCATAGGAAAACGATATTTCGTAATCACATTGGATGCATCCACAATCGAAGGAAACGAACAGAAGGCATATCCGCGATTTCTTCCCTTCTCCTACAGTTAAGGACCTACACAATGTCTACTTTATCAAATACCATCCGAACCGTCTTAATGCGATCTTCCCTTAATGCTTCCCAAATCTACACTTAAAACAGAAACAATTATATACCATCGCCTCTGTAACTTCGTAGTTGAGATTTCGTAGATAGAGAACGTTCGTTGGATTCTTTGGTTGTACCTTTCCTATTCGATCTCGATCTACTGATGATCTGTTATCATTCCACTTGGAATCCGTAGTTTCAACAATATTTGTCGCTGGAACGGAGAAATCACGACTTCGTTCTCGATAATCACTTCTACTTATTATGGTCCACCATGGCAAATGCCTTGAGTAATCTGAAGACCGAGAATCACCATGACGAGAATCATGTCTATCTCTTGAGTCACGACTTCTGCTGTGATGGTGTCGATCCTCACCATGACGGCCCATTTGCGTACGTCGATTTCAGGGTGTCTTATGACAGTTTATGAGGGTTTTGTTTGTTCAATAGTTTTCTTAAGAGTCGAATTATGAGTTGGAATCAACATTTATCGACTCTTACCAACTACTTTGAAAGTACTTTCACCGTATAAGTGTAATTCCTAGGAACGTGTCTAGCATCTTTTGAAACCCTCGATATCTCTCTGATTCACGATTTTATTCAGGATGGAACTACTATTGAATTGCTCCTAGCCTTTGCTAACGGAGAAGTCCATGCTATCGCTATTCAGGTTGTTATTGATGCTCAAAGTAGAACATGACTGTTATAAATGATTCCGCATAGATAATTGCGCATTGTTGCAGATTCTTCCTGCTTCTGACTTGGTTCGACCAATTATTCAGTGTGCTTTGTTTATCAATAAATCTAAAGGCTGTCTATCGGTTGATCAACGTTTGGGGTCTCAAATATGTGTAGTTAACTTAACCCATGACGATCTTATCGATTACACCGAGTATATGTCATTTTTAGAATTGACTATCTAGAGAAAAGGCAGATTCACAAGAATATGACAATCAGTCGGTCGATCCTGTGATCATTATGCGTTCTTACTTGAAATCCACATTAAATCCATTACTTGGATCTCTTCATAACCGAAACGATAACTCAGAATCATCAATTTTGAAGCGAGTTGCTGATTTGGATATGGCTCTTGTCCACTATGAGCAGAACCTTGACATTCCTGAGGTTCACTTAGTATATACACCTCTTCTGACAGAGGCAGCAGACCGATGTCGAGCTGCTGGACGTTTATTGACATCCACAGAACTAGGATGGGGAGAGAAACCCTCTTCCGATCTCTTAAATGGCTTTCTATCGATCAAAGGGCAATGGGCCCATGAAATACACAAACTTATCAGTCACACACGAGAGTTGAATCAAGGAACTACGATTCAAGAGATCAACTACTGGTCTGTACTACGTTCTTCTCTTGAAACTATCAGCCATGAGCTGGAGTCGTATGAAGTTCAGCTTCTCTTCTCTATCTTGAAAGACAATAACCTTGTGGTGTCTGCAGGAACATTTGAAGCCACAACTGGTCTACGTAGTCGATTGGAAGAGGCTGTGAGTAATGAGGAGTGGTTGAGTGGTCTTCCAATGAACAGTCTTTTGGCATGTAATGATTTCTCTCAAATGGAGATTGTGATTGAGAAGATTTTCACTCAGTTGAAGCGAGTAAAGAATGTGAAGGGATATCCTGTTTCTCGTACTGTAGATCTCGTGAATAGCATCAACAAGGATGTCCTTAAGCAGTGTATTACCATACTCAACGCATCCCACGCAATGCAGGAGGATTATGACGTTTTCTCCACATTAATTGGAGGGTGTTTGAGTGTGTTGAAACAGTGGGATAACCAGACAATTCCATTCTGGAGTTTTCTTCGTTCTAATAGTAAGATGGGACCAAAAACAGGAAACAAGCCTGTCAACTCCATTTCGATCCGATTTATTGACTTGCTTATTCCTCTAAAAGAACGATTAGAAATGATTCAGGCCTTCCGAAGCAATCATGAACGCTTTCTGGTAATTCTTCAGCAGATGTGTAAGACTGTCGAAGACAAGGCTCTGGTTAATCTAGTGCAAAGTGCCTATGAGCCATTTCGTCGTGTAGTTATTAGTGATTTGAGTGAGTCTGCTGCATCTGAATGGGTCTATTTGACCAAAGAGTATAATCGTGTTGTGGACCAGGTTGATCAGTCCATTGTTGAGACTATTCGAACACAATTGAGTGGAGTATCTTCAACTGAACAAATGTTTACTATCTTCCGTCGATTCACCAAGCTGTTCTTTCGACCTCATATTCAAGGTTTGTTTCTTTCTTTCGAATGATAATTAGCTTCCATTCAGCAGTATCAGTCAGGTTTATTGGATCAAGTCCGCAAGGATCTGGAACAATTGAATGATATGCTTCTTGGTGTCTCCTATCCTGATAGTGAAGCTGCTCGTCTTGCCCAATTGTATGATATTCCCAAGGTTGCAGGTGCTGTTATCTGGTCTCGTCAAATCGAGCATCAAGTGGATAAGCATCTTGAACGAGTGGAGATCCTACTGGGACCTGATTGGGAAAAGAACCAAGAAGGACGACGTTTGCGTCAATTGAGTGATTTACTGAAGAGTCGATTGGATGCCTCCTCTCAAGTAGACCGTTGGATTGAAAGTATCAAGAACACAATTGCTCGAGAGCCCTTCTCGTTACCAATCTTCACAATCACGAATAATCCAGCTACAGGCTATACATTAAGTCTAAACTATGATGAGGAGTATATGAGTCTCTTCAAGAATGTTCGTACATTGAATTGGTTGGGGTTCCGTCCTCCAGTGACAATTCGTGTTGCCAGTGATATTGTGAAGACATATTATTCAAGGGCTGTGAGTATTCGGAGTTCATTAAGATCTTATTTACGATTGGTTCAGCAAACAGATAAACAGGTCTTGGAGTTGGCTACTGAATCTCATCAAGCTGTACGGAATTTGATTGGACAAGCAATTCGAGATCATATGACGTGGCAAAGTCAAAAACTGAAGGATTTCACCTCTTCGTTTACCAATGCTGTGTTTACAATGCAAGATCGTGTTCATGAGATAGCTAAGCAAGTTGATTTGTTGAATTCCTATAAGCTGGATCTTCAGCGTTGTCCTTATGATAATGTTACGTTTGTTCAGATTATGACACAGTTGCAGGGAGTGCTGGATGAATTGACAAACTTGAAGTGCAGTAATATGGACTTTTTTATCAGTTCTGTGGATGAAGAGATTGAATCCATCTTAGCAGAACGTATGAATGGAGCATTGAAGACTTGGCTCATTGCTTTCAAGCGACGTCAACGAGAGGAGACTTGTGATGCTATCCGTGAAGAGGATTTGATTGCAGAAGAGCGAGAATCTGTTTCTGAGATAAGTGTTTATGATGGTGTGATGAGTGTTACATGTGAACATCATATGAAAGTGATTAATCATTCACTTGTATTGTCTCCACCTACTGCAGATACCAAGAAGAAATGGATCGATTCCCTTCTCTTTGTGATCAGTACTGTTACAACTCTTTCTCGTCCCAAGCATCTCAGTGACTTATTTGTATCGATCACTAACTCTACAGAGGATCGAACATATTCAACACTTACTGCTCAAGTTCAACGAGAGTTGTTGATGGAAGGATTCAGTGTTATCGAGCAACTCACTGGAAGTCTCCGCAAGTGTGTGAATGCTTGGACTAGCAACCAAGCCATATGGCGTTTGAATACACATGATATTACGGAGAAGCTTGGGAACAATGTTCAGTTGTGGCAGACTCTCTTAGTATCGCTTATGAATTCTAAGGCTGATCTCGAGAATGAGAGTACGGATCGATTAATTGGTTGTGTGCGTGTGAGTCTTGAGGAGATGCAATCTTCGCTGCTCTCTCGTTATGATGCTCTTCATAAGGAACTCCTTGGTGCTTTTGCCTCTCTTGTTCAAGAACAATCCACTGCTTTCATTCAACAACTTCATGAAGCACGAGATCTTCTTGAGAAATTCTCTGTGAACACTTCAACTCATGAGGCGATTAACTTGATACTGGTCTCTCGTGATGTCGCTCATAGTCTGCCTCTCTGGAAACAACAGCGTGATTCTCTGATTGCATCCCAAGATCTATTAACGAAACAGGAATACGTCTATCCTGCTGGATGGGTGTTTGTGGATCAGATTGAGAATGATTGGGAGAGTGTGAAGCAGATCCTCTCGCGTCGTCAAGATAGTATCAAGGCCTCTCAAGAGCAGTTGAAGAAGAACATTCTGGCCGAAGATGCGAAGATCTCCCATTCAATTGCAGATCTCACGCATCTGTGGGAGCAGAAAAAGCCTCTTGACGGCAGCCTGTCCGTAAAGGATGCATTGAGTCTGCTTGATGAATTCCAGAGCAAGATGGAGTCACTGGTAGGCAAGTGGGAGAAGGTGAACAAGGGACGTGATGCTCTGGGATTGGATGTCCGTCTCCAGAATCCACTCGAGTTGCTGCAGACGGAGCTTTTGGGACTGAAAGAGGCTTGGACAGCAGTAGACGAGTTCTGGAAGCGGATGGATGTCGTGGGTGAAACCTTGTGGTCTGCAGTTGATCCAAAGAAGATGAATCAGGAGTTGGGTGTCATTGAGAAGGATCTTGAAAGCGTTAACTCCCGTGTGAGGCAATACGGATGTTTCACGCAACTCCAGGCAACACTGCGGTCCCACCGAAAGGATTTCCGTCTGTTACAGGAGCTCAAGGACTCAACTCTGAAGGAACGTCATTGGGTTACTCTACTTTCGATTTTGGGAGTGACAACACCATTCGAGTTCCTTCGTATCAAGGATTTCTGGACTCCTGCGTTTAAGACACAAGAGGTGAAGATTCGTGAAGTATTGAATGTGTCGCAAGGAGAATTGGCTCTTGAAGAGTTCCTAAAACAGCTCCGCGAGTTCTGGGGCAGTTATCAGCTGGAACTTGTCACATATCAACAGCGCTGTAAGCTTATTCGTGGCTGGGAAACTCTCTTTGGGAAGCTGGATGAACACATCTCTGCTCTCACTTCGATGAAGCAATCGCCTTATTTCAAGGTTTTCGCTGAGGAGGCTTTGTCATGGGAAACAAAGATCACTCACATGCGTGTACTGTTTGATACGTGGATTGATGTCCAACGACGATGGGTGTATTTGGAAGGTATTTTCTTAGGAGGTGCTGACATCATCCAACAGTTACCACAAGATTACAATCGGTTCAAGACAATTGATACAGATTTCATTGGTCTGATGAGAAGAGTTGCAGCTCAGCCTCGAGTCCTTGACGTGTATAATCTGCCAAACATTCAGCGTACCCTCGAAAGACTCTCCCAGCAGCTAAACAAGATCCAGAAGGCTCTCGGTGAATTCCTGGAGAAGCAACGTCAACTCTTCTCTCGTTTCTATTTCGTTGGAGATGAAGACTTGCTTGAGATTCTTGGAAACAGCAAAGATCCTGTGAAGGTCCAGCGTCATCTCAATAAGATGTTTGCTGGAATCAATGCCTTGGAATCAGAACCAATCAGTGATCATGGATGTCGATTGACTGCAATGGTAAGCAAAGAAGGTGAAGTGGTTCCATTGGTGAAACCTGTGGAAATCACGGAGGATTCTTCTGTGGTATCATGGCTCTCGTGTGTGGAAACCGTTATGCAGGAGACTCTGGCATTACTGCTCCAACAGGCTGTTACAGCCAATCTCTCTCTTAATATCCAGTCTCCTGAATTTGTGGAATGGATAAAGTCATATCCTTCTCAGATTATCATTCTTTCAACCCAAGTGGTTTGGTGTAAGCGTGTGGAGACGAGTCTTCAGTCATCTCATTGTTCCCAATTGCTTGCCGATGTGATCAAGAGCCTGGATGAGGTGCTTCAGATTCTAGCAGGGTTGGTAGCTCATCCACTTCCAACTGATGTGCGTAAGAAGTATGAACAGTTGATCACTGAATATGTGTATGAGAAAGGAACCACTGAGACTCTTCTCCAGAATGATGTTCACAATCCATCAGACTTTAAGTGGCAAGGAAGACTGCGTGCATATTACAATGATGAAGAACCAGAATTGCTCAAGAAGCTTACAATTTGTATTGCTGATGCTTCGTTTTATTATGGCTACGAGTATTTGGGTGTTTGTGAGCGACTCGTACAGACTCCTCTCACAGATCGATGTTTCTTAACTCTTACACAAGCCTTAACTATGGGTCTGGGAGGAAATCCATTTGGTCCTGCGGGAACAGGCAAGACAGAGTCGGTGAAGATGTTGGCGTCGCTTCTCGGTCGTTTCTGCCTTGTCTTCAATTGTGATGAAGCATTTGATTTCCAAGCAATGGGTCGTATCTTCCGTGGTTTGTGCCAAGTTGGTGCCTGGGGATGTTTTGATGAGTTCAATCGACTGGAAGAGCGCATTCTGTCAGCTGTTTCTCAACAAATTTGGACCATTCAGACCGGTCTACGTGACCAGAAGAAAGAAATCCGTCTGCTAGATCAGCCTGTAGCTCTTCATCCCAATGTTGGTATCTTCGTGACCATGAATCTTGGTTATGCGGGTCGTAGCAATCTTCCTGATAACTTGAAGCAACTATTCCGAAGTATTGCTATGATCCACCCGGATTGGGAGACAATTGCTCAAGTGATGCTGTTCTCTCAAGGATTCTGCTCTTCAGAAGAACTTGCTGGCAAAATTGTTCTTCTATTCTCGCTCTGTCACGATCAGTTGTCGGCGCAGGCGCACTATGACTTTGGATTGCGTGCCTTGAAGAGTGTTGTAGTGAGTGCTGGAAACTTAAAACGCAGTGAATATGAAAAGAACCAACAGAATGAGTTGTTATCTCTTTCTACTTCCCAAGAGGCGGAATTCGAACGTGATGTGTTGTTACGAAGTGTATGTGATACTGTGGTTCCTAAGTTGGTTGCCGAGGATCTTCCTCTACTCCAGTCTCTACTTAGTAGTGTCTTCACAGGTGCTTCTGTGAAGCAGATTGAAGCATTACAGCTTCGAGCAATGCTAAAGGAAGTATGCCAAGCTCATAATCTACGTCCTACAGACAGCTTCATTGAAAAAGCTCTTCAGTTGTATCAAGTTCAAGAGATTCGTCATGGTGTGATGTTAGTAGGTCCTTCAGGCAGTGGCAAGTCATCAATTCTTCGTTGTCTGTTGGAAGCTATGGAGCGATTGGATGGCCAGCAAGGAAGTATTTACACAATTGATCCGAAAGCTATTACGAAGGAACAGCTCTTTGGTTCTCTTGACAATACGACTACTGAGTGGACAGATGGAATTTTCACTCGCATTATTCGTCAGATTTATAATGATGTCCGTGGTGAGAGTTCTCGAAGACATTGGATTGTGTTTGATGGGGATGTAGATCCAGAATGGGCAGAGAATCTGAACTCAGTATTGGATGACAACAAATTGTTGACACTACCAACAGGTGACCGTCTTTTGTTGCCTACAAATGTTCGTATTCTATTTGAGGTTGAGAACCTTCGATATGCCACACCTGCTTCTGTCAGTCGTTGTGGTACTGTATGGTTCAGTCAAGATACGGTTACTCCTGCAGATATGTTTGCTCATACTCTCATGCAGTTGCGCACAGAGCCAATCTCTCATGAAATCAATACAACACATCTTCTGGAGTTGCAGAATGCTATTGCTGATCTTGTGGCTCCATTTGCTGAAGAGCATGGTCTGTTGGAACAATGTGTGGTTTGGTCTCTTTCACATGATCATATCATGGAGACAACAGTTCCTCAGTTGATTGGAAGCTTCTCAAGTCTGTTACAGCAAATGGTTCTGGATGTATTGGATTACAACATGGAACATCTCGAGGCTCCGATGACTGGAGATCACTTCAGTTCCTTCGTGATTAACTCGATGTTAGAAGCTGCTTTGTGGGGTTTCGGTGGGTCGTTATTGGGAAAAGATATGCTGGAATTGTGTGATATGATTCGTGCTTCCTCGATGATTGGCCTGCCCGCTCAGAATGCTCCTCTTACAAACTTTTATGTGGATATTCGAGATGGTCAGTGGTATGAATGGCAGAAATGTGTACCCAAGGTCGAGATAGATATGAAGACTGTTTTGGATACTTCAGTAGTGATTCCTACGGTGGATACTATTCGCAATCAGCATATCATGAGAGCCTATCTCAATACACGTCGACCTGTCATTCTATGTGGTCCACCTGGTTCTGGAAAGACAATGACGCTTTCAGACTCTCTGAAGACGATGCCTGGCTTCGATGTGGTGTCTGTGAACTTCAGTAGTAGTACGCAGCCATCATTAGTTCTCAAGATTTTCGATCAATATGGATGTTATCAAAAGACTCCAAATGGTCTGGTTCTCCATCCTGCCAATCCTGATAAGTGGTTGATTGTGTTCTGTGATGAGGTGAATCTTCCTGAGGAAGATCAGTATGGAACCCAGCATGTGATAAGTTTCTTACGTCAGATTGTTGAACAACGAGGTTTCTGGAGTCCACGGGAACGTGTGTGGGTTGAAGTTCAGAATATCCAATTTGTGGCTGCTTGTAATCCTCCTACTGACCCAGGGCGTATTCCTCTCTCCACTCGTTTCCTCTCTCATGCTCCTGTTCTCTTTGTCGATTATCCAGAGAAGCAATCTCTCTTACAAATCTATTCTACCTTCAATCGTGCCTTACTCCAGAGTAAGCCTTCTGTTGCGGGTATGAGTGGTCCTCTCACACAAGCTATGGTTGGTTTCTATGAAGAGAATAAACAGCACTTCCTCCTTGAACAACAGCCTCAGTATGTCTATTCACCTCGTGAGCTGTCACGATGGATGCGAGCACTGCATTCAGCCTTTACTGACTTCAAGGATGTTCATCCTAACGATTTCATCCGTTTGGTGGCTCATGAAGGATTGCGCTTGTTCTGCGATCGATTAGTAACAAATGAGGAGAAGACCTGGTGCCAACAGACTCTGGATCGTGTGTTCACATCCACGTTCTCCATATCAGATCTCACAGTCTTGCAACGACCAATTCTCTTCTCACGTTGGGTGGATGGTTGTTATCAGTCTGTGGATCGTGATTCCCTGCGTAAGTATTTGGAGTCCCGTCTTCGTGTATTCAATGAAGAAGAACTGAATGTCCCTCTTGTCCTCTTTGATGATGTATTGGAGCATGTTCTGCGGATTGATCGAGTTCTTCGCCAATATCTTGGTCATCTCTTATTGGTGGGAGAGAGTGGAGCTGGCAAGACAGTATTGACTCGGTTTGTAGCTTGGATGAATGAGATGCAAGTATTCCAGATCAAAGTGAGTCGTCGCTACTCGTTGGATAACTTCGATGAGGATCTCCGTCAGGTGATGCGCATGGCTGGTGTGAATGGTCAGCCTGTATGTTTTATTTTTGATGAATCAAATATCTTATCAACTGGATTCTTGGAGCGAATGAATGCATTATTAGCGAATGGAGAGGTTCCTGGTTTGTATGAGGGTGATGAGATGTTGTCTCTCATCACTGCTTGTCGAGAGGTTGCCTTACAAGAAGGAGTAGTATTGGATTCAAGTGAAGAATTGTTTAAATGGTTTACGATTCGTGTCCAGCGTAATCTTCACGTTGTCTTCACAATGAATCCTGCCAATGGCGAATTCCGAGATCGTGCAGCTACATCTCCTGCTTTGTTCAATCGATGTGTAGTGGATTGGTTCGGTAGTTGGGGTCGAGATGCTCTGCTTCAAGTCTCCCAATTTTTCACACGGTCTCTGGATTTGGATGTGCCTTGTTCATTGTCTCCTCAGGCCCAGTCTCTGATTGCACAGGCATGGGGTTTGAAGGAATTACCAGCAAGTCAACATGTTGGTATGCGTGATAGTGTTACAGCAGCCATTCTCTTCATTCATCAGGGAGTAACGCAGTTTGATGCAGAGAAGACAGGAGAGAATCGATGTTACTGTTCACCTCGTGATTATATCGACTTTATCAATCAGTATGTGACATTATTCCAACAGAAACGAGAAGAATTGGAGGATCAGCGACATCATTTGCATGTTGGCTTGGAGAAGTTGCATGAGACCGAAGAACAAGTCCGTATTCTACGAGAACAGATTGCCCAGAAGAAGGTGGAGTTAGATAGGGCTAATGTGGCAGCACAGGAGAAGTTGAAACAGATTGTGGAGAAGAAAGAGCAGGCAACGAAGAGTCAAGAGATTTCTCTTCAGTTGGCCGAGGAATTGAAGACGAAATACAGTGAGATAGCTGAGAAGCGAGGTCGTGTGAATAAGGCAATTGGTGAAGTGGAACCATTACTGCGTGAAGCTAAGAATAGTGTCAAGCAAATCAACAAGGCCCAATTGAATGAAATGCGTGCAATGGTGAAGCCTCCCATTAATGTTCAGCTAACAATTCAGGCTGTTTGTTGCTTGCTGGGCGAAGAGTGTAGCACATGGAAAGACAGCATTAAGGCGATTCGCAAAGAAGATTTCATCAGTAGTATTGTGAACTTCAATACCTCGCAAATTACACATAAGATTGCTGAGGAAGTGAGTACTATTATGAGTACAAGGGATTTTACTTATGAAGCAGCGTATCGAAGTTCTCGAGCATGTGGTCCACTGTATATGTGGGTGAAGTCTCAACTGGCTTATGCTTCGATTATTCAACGTGTAAAGCCTTTGAATGATGAAATGGCCTTCTTAACGAAGAAGAGCGAAGAGTTAAGAGCTCAGCATGAAGAGTGTGTGGCAGCTGTCAATCGGTTGAATGAAGAAATTGAGGGATACTCGTCTGAATATGGCTTATTGACTCAGAAGTGTCAGCGTATATCTGAAGATATTCAGGTTGTTACTCAGAAGAGTGTTCGAAGTTGGAATCTTCTTGAATCCCTGGAATCAGAGCAAAGTCGATGGAAAGAATCATTAGAAGAGTTCAGTAAGCAGTTAGCATCTATGATTGGTGACTGTATTTTCGGAGCTTCATTTGTAACATATGGAGGTTTCTTTGATCAACATCATCGTATTCTTCTTGTTTCTGAATGGAAGCATTTGTTAGCAGAGCTTGAGATTCCATTCAATAATCATTTTGATGTTATATCGTATTTGTCAACCTCAAAAGATCGGTTAATTTGGCAAAGTAATGGATTGCCTTCTGACGAACTATGTACTCAAAATGCAATCATACTGAATCGATTTAATAGGTATCCATTGCTTGTCGATCCAAGTGGTCAAGGACTTCATTATCTGACAACAATGTATTCATCAAATCGTGTAATTAAAACGTCATTCCTTGACAAATCGTTCATGAAGCAACTTGAGAGTGCTTTGCGTTTTGGCAGTATTCTCTTAGTACAAGATGTGGAGAATGCAGATCCAGTACTGAATCCACTCCTAAATAAGGAATTCCATAAAGAAGGAGGAAGAACGTTGATTCGTATTGGAGATCAGGAAGTAGACTTTTCGCCTGCTTTCAAATTGTTCTTGAGTACTCGTGATTCAGTCCATCAATTCTCACCAGATCTCTGTTCTCGTGTGACATTTGTGAACTTCACAATGACTCCCTCATCATTACAGGATCAGTGTCTGAGTATCATTCTTGAAAAGGAAGCACCTGCTCTGTATCAGAAGCGAAATGATTTGCTTCAACTTCAAGGTGAGTTCCAGGCGAGACTTCGGGATCTGGAGGAACAACTGCTAGTGTCATTGAACAGTCTTCAAGGGAATATTTTGGATGATGATTCTGTGATGAACAATCTAGAACAATTAAAGAGAGAAGCCCGAACTATTAGTGAAGAAATTAAACAGAGTGATGAAGTGGTTTTGTCAATCGAAGAATCATCTCGAATCTATCAACCTCTTAGTGAAGCATGTGCTCAACTGTATTTTGTTATGGATTCATTACATCGTGTATCCTTCTTATATCGTTACAATTTACAATTCTTTTTGGATATCTTATATGACGTACTGAAAATTGTTCTTGATGCCCTTCTTACTCCTCGTCAACGAATGACAGCTCTTCTTATGGCTCTGTACCGAATGGTATATTCTCGAGTGAGTCGTGGTTTGACTCATCTTGATTCTCGAATTCTTGCTCTGCGAATGTGCCAATTGTATGTGCGTGGAACTCCAAATGAGCCTGATCCAGCTGAATTCCAGCTCTTACTCCGAGGTACACTTGTGAGAATTGACCCTTCTGCTGAGAAGTTTGTAACAGCTGTGTTTGGAGATGCATTAAGTGAGGAGCAAGAAGCTCAAGTAGAAATGCATTTGTCTCTAGAACACACAACAGCTCTCAAGAAGCATCTTCTTCAGAATGCGGCATTCTGGTGTAACGACTTCTTGACAGCTCCTCTTGAACAATTACTCTCTGTTGTCAACGATATTGGTGAGGTTGGCTGGTCTCAGCGACGTTCCTTGTGGCGATGGTTACTCTTAGTTAAGGAGTTGCGTCCTGAATTGCTTGTCTCAGCATCCGAAATGGTTGTCACGACACTCTGTGATCCAGACTTCTTTGCAGGTGAAGTCTATAATATGAAGGAACTTCTATTGGATGAAGTTCGATGTGATCAACCTGTTCTGTTGTGTAGCATGCCAGGTTATGATGCTAGCAAACGAGTTGAGCAGTTATACGTGGAATTACAGTCTCCATTAGAAACAGTTGCTATGGGTAACACTGAATCCTTTGTGGAAGCAGAACGCCTTATTATGGCTGCAGCTGCTCGAGGATCTGCTGTGCTTCTTCGCAATGTTCATCTTTGTCCTGAATGGCTTTCTACTCTGGAGAAGATGCTCTTTTCGCTACGTCCTCATGCTTCATTCAGACTACTAATGACCAGTGAGATTAATCCCAAACTTCCACCTTCCCTCTTACGATTGTGTTACACCCTTGTCTTTGAGACACCTACGGGTATTCGTGCTTCGTTAAAGCACTCTCTGAATAGTGTACCTGAAGAGGTAATGAATGCAAAACCAGTAGAACGTTGTCGTGTCTACTTCCTTCTCCTCTGGCTTCATGCTGTGGTGGAGGAACGTCTTCGATATGTGCCTGTTGGTTGGACGAAGGGATATGAGTTCAGTGAGACGGATCTGAAGTGTTCATTGATGGTACTGGATCGTTGGATTGCTACAGCTAGTCGAGGACTCTCTCATATGGATCCAGCAGCTTTGAATTGGGAAGCGATTCAATCTTTACTTGGTCAGTCTCTGTACGGAGGTCGTATTGATAGTCCATTTGATGACAAGCTTCTTCAATCACTTGTTCGTCGTTTCTTCGTGCGTAATGTGTTCGATGGTCGATTCCCGTTGGTTGAGAATGTGAATGCTGACGGAGTACGTGAAGTATTACTCTATGCTCCTGAAGGTACCACGAAGCAGGATTTTGAGACATGGGTAAACTCTCTTCCTGTCTATAATTCACCACTCTGGTTAGGATTACCTGCTACAGCTGAAGGTCGATTGTTATCAACTCAAGGGAGCTATATCTTACGTAGTCTCCTCCTGCTTCAAGACAGTGTGGATGTGGAGAAGGAGCTTCATGTCGATGCAGTTCCTTCTGAAGTTACAACCGCACCCTATTGGATGACAACTCTGGCTACTTCAGCAGAGAACTGGTTGCAGATGTTGCTTGTGGACATCCATCCGTTCTCCCTTACTGAGGAACAGTTGAAGAATCCTCTGAATCGATATCTGAATCGAGAAATCCAACTCCTTTGTCAACTTCAACGTCGTGTGGTTGATGATTTGAAAGGTGTTCTGGGTGTGTGTACAGGCAATATGAAGAGTACTCATCAGATTCGTCGATTGATGCGAGAACTGAGTGAAGATCAGATTCCAGAGGTCTGGTCAGGTTACTATGTCACTCCTCCTTCACAAAGTAGGGTTGGGAATATTGGATTGATGTGTAGTTTGTTCTTTGTGGGTCCAGGATTTCATTACTCGTTGTCAACACTTTGCTTCACTATCAACTCTCTCATTACAACAGATTCGAGTTGAAGGAATCTGGCTAGGAGGACTTATGCAGCCTGAAGCGTGTGTGACAGCTATGCGTCAATTAGTAGCACAGCAGAATACATGGCCATTAGATAAGGTGCGTTTAACACTTCGTCCGTTGACAACGGAACAGTATGAAGGAAGAGAAGCCTTGTTGGCAGAGAAGCAGAACTGTTTCCTGATTCATGGATTGATGTTGGAAGGTGCTGAATGGAGCAATAACGTACTGCAGCCATCAGAAGAGATTCGCTTCCCATTAGATGAAGTTGTATTTGAGTGGTCTTGTCTAGAGCATACAGATAGTGAGATGAGCGTACCGATGTACTTGAATGATACGCGTTCAGATCTTTTATGTGTGGTAGAGATGCGATTTACTGAGACTCTTCCCAAAGAGATGTGGAGTGAAAGAGCGGTGGCTTTGATTGCTTGGAGACAAGCATAATGGATGAATGTTTGTTTGAACATATTATTCTTGGAATGGAGCAAGAACAGGATTGGGTTGATATTACAGCGTTGGTGAAGGAAGCTGCAAGCGAATTGGAAGAAGGAATTTTCATCGCTGCTCCTGATTTCAACTATGAGGCGTCGATGCGTTCTATTGATATTACGGATCCGAAAATTGATACTGGTATCGATGCTATGAGTATTAAATCGGTAACCTATCAAGTATCACACAGTTTGGAGTATCTATAGAGTAATCATGAGTAGATCTTATTAATTGCTATTTATCGGATTCTGATCTCCTACGAGTTGCAGAAGCATTGTTTTCTTTCTTTTACGCTTGGTCAAAAGGAGAGTGTTTCAACCATTGCTTTCTCCAGGTTCTTTACATGCACGACGAAGTAAGGAATTATCTCAGACAGAAAATATCCGAAATCAATCCAGCATGTCCTACAGAGGAAGATAAGCGGCTTTGTGTGTTATATTCCATTCTTCAGTCATATGTCAAGTTGATTTTTATTATCAAAAGATCAATGTACTGCTCAGGAGTTCATGAAGTAGAAATGATGGATCTTTGCGATGTAGGCGGATGAGATGGATCTCTCGTTTGGGATTACGGAAGAATCAGAAACAATACAATTTGATCCAGTTGATTCCTTTCTTGCAACAAAGAATACTTCCATTGAACAATTAAAACTTCATTTCCTGTTTGTCCGTCGACTCACCGTCTTATTTGACAATATTATCTCAGGAACCAAGGAGTCGCTCTCGCATGTTCAAGCTCAGCTAATGCAATTCTCCACTACTTTGACTAATCTTGTTAATATTCAAGTATTCAGTCATCTATAGAGGACCCATTATGAGAAGGATGTCTCCATTACAAGTTGTGACTTTATTGACGAACGTTACACGAAATTCTCTCCTACAAATGCTCCATCTCGTAATCCTCCACTCGTTCCACTCCATAAAGTTGAGTTTGATTCTTGTGATGATTTCCAGATTCTTGATGATTTGAAGGAGGAAGTTGTACTGATAACAGACTACTCGAAATTGCTCACATCTCGTTGTGACTTACTGCTCCTTATCCGAGAATTGCCAGTATTATCCCTATATTCGTTGATTCCATATTTTCGCTCATTTCTTTATCTCTGTTTCATTGCTACTTATCCAGTCCAGAAGGATCAACTCGATCTCTTGAGTCGAAGTGAACACATCGATCTTACTGTTCTTCGATCCAAAGCTTTCGGACCATTACTCGACGCATTATCTTCTGCATGAAATCGATATGAATATGACAACTAGAATGTAACTTCTCTGATTCAGAGCCTTCTTTTCACCTCATGTGGAATTCATCGCAAAATCTCATTTCTCATCAAATCATGGATTGATTTATCTTCTACTGTAAGCCTTATGAAATGAATTTCATCTAGTTACTTGAAATTACGAAGACAAAGAAAAAGGATAATGGTGATGATTTCAGTCAAGATGAAATACACAAGCTAACGTACTTCCCCTATTTAGTTGCATTTTATTTGGGAGTATTGAGTGTTCATTATGAGATTCTACTTGGAATTGTCTCGAAAACAGAGTTGGCAATGACATTGTGGTTCTTGGATAACATGATTCAACAGTGCAAGGAATGGGAAACCAAATATATTACTTGTAAGAAAAAGAATTGTGTGAAGAATAGTGCCTGTTTCTGACAAGACGAAAACAAAGGGTAAATCGAAGAAAGCACCAAAAACTCGCCAATTAGCTGTCACACCTCTAATCACGGGTTACTGGGACTTTTTCTTGTATTATGGTCGAGGTCTTCTATTTGTTTGTTTTTTGGGAGGATGTGATAATTAGATGATCATGGCTTGTATGAAGGTAAAGTTACTGAAACAAGGAAATCCAACGTTTGGATCCATGGATATCCTCTTTTCGCAGCGGATCAATACTGTGATTCAATCTGGTCTAATGCCAAGACCGCAGTATGATGATTTTATCCTTATCTTCAATAACGAGGAGTACTCCGCCGAAAAGCTCATAACTGGAAGTGTAATGTACATGAAACGCTGTCAAGAACTGATTGAATCACTAAGGAAAGATGCTTCTGTGGTATGCTCCACTTTCAATAGTGAGAACTGCAGAAGATATCAAAGAGTAAGATAGTGAGGAGCCTGAGAACTAGGCAACGTTGATGAATATTCTAGCTTCAAAGCAACTTGAAACTGCGATAAAAGATCCTTCAAAAGAATCTCAGTTGGAAGTGTCTATCGAGTTATCCACTACACTTTTGCCGACAATGAAGGTTATGAAACAATGAGGTTTGTTTGTTTGTTTGTTGGTACAATCCTCTTATGCCGATTCCACCAAAAGCTACAATCGTTTCTAGTTGTGGAAAGGCCCGATGTTTGTCATTCAACTCGGTCCAAACACCTTCGATTCTGCTTCAAACAAGAACTTGCTTTCAACCCTATCTGACACTTGGTATGCCTTGAGAACTGTGACTTGATATCCAAGATATGCTTCAAAAGCTTCCAGAAAAGCCTCTATTTTCGATTGCCATTGGTGACTTGTTGGCATCTTACTTTAATTCTAATCAATAGAAACCACTTTTCAAAGATCATCAAGGATTCAGGAAAAGGTATTAAGGACTTTACAGCTCTGAAGGAGTATTATGTCCATATCCAACTACGGAATGTGGAATCTTTCCCTGTATAACCTATTATCGTTTCCTAATATAGACTCCTAGAGCGACTGATGAGACAGTCGGAGTGAGTACAACTGAGGGAAACCGTGACGTTACTATTGATGACTATTTGGATATGATGAATTATCTTAGATGTGATTCCTTCGTCTCCTTCAATGATGAGGTCCAACTAAGTGTTGGAAAGAGACGTGGAAAGCAGAGTGTGTTTCGAAACAAGGACTGGCTTCAAAGACACGTTCAAAAGGCAGATGAGAGTCAAGGAGGAATCATTGCCAATATTCAAGTCACTGACAATACCCAGCTTTTAGACGAACAACTAGAGATCGTGAAGCAGAATGCGAATTCGATTCTTGGTATCAACATAGCTGGTTTGTATCTTGGTGAGAATAGCCAGCAGCGCAGTTCTCTTCTACAGTATGTTATCTCTTCAATTCCAGAAAACTTGGTTCGTTTTGTCACGGGTCCCAATACTCCATTCGAAGTATTGGAATCCATGCGTCAGGGAATCGATCTAACTGTTTGCTCGTATCCTATAGATCTTGCAGAAAAAGCATATCTCTCTTGGTAAGTGAGTGAAGAGATAGTGACATGTAGTTACTGGAATGGAGGTTCTGTGTATATTAATCGTATCAAATGAATAAGAGTGTTAATTATAGAGAAATCAAAGTTGAATCTGATGGATACGATCTATGAGAATGACAAGTCTCCACTGATGGAAAACTGTGATTGCTACGCTTGTAAGCACTTTACAAAGGGTTATTTGCATCATTTATTCAATTGTCATGAATTGTTGGGAGTGATCTTATTGTAAGTGAATGAAAGAAGAATAATGTTAAGAACTCAACACAATATTCATCATTTCATACAATTTATGTCCAATGCACGACAGAGCATTGCAACGAATGAGTTTGATAAATTTTATGAAGACTTCATGAAGAATTGTAGTGAATCGTCTCTTTGATGTGTTTGTTTCTATTCATCTTATTCATTAACAACAAACACACCACATCTAAATCCCCAACTCATTCTCCTGATTCGCCAGCTCTAACA
>JABLTK010002824.1_pt1 | contig 19387 bp, 18 predicted proteins | sample 7160131 | NCBI WGS metagenome assembly JABLTK01 (sample SAMN14651221, study PRJNA627086) | human gut metagenome | isolation source: feces | host: Homo sapiens
CACACTTTTAAGAAGATTTTGTGAAAATTCTCCATATAATCTATCACTTCTTGGATCTTCATCTCTAAAACATGGTGCTATTTGAAAATATTTATTAAACCCAGAAACCATTAATAATTGTTTAAATATTTGTGGTGACTGAGGTAGTGCATAAAACTTACCAGCAAATTTTCTTGATGGTATAATAAAATCTCTTGCTCCTTCTGGACTTGTCGCAGTTATAATCGGAGTTTGAACTTCCAAAAAATCCAAATCTTTCATTGTACTTCTGATAAAATCAATAACTTTACTTCTAAAAATAATATTATCATGTACTTCTTTATTTCTTAAATCTAAATAACGATATTTAAGTCTTGTATCTTCATTAGATTCTTTTGATTTATTAATTTCAAATGGAAGTACATTAGTGCAATCCCCAAGAACTTCTAAAGTTTTAACTCTAACTTCTACTTCACCAGTTTTCATATTCTTATTAACCATATCTGGTGTTCTTGCTTCAACAAGTCCTGTAATTGTAACTGTTGCTTCTTTATGTACATCTTTAAATAAATCTCCATCTTCACTAATAAGTTGTACTATACCGGTTTCATCTCTTAAAGTAACAAATATCAAATTACCTAAGTTTCTTATACTATTAACCCAACCAGCTAATTTAATTTCTTTGCCAATATATGAAGAATCAACTTCTCCACAATAAATATCTCTATACATATTTCCTTTCATAATATCCTCCTTAATATGTAAAAAAGCTCTATAAATTAATATAGCTTAAGGACGAATAATAATCCGCGGTGCCACCTTAATTCATAGAACTCTATGCATCTTCATTTTATCTGCTATATCGGGCTTACCCGTTTACTTTTAAGACACTATCTTCATTAATATCCATTTACTAACTTTCACCAAACATTAGCTCTCTATAAAACTTTTATTAATTACTGGTTTGCCAATAAATTTATAACTAAACTATACTACTTTTTTATATGTTTGTCTAGTTATTTTATAATATTTTCTTTATTTTTAAATATGACATACTTTTGTAAAAAATAATTAACTATAAATATTACTCCATCCACTAATGCTTTTATAAATGTTGCATTATAATGAATATACTTATATATTTTTGTAACTAAAGTTCCAGATATGGTAATATTAACTATAACTAAAACAAAGTATTCTATAAAAGCTTTAAAGTTTTTCTTAACAGTATTTTTAAATACCATTTTTTTATTTACAACATAATTAAATATACTAGATATTGTTCTTGCTAAATATGATGATATTAGTATATCTTCACAAAATTTACCTTTAATAAAATAAAGAAATATACTAAAAGCTAGTAAATCAACTCCAAAAGATAAGAGACTTGATACTAAATAAGTAATTATAGTTTTATACTTATTTAAAAATTTCATTTAAAACTCCAACAAAATTGTTATTGGTCCATCATTAGTAATATTAAGCATCATTTCAGCTCCAAAGATACCTGGCTTAGTTGGAACTAATTTATTCATCTCTTCATTAAATTTCTCATATAACTTAATTGCTTCATCACCATTTAAAGCTTTAAAATATGATGGTCTATTACCTTTCGTAGTATCAGCATATAAAGTAAACTGTGAAATAGATAAAATTTCTCCACCTACATCTAAAATAGATTTATTCATAACACCAGCCTCATCATCAAATATTCTTAAATTAGCTATTTTTTTAACCATTTTTAAAATATTATCTTCTGTGTCTCCTTGGGTAAATGAAACAAGTAAAACCATACCGCTATCAATTTCATTTACAAGTTTACCATCGACATAAACATTACTTTTTTTACTTCTTTGTACAACAACTCTCATTACATTTCATCCTTTACATCTATAACATTATGTATTTTTCTAATATTTTTCATAACATTATCTAATTCTTCTTTATCTTTTATTCTAACATTAAGTTCATACACCGTTTTATTATCAAATTCTTTAGTATTGCAACTTCTTACAATACATCCCATTTTACCAACTTCAGTTATGATATTAACAAGTAAATCAAAACCTGCAGCAACAGAAACATAAATATTAGTAAAATAATAATTGCTTGCATCCATATTCCATGAAACACTAACAACTCTATCATTATTTGGAACATTACTACAACCTTTTTTATGAACACTTATTCCTTGTCCTTTAGTAATATAACCAACTATCTCATCACCTTTAATTGGCATACAACATTTAGCAATATTAACCATAATATCAGGAATGCCTTCAACTAATATATCACTTTTATAATTAATTTTTGGTGTATTAACTTTTCTTTCAAATAAAGCATCATCTACTTCATGTTTATCCTCTTTAGTTAAATTAATAATATAACTTGCAGTAAATCTTAAAGAACCAATACTTAAATATATTTCATCTAAATCTTTCATCTTTAAATCTTTAACAATCTTATTAATTGTTTCATTATTTAAAACATCATTAAATGATAATTTCCTTTTTCTAAGTTCTGCTTCTAAAATACTTTTACCTTTTTGAATATATTCTTCTTTATCTTGTTTGCTAAAATATGCTTTTATCTTATTTTTAGCTTGACTAGTTTTAACAAATGAAAGCCAATCTTTATTAGGTGAACTATTATTATTTGTTTTAATATTGACTACATCATCATTTTTAAGTTCATAAGAAAGTGGTACAATTTGATCATTTACAATGGCCCCAACCGTAGTATCACCAACATGAGAATGTATTCTATAAGCAAAATCAATCGGAGTTGAACCTATTGGAAGTTCTACAACATCTCCCTTCGGAGTATAAGTATAAATTAAATCACTAAAGATATCACTATTAACAATGTTTTCGAAATCAGCATCAGTATCATTATGGCTAGCTTCAATAACATTTCTAAACATTTCAAGTTTTTGTTCCATCACGTTTTGAATTTTCTTAGCACCTTTTTCTTTATATGACCAGTGACTTGCAATACCTTTTTCAGCAATTTCATCCATCTCATAAGTTCTAACTTGAACTTCAAAAACATGGCCTTCAACTCCATAAACTGTAGTATGAAGTGATTGATACATATTTTCTTTAGGGCTTGCAATATAATCTTTAAATCTCTTTGGCATTGGTCTAAATCTTGAATGAATTAAACCAATAACTTGATAACATTCAGACTCTTCATTAACAAAAATACGAAGTGCTAGTATATCATATATTTTATTCCATTCTTTACCATTAGAAAGTTTATTATAAATACTATATACACTTTTAACTCTTCCTTTTATTTCAAATTTTATTCCAGCATCTGTTAAAAGTTCTATTAAACTTTCTTTCATTTCTTCAAGACAATCATTTAATTCATCAACAGTTTCATTTAGTTTTTCAAGTATATCATTATAAACATCTGGTTTTAAGTAATATAGTGATAAATTTTCCAGTTCACTTTTAATTGAATTAATACCAAGTCTATGAGCAATTGGCACTAATACAGACATAGTTTCTTCAGCTTTTTGTTTTTGTTTCTGAGGATTAATTGCCCAGTTAGTTCTCATGTTATGAAGTCTATCTGCAAGTTTTATATATAAAACTCTAACATCTTCAGCAAGACCAACAAGTATCTTTCTTAAATATATAACACTAGACTCATTATTATCAGGAAGTTCTAACTTATTAATTTTAGACACACTTAAAACAATCTTAGCTATATCTTCTCCGAAGTCTTCCACTAAATCTTCATAAGTTTTCGAACCATTATTTATAACTTCATGTAAAAGCGATGCAATAATTGTTGTATCATCGACATTTAGTTCCATAAGTATTTTAGTAACTTCCAAAGGATGAGTTATAAAATCATCACCAGTAAGTCTTTTCATCCCCTTATGTTCATTAAAAGCATATTCATAAGCTCTTTTTATAGTCTCAAAATCATCTCTTTTAGAAAGAGATGGAATAAGTTCATCAAATGTAATTGTATCTGGCAAAATAACCACCCTCCAACATATATTTATTATATAACATTTTTGTATTTAAATAAAGGAGAAATAGCACAACATGAAAAAAAATTTATTTATAAAATCAACTTTAATACTTATTTGTAGTGGTTTTCTAACTAAAATATTAGGATTTATTATCAAAGTTATTTACACTCGTATAATTGGTGAATATGGAATAAGTTTATATGCTATTGCAGCTCCTACATATTCTCTTTTACTTACAATTGCAACTCTTGCCATCCCAATTTCTATATCAAAACTCGTTTCAGAAAATAAAGGACGTTCCATACGTATTCTTACATCTGCAGCATTTTTAATTTTATCTATTAATTTTTTACTTATTTTGCTTATTTTACTTACCCGTGACTTTCTAGCAACTACACTTTTAAAAGAACCGCTTGCATCACCAATATTACTTGCTTTTGCACTTACTTTACCTTTTGTATCAATTTCATCAGTTTTAAAAGGCTATTTTGCAGGCAAACAAAACATGGTACCACATGCAACAAGTAACATAATTGAGCAAATTATTAGACTCATTATAATAGTTATAGTTTTACCAATTCTTATGGAAAAATCAGTAATGCATGCTGTCATAGGTTTAATACTTTTAACTATAATATCGGAAATATCATCAATTATTGTATTTTTATTTTTTATTCCTAAACATATTGATTTTAAAACTAATTTACTTCCAAGTAAAAAACATACCAAAGATATTTTGAATATTTCAGTACCTACAGTATCAAGTAGAATAATTGGTAATATAGGTTATTTCTTAGAACCAATTATACTTACCAATTTACTTTTATTTTCTGGTTATCCATCTTCATATATATTACGTGAATACGGTGCTTATAATGCCTACTCTCTAGCACTTCTTACCATGCCAGGTTTCTTTATTGCTGCCATATCTACATCACTATTACCTGAAATAAGTAAATTTCATGGTGAAAACAATACTAAAATGATAAAAAGAAGAATACACCAAAGCATAATATTTGCTCTTTTAATAGGTATATTCTTCTCATTTATTATTTTTACCTTCCGAGATACTTTATTATTTTCTTTATATAATACCACAAGTGGTTCTAATTACATCAAAGTCCTTGCTCCATTCTTTGTACTATTTTACTTAGAAGGTGTTCTTACATCAAGTCTTCAAGCCTTAGGTTATGCTAAAGTTACTATGAATATAACTTTATGGGGAGTTATTTTAAAGCTTTTAGTTATGGCAATTTTATCACTTTGTCACATAGGTATTTACAGTCTAGTTATAGCAGAGATAATAAATATTTTATTTGTAGTTCTCCTAAACATTAAGTATTTAAAAAAGTTAACTTATTAATTGATATATTTTATTCTTTGCAAATATCTAAAGTTAACCTCTTATAAGCAACTATATCAATTAAAAATTATAAAAGCATCACTTTTAATCAAATATAATTTGACAATCTAAGTTTTATATGATAATATGTATATAGCAAAGGAAATTTGCATAAATTAAAATGGAACATCCAGTTTTCACCGAGATTGGTTGTTACCGAATAAATATTGGTTGCATCTAAATCAACCTCGTTGATTTAGATGCTTTTTTATTTTATAATTAATAAATAAATTATAATGCAGAATTGCATTAAGATAAATGTATCTTTTGCATTCATGTGCATCACCTCACCTTCATTTCTGAATAAATGAGGTAGCATCCAACCAACTGGATATTCCATGAATAAAGTATATCATGGTCATTAAAATAAAGCAAGTGTTTTCATCAAAACATTTATTATTTTAACAAAGTATTATGGTAATAAAATATTATAAAATTTAGCTACATTTATAATTGACAAATGTATAAATGATATGATAATATTTATTCAGCAAAGAAAATTTGCATGAAAACATCCAATCAACTGAATGTAAAAACTTTTTTCAAAACAAAAGCGACTTATTTAAGTCGTTTTTAAATTGCAAACAGAAAATTTATTAAATTAGTAAACTTATCAAGATGAAAGAAAACTATAAATAAAGCACCAGCTAAAAATGGTCCATACGGGAACTCATGACTTTTCATTATTTTTACACTTGCAATAGCATAAGGAAGAGCTAAAAAAGTTGACAAAACTAAAGCAACTATACCAAGTTTTACATCTAATGTAAGTCCCATTAAAAATGCGAATTTAATATCTCCTCCACCTAGAGAATCTTTTTTTAGTATTAAGCTTCCAAGTTTTTCTATTAAAAGCATAATTAAAAATAAGATTAAACCAGATATTATGCTATATATTGTTGTTTTAAAACCAAAATAAATTAATTTTAAAATAATTATAAGAATCACAGATACTACAAATGGTGAATCTAAAATAATCATATACTTAAAATCTGAAATAAATATAATAACCATTAAAGATACAATAATTAAGCCTGTCAAATAATTATAACCAAAAGGAAAATAAATACTTGTAAGCAAAAATAATAAACCAGTTATAAGTTCTACAATAAAATGTTCACTACTAATTTTTTCACCACAACTAGTGCATTTACCTCTTTGAACTATAAAAGATACTAAAGGTATTAAATTATACCATTTTAATATTTTTTTACAATTATCACATCTACTTCTAGATTTAACAACATCTTCTCCCTTTGGAAGTCTAGTCCCTAAAACAAGATAAAAGGAACCCATAATAGTTCCTAATATAAATGATAAAATTTTCATCAAAACCCTCCTTAACTATTTTGAATAGTTCCATATAAATTAAACATTGGAATAATAACAGCAATAATAATGCCCCCAACAACAACAGCTAAAAATGCTATCATAATTGGTTCAATAAACGCTTTTAAGCTATTAATCATATTTTTATGAAGGCCTTGATAATAATCACTTACTTTTTGCATCATCTCAGCTAGCTCACCAGTTGACTCACCAGTAACAATCATATAATATGCAACATCAGGAATAGCCCAATGATCTTTAAAAGCATCACTTATCTTATCACCTTTAACAATATTTTGAATTGTCTTATAAAGAATAGACTTATATATTTCATTATTAGTAATTTTACTTAAAATATCCATACTATCTGTTATAAATACATTATTACGTAAAAGTGAAGCAAAAGTTTTACTAAATATTGTAAGTTCATTGTAAATTATAATATCTTTAATAACTGGTATTTTCATAAAAAATATTTGCATACTAGTTCTAAAAGCCTTTACATGTTTATATAAAAGTACCATAGCAGTTATACCTATTGCTAGAAATATAAGTACCAAATACCAATCATTTTTAATAAACATACTAAAATTAATAACAAACTTAGTAATTCCCGTAACAGGTGCACCTTGATCTTCATATATTTTCTCAAATTGAGGTACTACATAAACCATAATAAATATAATAACTAAAACAGAGAAAATTGATACAATTAAAGGATATGTCATAGCACTTCTCATTTGTTTTTTTGTTTCATCCATTTCAGTATAATATGCAGCCATATCATCTAAAGTCTCAATTAATGTACCACTTGCTTCAGCAGCTTTTATCATATTAATAAGTAATGCTGGAAACATAGTTCCCTGTTTTTCTAAGGCTGAAGAAAAACTTTCACCCAAAGTAAGTTCATAAGAAATTGCTTTAAAAGCAGTAGTTCTTGCTTTATTACCCTTCATTTGTGTTGTAAGAATTTTAACAGACTCATTTAATGTAAGTCCTGCTTTAATATAAGTAGATAACTGAGTAAGCCAAAATATCAAATCTTTAGTAGACATTTTTTTACCAAGAAATGAAGAATCTTTAAAAGCAAAATCAATAAATGGAGATGTCTTTATAACATAAACATCATAGCCTTCATTAAGTAAATAAGCATTAATATCTAGTTTACTTAAACCATTCATCGTTCCAGTTATAATTCTACCAGTATTATCTTTAACTTTATAGTAATATACATGTGGTTCTTTACTTCTAGTAGCACCTGCAGTTTGTAAATCAACTAACAATTCTTTCTTTTCTTGTTCTAACTTAGCAAGTGTTTTAGCACTATATTTATAAACTTTTTCTTTTTTTACTTTTCTTTTTGTTCTTTCATAAATTTTATCTTCTTCAGTCATAAAGGCTTGTTTTGTACTTTGATATGTCTTATCAACTCTATAACTTGCGCCATTATATAAATCGACCCACAATTCATAAGAGATATATTTCAGACCAACAAAAGCATATTTAAATATATTTAAAATAACTATAAATGGATTAGCATTATTTGATTTAACATCCTCTGTAATCATATTACAACACCCTTTACTATATCTAAGTATAACAAATTTCTTTAAATAATACAATCAATTATTGATATTTTTTCATATAATTATATAGGTGATTGTATATGTTCGGTACCAATATAGCCAGAAGTTCTCTTAGTTTAACCAAAGTTTTATCAGGTATTTCCAAAGGACTAGGAATTGTAAATCAAGCAATACCGATTTATAAAGAAATAAAACCAATGATGTCAAACGCAAAAAAAGTATTAGAAATTGCAAAAGAATTTAATAAAAGCAGCAATACTAAAACAATAGATGTTACCCCAAAAAAAGAAGTAACAAAAACTGTTACTCCAAGTGTTTTAACTAATTCTTCTCCTAATCCTGTTTTCTTTCAATAATATTTATATATTCCAAATACTTATCATTTTTAGATTTTTTATATATCCTTTTATACTTATCTAAAATATACAATTTATATTCTGTATCATTACTTTTACCAACTAATATATCATAATTACTTAAAGTTTCTATTCCCTTTTCATATTTTATCATATCATAATAAATGTCATTATCTTTTAAAGTAATTTCTTTTATTATTTTATAACCTTTTTTATTCATAAATAACCGTAGCTTATCTACATTTTTATGACTAGATATAATTAATTTCTTAGGTAGATTTTCTCTATCTAATATTTTTTTTATTGTATCTGTACCCATTCCTGAAATAACTGCTGTATCATATTCATCATTTAAATTAGTAAAACCATCACTAACAATAAGCTTTATTTTATCACTTAAATTATGTTTTTTTAAATTATTTTTAGCAAATTCTAAGGCATTACTTGATATATCACTACCAGTAACTTTTTTAGTTATTTCATTTTCATAAAGATAAATTGGTAAAAGCGCATGATCAGTACCAATATCTACTAGTCTACTATCTTTATCTACTAAACTTGCTAAAGCTTTAATTCTTATCATTCTTCTAAGAAATCCTTTAATTTTTTAGCACGAGATGGATGTCTCAATTTTCTTAAAGCTTTTGCTTCAATTTGTCTTATACGTTCTCTGGTTACATTAAACTTTTTACCAACTTCTTCAAGAGTATGACATGTTCCATCAAGTAAACCAAATCTAAGTTCTAAGACTTCTTGTTCTCTAGCTTGAAGTGACATTAAAACTTCTTTAATTTCTTCTTTTAATATTTCATTTTCTGTATATTCTTCTGGTGACAAACTAGATTCATCTTTTAGAAAATCGCCTAAATGTGAATCATCTTCTTCACCAATCGGAGTTTCCAAAGATACTGGTTCTTGACTAATTTTTAATACTTCACGTACCTTGTCTACACCAACTCCCATTTTTTTAGCAATTTCTTCTTCACTAGGTTCACGATTGAGTTCTAGGGTAAGTTGTCTTTGAACTCTACTCATTTTATTAATTGTTTCAACCATATGAACTGGAACACGAATAGTTCTTGCCTGATCTGCTAGTGCTCGAGTAATTGCTTGTCTAATCCACCATGTAGCATAAGTTGAAAATTTATATCCTTTGTCATAATCAAATTTTTCAACAGCTTTCATAAGACCAATATTGCCTTCTTGAATTAAATCTAAAAATAAAAGTCCACGACCAACATATCTTTTAGCAATTGATACAACTAAACGTAAATTTGATTCAGCCAAAATTCTTTTAGCTTCAGGATCATCCAAAGCAACTCTTTTAGATATTTCAGCTTCCTCATCAGTTGAAAGAAGTGGAATTCTTCCTATTTCTTTTAAATACATTCTAACTGGATCATTAATATTAACATCTTTAGTTATATCTTCATCACTAAGCATTATTTCTTCTTTTTCTTCTTCTTTAATCTTAGCTTCACCAGTATCGCTATCTACATCAGCTTCAGCAACAACTGCAATATTATTATCAACTAATTTATTATATAAATTATCTAAAGCATCATTATCAATATCTAAGCCTTTTAATTCGAGTGCTAACTCTTCATAAGTAATAAATCCTTTTACTTTACCTTTTTCTATTAAAGTATTTTCTCTTTCTTCTAAAGTTTTAATAGTTTCCATTATTCACACTTCCTTTTTAAATCAATAAGCTTTTCAAGTAATTTTTCCTTTTCACTTTGATCAAGTTCTTCTGCAATTTTACTTTTAAGCTTTTCTATTTCTTCCTTTTTATAAATATTTAATATAGCTTTTACACACGACTCAAACTCATCATCACTTATAGAAGTATTCCCATTTTCACTTAAAATTATTTGTAAAAGTTCGTATTCATCTTCTCTATCCATCATATACGTTGTAAAATCCGCTACATCAATATTATTATTTTCCTTAGCAAAATATTCTATTTCACTAGCTAAAACTCTTTCTATCCTTTCTTTAAAGTACCCAAGTGCATTTTTATATATACTAATGTACTTAGTATCCATAAGCATGTAATATAGTACTTTATGACTAGCTTTTTGATATTTAGACATTTTAGGCCTTATTATTTCTTCTTTTATTTCCTTTTTCATAGGAACATTTACCATAGCCTTTTTCAAAACGTCTACATCAATTTGGTAGTCCTTGCTTATTTTAGATATAATTAGCTCTTTTGTCAAGTCATCCTGATTATTTAAGCTATTAATTACTTCTTTTACATAAATAATCATATCTTCCATGTTATTTAAATTTTTATTTTTCTTTAAATATTCTATTTTAAAATCTATATATTTAATAGCATTATTTATATTATTATCCATGGCATCTATGCCATATTTTTCTATATATTCATCTGGGTCTTTAGCACCACTTAATCTTACAACACTTGTATCAATGCCACTATTTATTAAAATTTCACCATTTTTTACAGTTGCTTCCAATCCAGCATTATCATTATCAAGCATTAAAACTACTGGCACCTTTAATCTTTTCAAAATATCAATTTGTTCATTAGATAAAGCAACTCCCATAAGTGCCACAACATTTTTAAATCCTTTAGCACTCATCTTTATGGCATCCATGTTACCTTCAACTACAATAACACATCTTTTTTCTCTAATAAAGTTTTTAGCATTATGATAATTAAATAATAAACTGCTTTTTTTAAATATCGCTGTTTCCTTTGTATTTAAATACTTTGCTGTATTATCTTCACCATTAAATATTCTTCCTGTAAAACCAACAACTTCTCCTTTTAAATTTTCTATTGGAATAACAATTCTATTTATAAATGTATCATAAATATTTGCATTGACTTTATTAATAAGACCTAGTTTATCTAGAGTATCTATACTCCAACCCTTTTTACTTGCTATTTTATAAAATGTATCTTTTTCATTTAAAGCAAGTCCTAACTTGAATTCTTTAATAATAGCATCATTAATACCTCTTTTGCTTAAATATTCACGAGCTTTTATACCATCTGTGGTATTTATATTATTAGTATAATACTTACTGGCAAAATCATAAATTTCAAAATCTTCTTTATTCTTACTATCTACATTAACATTCAAATCTTTAACATTTAGATTATAACCAATCTTATCCGCAACAATTTTGATTGCTTCTAGAAATGAAACATTTTCATACTTCATCACAAAAGTAAAAACATTTCCCCCAGTTCGACATGTAAAACAATTAAATATTTGTTTCTCTGGTGAAATAATTAAACTTGGTGAATGGTCATTATGAAATGGACAAAGGCAAACATAGTTTTTTCCTTTTTGGCTAACATTTAGGTAGCTAGAAATAATATCAACTATATTAGCACGACTTCTAATTTCATTTATTTCTTCATCTTTTATATAAGCCATAACATTCCCCTTTATCCCCTTGTTAAAAATCGTTACTATTATATCACTTTTTTTGACACATTGCAAACAATTTCACGCATATTTTCAACATTTTTACAAAAAGAAAAAATATAACCCATAAATTGAGCTATATTTTCTTAAATTCATTAAATATCAAATTCAGCAACTATATAAAGATCTGCTTTTACTTCTTTAACTATCCTATAATGGCCTTTATCTAATTTACCATAATATTTTTCCCAATTAATTTCTTGAGTATAAGCATTATCTCCATTTTCCATAGTATTATCTGAAGTCCTGACAGTAACTTCATTTTTAATTTTAGACTCAAGTCTATACCACTTTCCATTTTTCTTATAATCAATTTTAAATTCTTTATTTGTTAAATCTACACTTTCATCACCAGATAGATCTGTAATAATTACGGTTGCACCCGTATTTGTAAGACTTCCATCTTTAATTTCCATAGTAATATTTTCTGCTAAATTTAAGTCCTTAACTTCTTTTGGTTTAAAACATATAATTAAAGCAAGTATTACTATTAATAACACCAAAACACCAACCACAATAACAACTCTTTTTTTCATAAGCACCATCCTTAACATTAATATACTATATATTAAATTTTTTTACAAGTAAAATTTCGTAAATTATCGAAATTACCGCAGTACTTAAAACCATACCATAATAAGGATTTAAAACCTTCATAAAAATAGATCCAAGTATTCCAATTAATAAACCATAAATAATCATATATTTTTTTAAAACTGAGCTTTTATCAGGAATTGTTGCAATAAACAAAATAGTCAAAATAGCATTACCATTTATTAAAAATGCATAATCTTTAAATAAAATGCTTAATATAGAAAAACTAAGAATACCAAATATGCTAATTAAGTATTTATAGTTATTTGTAAATGACAAAACAATTGCTATAATTATTCCTAAAACAATTGATGTTGATCCAATGCCTCCGATATTCCTTCCCCATAAATAGTCCCAAGTACTAAAGGCATAAAGACTTGTATCATCCATGGGGCTTGCAAATTTACCAAGAAACGATAAAACTAGTATTACTAAAGCTACATTATAATATTTTCTAAAAAGTAGAAAGATAAATACAATACCAAAATAAACAAATAAATTAATACTTAAAGGCATAAACAAAGGAATTAAAAATAAACTCAAGAAAGTTAAATCGAATTTAAACTCTTTTTTTAATATTTTATTAGTTAAAAAGTACGCACAAATAGATAAAATAAGCAAATAAACTATTTTAAACATTTCTAAAAAACTAACATAATCTTTAGAATAAAGAAGTATTCCATTTTTATAAAATCCATATAAATAAAGTGATAATAAACAAATAATATATTTTATAATATTCTTTTTCAAATCATTTTTATCATGTAAATAAACATTCATACTACTTTAACCTTTCTCTTAAATTTATATAGCAAGGGCATATATATGTACATAAGCCACAATCTATGCATTTTTCTTTATTTTGCATACTTACTGGATTTACACCACAAGGACATATACTTATGCATTTGCCACATCTAATACACTTGCTTTCCTTAATATTTCTTTTTTTCATAATATTTATAGACTTTACTTCTTCCGTAATAATAAAATTATTTATATTATCTATTTTAAAACCAGTCATGAGTCCATTTATAATATAATCACAAGTTTCATTAATATCAATATACTTATCAGTTACATCTTTTAAAGAAGTATTAACTTTTACTCTCAAAACTTTATTTTCCTTTATAGCATCACCAGATATAGTAATTAACTTCGTAGTACTTACCTTGTCTTTAAATAAGTTATATATTTTAACAAGTTCTGTAACACTTAAAAATAACGTATTTCCTTTTAATTTTAAATATTTACCTAATACTTCATTGTTTTCTAGTAAATATTCATCATTTACTAAACTTAATTTAATCTCTGGATAACTACCCAAAGTACTTAAGCATTCATCAATTACAAAAGCATCTGTATTTTTTAAAACAAGTAAATTGTTACTACATGTATATAAATTAAATAATTTATCATAAAACCACAACATATCATTAATATTTTCTTTAAGTAAAAACACTTCATTATAAACATAAGGATTATCATTAATAGCAAATAAAACAATATTATCAAAAGTTTTACTACTTTTAAATTTATCAAATAATACTTTATCTTTTTCCAAGATTTTCAGCATATTTGGTATAGTAATCTTCATTTTCATATTATTATCTTTGAAATACTCTCTATAATCATTTTGAATTACTAAAGTATTTTTAAGCTTTCCCATTATATTACACTTTTTTATACCTAATACTTTACCAGATACTGATGAAGATGTTTTATCCGCTATAATTTGATTTTTATAAACATATTCTCCATCTTTAACATAAATGTTTTTGGCAGGCACATATATATAATCAGGGTTTAAAAAGTAAGTAATATTTTTATTAGGTACAATACTTTTATTCTTTGTTAGTATCACTTTTATCCCTACTTTCTAAATATTTTTTCAAATTAATTGCCACAGTTTCAGGTATTATCAAAGATAACTCTTCAACTGATGCTTCCCCCATTTTCTTAACACTACCATATTTTTTAATAAGCTCTTTCTTTCTAACACTTCCAATACCATCAATATTATCAAGCAGGCTTCCAATAGAACCTTTATCACGTAAAGTCTTATGATACGTAATTGTGTATCTATGTACTTCATCTTGTATTCTAGTTAAATAATGAAAAACATCACTCATTCTAGGTATTTCAATTGTATTTAATGTATCACCATCAACAAGTTCATTAGTTCTATGATGATCATCTTTTCTAAGACCACAAACTTTAATATTTAAATGCAGTTCATCTAAAACACTTTTGCAAGCATTTATTTGACTTACACCACCATCCACAAGTATTAAATCTGGCATTTCACTTTGTTCAACCATACATCTATAATATCTTCTGTAAACAACTTCTCTCATTGTATTATAATCATCATTTTTATCTACACTTACTTTATATTTACGATATTCTTTCTTAGCGGGCTTCCCATTTTTAAAAACAACCATTCCAGATACAGCATAAGTACCAAATAAATTTGAGTTATCAAATGAATCTATTCTATTTAGAACTTCCATATTAAGTAGTTTTCTTAACTCATCATTAGCAAGTACACTTCTCTTTTCATCATTTTTAATAATAGTTATTTCTTGTTCTAAAGCGATCTTAGCATTTTCTTTAGCCATATTAAGTAAATTTTTCTTCTTTCCCTTTTCAGGAGCCACAACTTTAGTACCTAAAATATTACCGATTATTTCTGCACTCAAGTCTTTTTCCACTAAAAGTTCTTTAGGTACTTCATGTCTTTCATAAAATTTCAAAATATATGAATTAACTTCATCTAAAATATCACTTATTAAGTAGAATTTATCATTATTTCCACCCACTATTTTACCATTTCTGACAAATAGTATTTGGACAGATACAATACCTTCATCAAGATAATAAGATATTACATCTCTATTTATATAATCATGAAGTTCAACCTTTTGTTTATCAAGAACTACTTTAATATAATCAAGTTCTTTTTTTAGTTCTAAAGCAGCTTCAAAATTAAGCATATTACTAAATGTATTAATCTTTTCCATAATTTTATCAATTAATATTTTATCATTACCTCTTAAAAATTCTAAAATATCTTTTTCCATTTTATCTAAAGCTTCTTTATCTATCTTTTTAGAGCAATAACCTAAACACTCACCGATATGAAAATATAAACAAACATCTTTAGGCATTCCTTCACATTTTTTTAAAGGATATAATCTATTTATTAAATTAACAATTTTTCTAGCAGCATAAGCATTAGGATAAGGTCCAAATAAAAGCTTTTTATCTTTTCTTTTAACGCTTAAATACCTTGATACTTTAAGTTTTGGATAAGGTTTACTTATGTATTCAATGTAAGGATAAGACTTATCATCTTTAAGCAAAATATTATACTTTGGATCATATTCTTTAATTAAATTAAGTTCAAGAATGAATGCTTCTTGCTCTGTTGATGTTGTAATATAAGTAAAATCAACTACTTCACTAACCATTTTAGCAGTCTTTCCTGTAACGTTACCTTTAAAGTAACTATTTACTCTTTTATACAAATCTTTAGCTTTACCAACATAAATAACTGTATTATTTATATTACGCATTTGATATGATCCAGGTAAATGAGGAATAGTTTTTAACTTTTCTTTTAACATAAGTAACCTCCATAAATATATTATACTACAAATTTTGACAATTTTAAGATATAATTAATACATGAGAGGAAAAATTTATGAAATTAATTAAAACAAATAAAGAAGAAATAAAAAAATCAAAATTTATAGCTTATTATTATGAACTTGATGATACTAACGATATAAAAATCATAATAGATGAACTTAGAAAAGAACATAAAAAAGCCAAGCATATCGTTTATGCCTATAAATTTGGAAATACTGCAGGCAAAACTGATGATAAAGAACCAAGTGGTACAGCAGGGCTTCCTTTATATAATCTGTTAGAGGTAAATAACTTAAATAATAAAATGATCGTAGTTGTAAGATATTTTGGTGGCATCAAACTAGGTGCAGGACCCTTAATGAGAGCATATAAAAATGCTGGAGTTAGTGTAATTAACTAACTCCAGTTTTTAAAATCCGTCTTCATTACATAACTTATCTATTTCCTGCCACTTCATACCTTTCATAAAATCAGCACAATATTCAGGTGGCATATTTTTAACAAGTAAATTATACATTCCAAGTCTTTTAACTCTTTTACCAAGTCTAGTATTAGCTTTATTTTCTTCAGCAAGCATTCCCATATAAAGAATACTAAATATTCTAAATACTTCATCTTTATACTCATCATAATGATTAGTAATAAGTCTTATTTCATAAGCTATATTCTTATCAAACTTTGAAGTAGTTTTATTATATAATTTAACAAAATCATCATATAACATACTAGAACCAAATACATTTGTTAAGTTTTTTAACTCACTAAAATATTCAACATCAAATGGTGCCTTTACTCTTCCATCATCTAATACTTCATAAACACACCAACTATCAAACTTACCTTCATCAAAGAATAAATATCTTTTATCATCTAAATATATTTTCATAAACACCTACTTAGTTTCATAATTAGTAATAATAACTTCTTCAACTTTGCCTCTTTTTTTACCATTAGCATTTATATTTCTTTTAGCTTCAATAAAATGAAAATTATAATCTTTATAAAGTTCACTTACTAAAATAGTATTATGATTAGACAGCATAACAAAGCAGCCTCTTTCATCTAATTCTTTAAATACTCTAGCAAGTCTTCTTTGTTCATCTTTATTAAACCCATCTTCAGTATAACTATTAAATGTATGAGTATCAGAATCATATGGAGGATCAAAATATATAAAATCTCCTTTTTTAGCATTTTTAACAGCTTCTTCAAAGTCTACAGATAATATTTCAATATCATTATAATTTAAATAACCACTTATAACACCTAAATTTTGTCCTTCATAAGTATTAACTTTATTTTTCTTTCCAAATGGTACATTAAACTCATTTTTACTATTAACTCTATAAAGACCATTAAAACATGCTTTATTTAAATAAATAGTTCTAGCAGCTCTTTTGTAATCTGCCATTTTCTTAAATTTATTTTTATCTCGATCCAAATTTCTTATTTCATAATAATACTCTTCGTTATGACTTGCTTCATGATGATTAAGTTCTCTGCACATTTTATCAAACTTATCACTATCTTTTATACACATAAAAACATTCATAAGTTCTTCATTAGAATCATTTATAACAGCCTTTTTAGGTGATAACTCAAAAAGAAGAGCTCCTCCACCAACAAAAGGCTCAAAATAAGTATCAAATTCTTCCGGCATATCTATATGAATTATCATTTGCTCCATTTGTTAAGTTTGCATCATGATAATAAATACCATTATTTCCTTGCGTTCCTGTATATAGTGACTTTACATAATCTGCCAAGGTAATTGAAGTTATTTCAATTGTTTTAGAAATTATTTCACTATTTTTGCCATTTGAATCTTGTACATATGCTTTTATATTATACGTTCCTTTATCTAGTCTAGTAAAAGTATATGTATTATTTGCACTTTGCACATATGAAACACCATTATCTTTTGAATATAAATATTTTGCAATCGTTCCTGTTCCAGCTGTTGCATCAATTGTTATAGTAATTGAATTTCCATTTGATGTTATAGAATTATTATTTATAGTTATGGGATTATATTTGTCAAAATATACATAACACTTATCTGATACATTTCCACTCATTAAAACTGTTTTGTTGGCATCATCCCAAGAAAGTTCTCCACCATTTTCACATTTTGATAGTTCTGTATTAAAAACATAACCATCTGTTGGCCAGCTACTAGATGTTGTCATTTCATAATTTCCACTACCAGCTTCTGTTTCAAGCATCATAGATATTGTATCTACATGTTTTTTTATTTGTTTACACTCTTCTTCCTCATAAACTTTAAATTTATTATTTGTATATAATAATGTTACTCCTACTCCAATACCAAAAACTATTAATAACAATGCTATTTTCTTAACTACTTTCTTCATATATCATACTCCATTTTCTAACAACATCACACTGGATATTCTTCTTACTATATACCCATTTTACACCAAAAAAAAAAAAAAAAAAAGCACCATGTTAACGCAAACTTAAAGTTTGACATAAGTGCTTTTTCAATAATATTATCATACAAACTATATACTAAAAATACCGCATATAAAGGGATTGATTTTATTTTTCAACTACAACATAATCATTAACTTTATCATTATCAAAATCATAATTAATCCAAACAACAGCACTATCATCTGATGAATCGTTCCAAACACTCCAACTTAAATACATTTTATCATTTACAATTATTGGAACCAAATAATTATTATAATTTTCATAATTTATTTCCTTTTTTAAATTTTCTAAAAAACTATAATCCATATTATACAAACCCTTAAACTCGTTATAATACTTTGACTTATCCACATTCATAAAATCTAACATAGGTCTAAGTAAATAAACAAACTTTTTATCATTTAAATAATCTTCATCATTATGTTTTTTATATAAATCAATTAGTGTATCCATCAAATAACCAATATTTTTAATTGGACCACCCTCTAAAGAAGTTGTTTTATTTAATGCTTCCACAATCCTTGAAACTACTTTTTCATCTTCAAATTCATCATATAAAGTTTTAACAA
>JABLTK010145835.1_pt1 | contig 19378 bp, 17 predicted proteins | sample 7160131 | NCBI WGS metagenome assembly JABLTK01 (sample SAMN14651221, study PRJNA627086) | human gut metagenome | isolation source: feces | host: Homo sapiens
ATACCACAGCGGGTATGCCTCCCTCCTCCGCCTTGTCTCTGCCCGTGTCCGCCGCGCCTGCGCGCCAGCTTTCCCGTGCAAGCCGACCACGCAAAAGAAAATCAACTGCGGAAGAGCTGCTTCTCTGTTCTCCTGCCGTTTTCCATAACGTGCTGCACAAAACGGACGGTTCGTATGTGAACCGTCCGTTTTTTCGTGCCTTATGCAGGACGTGCGGGAAAACGTCTTTTCTCAGATAAATCAACTATTGCGCGGTGCTCATAAAACAGTATGGCATGTGTTTCCCCAAAGTAGCTTGCTGCATACAAGCGGAACACCCGAAGAATCCGTGGACTCTTCGGGTGTTCTATTTTTTGTATAGAAGTTATTGCTTCTTGTACCCGCACTTCGGGCATACGCCTTTTTCGTTCAGCGCAATGCCGCAAAGGGGACAGCGATCCAAAGTACCTTCCGGCTTGTATTCCTGAGACGCAGCATTCACACCACTGGTGAAAGTCAGCTTGGCGATATTCAGCCTGTCCTTCAGGAGTTCATAGACGATCTTGATCATGCCCTCGACGGTCATGGTCTCTTTCGTGACGACTAGACGGCAATCAGGATAGGCTGTGGCCAGTTCGGTCTGGAATGCGGGGCCCTTCATCTTGTTGGTCGGAGCGCCATCCTTGATTCCCTGCTCTTCATAGACCTTCAGAATTGCGGGCAGCAGCGGATCGTCTTCCCGCAGAATCAGAGCATGGTCGAAATTCTTCAGAACATCCCATGCCGTCTTCTGGATTTCGTTGCAGGGGAAGACCATATTCACGCCCGGCTCCACAGTGTCCTCAACTTCGATGGTCAGAACCCCGGTATGTCCATGCAGATACTGAGCCTCTCCTTTGAAACCATAAAAACGGTGTGCGTACTGAAGGTCTAGCTTCGTAATGCTTCGCATGATAATCCTCCTAAAAAAATGATATATGAAAACGCTCGTTTCCGGGCTTTTTCCGAAGGGAATTTATTTCTGAACGGAATCCTGCTGTTTCTTGCATTCCGGGCAGACACCATGAAAGAGAATATCATAACCGATGAAGTCAAATCCATGGGTATCCCGGATCCCATGCTCAAGGCCAGTGACAAAATCCATGTCCACATCAAAGACGCGTCCGCATATGTTGCATTTCACATGGCAGTGGTTTCGGCTGATATGGTCAAAGCGGTCGGCACTCCCCGGGATTTCAAGCCGGCGAATTTCGCCCATTTCCGATAACAGATTCAGATTTCGATATACGGTTGCCTTGCCGATTGTCGGATACTCCTGGATGATTTCCTCATAAACCTCATCTGCTGTGGCGTGGCAATGCAATCTATTCACTGCCTCCAAGACTAGGGAACGTTGAATCGTATTACGTCGTACCATAGTGTTCACCTTATTGATATAATATATCATTTACAATTAAAAGTCAATGTCCCATTCTGAAAAATTTTCCTCAATCACTTCCGGCTAGCTCACCACTTCAATACCATTCAGAATAGGGCGCACTTCTATACGCTTCTGGCGTAAATATTGTGCGTCCTGCGTTGCTTTTTTTGTCAAGGGAGCTGCACTCCCTTGCGACGCTTACGCGTCTATCCCTTGTAACTTGCCAGGTAAACACAAACAAATCCTCCATATGATCGCTGTGTGATCATATGGAGGATTCACTGTCTTATGGACACCCCGCTATCCCGCAGTGTCTTTTGTTTCTTTTCTTCAAGAAAAGAAAACGTCCCATTTATTAGAAGAAAAGAAATCGTCCCCCTTTTAAGAAGAAAAGGAATCGTTCCCCCGGCGGCGGCGCAGACACCCCTTGTTCCGTGCCGATATTTCCAGTATAATACGGGTATGAAATGGTATGAGATCACGGTCTATACGACCGACGCGGGCGCGGAGCCCGTCTGCGGCGCGCTGACAAGCGCAGGGCTTTCCGGATTCTCCATCGAGGAAAGCCGGGAAAAAGCGGCGGCGTTTTTGAATGAGAACGCCCTGTACTGGGACTTTGCCGACATGGATAAGATCGGAACGGATGCGCCGTGCGTCAAGGCGTATCTTGCCGTACTGCCCGAAAACGCGCCTGTGCTCGAAGAAGCAAAGGCCGCGATCGCGCGTCTCAAAACGCTGGACCTCGGCTTTGACCTCGGTACGCTCGCCATGACGATCAGCGTGCGCGACGAGGAGGACTGGGCAAATAACTGGAAGCAGTATTATAAGCCGCTTGCCATCGGGGAACGGCTGCTCGTGCTGCCGTCGTGGGAGGACGAGCCGGAAGGGAATACGCGAACCGTCCTGCGGCTCGACCCGGGCATGGCCTTTGGGACCGGCGCACACCACACGACGCGCATGTGCCTCGAATATCTCGAGCAGGTCGTGCAGACCGGACAGGAGGTGCTCGACCTCGGCTGCGGCAGCGGCATTCTGTCCATCGCGTCGCTGCTGCTCGGCGCGGAGGACGCGGTCGCCGTGGACATCGATCCCATCGCGGAGCGCATCGCCCGCGAGAACGCGGACATGAACGGCCTCGGCAACGCGCATTATCACATCAAGATCGGCGACGTGCTGACCGACGCCCGCCTGCAGCGGCTGATCGCCGGACAGTACGACGTTGTCGTGGCGAACATCGTCGCGGACGTCATCATCCGCCTTGCGCCGCTCGCCAAGGGCTATTGCAAGCCCGGCGCGCCCTTCATCGTGTCCGGCATCATCGACGAGCGCAGGGACGAAGTGCTGGCCGCGCTCAGGGTCGCGGGCTTCACCGTCGAGGACATGAAGAACGCCGAGGGCTGGAACGCCATCCTGTCACGCGCATGAACCGGTTTTTTACGGAGGACATCGCGGGCGGCGAAGCCCGCATCACAGGCGAGGACGTCCGGCACATCACGCGCGTGCTGCGCTTGGCCGCGGGCGATCGGATCGCGGTGTGCGACGGACACGGCACGGAGTATGACGCGGCCATCCTGCGCGCATCGGAATCGGAGGTCGTGTGCAGCCTGTCCGCCGCGCGGCGCTCGGAGAGCGAGCCCGTTCATGCGGTGACGCTGTTTCAGGGACTGCCGAAGGCCGGAAAGATGGAGACCATCGTGCAAAAGTGCGTCGAGCTCGGCGCCGTGGCGATCGTGCCGACCCTGTGCAGCCGCTGCGTCGCTCTGCCGACGCGGGATTATGAGAAAAAACGTCAGCGCTACCAGCGCGTCGCGCTCGAAGCGGCAAAGCAGTCGCGCCGCGGCGTGATCCCGGAGGTGTATGGCGTGCAGACGCTCGAGCAGATCGACGTTCGCGCGTTCGATACGGCGCTCGTCGCCTATGAGGATGAGCGCGGCACAACGCTCAAGCAGGCGCTCCGGCAGGGCGTCGGAAAGCGTATCGCGCTGATCGTCGGGCCGGAGGGCGGATTCGAGGAAGGAGAGATCGCATTTCTGCTGCGGGCGGGCGCAGTGCCGGTGTCGCTCGGGCGGCGCATTCTGCGCACCGAGACCGCGGGCATGGCCATGCTTGCGCAGGTGCTGTACGAATTGGAATGAGGATCGCGTTCACAACCCTTGGCTGTAAGGTCAACCATTACGAAACGGAGGCCATGCGGGAGCTGTTCCAGCAGGCGGGCTGGGACGTCGTGCCGTTCGCATCGCCCGCGGAGGTCTATGTGGTCAATACCTGCACGGTCACGCAGGTCAGCGATAAAAAGTCGCGCCAGCTCCTTTCGCAGGCGCATCGCCGCGCGCCCGAAGCGCTCATCGTTGCGACCGGGTGCTACGCCCAGACCGAGGCGGAAAAGGTCGCGTCGCTTCCCGGCGTCGGGCTCGTGCTCGGTACGGACGGCAGACGTGAGATCGTCGCCCGCGTTGCACAGGCGCTTTCCGAGCGGGGCTGTTCTGCGCCGGACGTTCCGAACGCGCGCGGGATCGAACGCTTTGAGGAGCTGAGCGCCATTGCGGACACGCGCACGCGCGCAACGCTCAAGATCCAGGACGGCTGCAACAACTTCTGCTCCTACTGCATCATCCCGTATGCGCGCGGACCGATCCGTTCCCGTTCCATGGAGAGCATCGAGCGGGAGCTGCGCAGTCTTGCGGCGCGCGGGTTTTCCGAGGTCGTGCTCACGGGCATCCACCTTGCAAGCTACGGGCGCGAGTTTGCGCCGGACGCGGAGGGCCGCAGACCCGATCTCGTCGACGTGCTGCGCCTTGCGAACGGGATCGACGGACTGCGCCGCATCCGGCTCGGCTCGCTCGAGCCGAAATTCTGCGACGCGCGATTTGCCGAAGAAGCCGCCGCGCTGCCGAAGCTCTGCCGCCAGTTCCATCTTTCCCTGCAGAGCGGCTCGGACACGGTGCTGCGCCGCATGAATCGGAAATACACGACCGCCGAATACCGCGAGGCCGTGCGCCTGCTGCGGCAGACCATGCCGGACTGCGCGGTCACAACGGACGTGATCGCGGGCTTTGTCGGGGAAACGGAGCGGGAGCACCGGGAAACGATGGCCTTTGTCGAGGAGATCGGCTTTGCGCGGATCCATGTGTTTCCGTACAGCCGCCGCCCCGGTACGCGCGCGGACGCCATGGAAGGCCACCTCGAGAAGCAGACGAAAGAGGCGCGCGCTGCGGCGCTCATCGCGCTCGGACACCGGCTCGAGACCGCGTTCGTCGAGCGGCAGATCGGCACGGAGCAGGAGATTCTGCTCGAGGACGACGGCACGGGCTACACGGGCAACTATGTCCGCGTGCGCGCAGCCGGGAACGAAGGAGAGATCCGGCGCGTTCGCATCGTCGGGCGCGAAGATACCACAGCGATCGGAGAGGAGTGTACAAACGAATGACGGATTGTTTGTTTTGCAGGATCGCGGCGGGAGAGATCCCGTCGAAGAAGGTCTATGAGGACGAGCAGGTGCTCGCATTTTACGATATTGCGCCGCAGGCGCCCGTGCATGTGCTGATCATTCCGAAGCGGCACATCGCAGGCGCGAATGCGCTCACGCGGGAGGACGACGCGCTGCTCGGGCATCTGTTCGAGGTGGCGCGGCAGCAGGCGAAAGAGCTCGGCCTGGCGGACACGGGCTACCGACTGATCACCAACATCGGCGGCGACGCGGGGCAGACCGTGCCGCACCTGCATCTGCATTTGATCGGCGGCCGCCCGCTCAAGTGGGACAACTGAACATTGTGAGGCGTCGTGTCCGGAACGGGTCGGCGCCCGAACGCTATTTCGGAAAGGAAGCGAGGCAGTATGGAGGAAAACTCCACCCTTTTGCTCATCTTGAACCCCGCGGCGGGCACGCGCTATGCGCGGCGGCTTCTGCCGGAGATCATTGCGATGTTCACAAACTACGGCCATGCGTGCCTGACATTTGTGACCGAGCAGCGCGGGGACGCGACGCGCTTTGTAGAACAGTACGGGGACCGTGCGGGCAAGATCGTCTGCATCGGCGGCGACGGCACGTTCAACGAGACCATCACGGGCCTGCTGCGCGCGGGGCTCCGCGTGCCGGTGGGATATATCCCGGCGGGCAGCACGAACGATTTTGCCAACAGCCTGCATCTGCCGTCGGATATTCTCGAGGCCGCGCGCAATATCGTTGAGGGCGAGCCGGTCACACTCGATGCGGGCAGGTTCCGCGAACGGTATTTTGCCTATGTCGCCTCGTTCGGCGCGTTTACCCGCGCGTCCTACGAAACGCCGCAGAACGTCAAAAACGCGCTCGGACATCTTGCATATATCCTCGAGGGCATGAAGGATCTGCCGACCATCCGTCCGGAACGCGTGAAGCTCGTTGCAAACGGCGAGACCTTTGAGGACGACTACCTCTTCGGCGCGGTGAGCAACTCGACGTCGCTCGGCGGCATTTTGACGCTCCCGCAGGAGACCGTTGACATGAACGACGGAATGTTCGAGATCATGCTTGTACACATGCCAAAGACTGCGGCGGAGCTCAACGAGATCCTCACTGCCGTGACGAGCAAGCAGTACCGCTGCGGCATGATCGACTTTATCCGAACGTCGCGCGCGGAGGTGTTTGCATCCAGCGCGATGGACTGGTCGCTGGACGGTGAACGCGAAAAGGGCTGCGAGCACATCGTGATCGAGAACGTCCGCGATGCGCTGCGGCTTCTGACCAAGGAAAGGCTGACATGAAACTTACGCTGAAAGACCTGAAACAATGGAAGCACGCGCTCTGGGCGCTGTATCTGCCGGTATATCTTGCCCTGTTCTTCTTCTGTGAACGGGTCGTTACGAAGAATTACTGGGTATCCTATCTGCCGATCGACGACAAGATCCCGTTTCTTGCGCCGTTTGTCGTGCCGTATTATCTCTGGTATGCACTGCTCGTCTGTACGGGGCTGTATCTGCTCTTCAAGAGCCCGAACGGCTTCCGCCGCTATATGCAGTCCATCGCGCTGGGCTTTACGGTCGCGGCCGTTATCTTTCTTGTATTCCCGAACGGACAGGATCTGCGGCCTGCGGCTTTGCCGGACGACTGCGTGTTCTGCCGCATGATCGCTGCGATCTACAGCGTGGACACGAACACGAACGTTCTGCCGAGCGTGCATGTTCTCGGTACGATGGCTGCGATCTCGGCCGTATTCTGCAGCGAACTGCCGCTGCTGCAAAAGCCGTGGCTGCGCGCGCTGCTGGTCGTGCTCGCACTGCTCATCAATGCGTCCACCGTGTTCATCAAGCAGCACTCGCTCCTGGATCTGCTGGCGGGGCTTCTGCTGTCCGTGATCGTACATGTCGCGATCTACACGATCCCCGCACGGGTGCGGGCGGCAAGGGCGAAAAAAAGAACGGGCGAGCTTGAAATTCCCTCTTGACCGTTACGCGGCGTCATAGAGTACGCTGTGCATCGGGAGGTGAGAGAAGCGTGGAATACCACACCAAAGAGGCGGCGCGGCTGCTGGGCGTCAGCGTCCGCACCCTGCAGTACTACGACGGGATCGGCCTTGTTTGCCCAAGGCGCGCAGGCGCGAACTATCGCGTGTATACGATGGCGGAGATCGCGCGCATGCAGGAGGTATTGTTCTTTCGGGAGCTGGGGCTGCCGCTTTCGGAGATCCGCGCGATCCTCGCATCGCCCGACTATGACCGGAAGGAAACGCTCGAAAAGCACCGTTTACTGCTGCTCGAAAAGCAGCGGCAGCTTGCAGCGACGCTGGCGCTTCTGGACGGCGTATTGGAGGGAAAGGATATGAAGAAACAGAAGTGCTCGCAATATGCGGAGCTGAAGGAACAATACCGGGACGAGGTGCGCGAGCGCTGGGGCAGGACGGAGGAATACCGGACGGCGCAGGCAAAGGACGCGGCGCGCAGCGACACGGAGAACGCAGCCGTGCTTGACGGGGCGAACGCGATCTTTGACGCATTTGCCGCGCTCGTGCCGTGCGATCCGGCGTCTGCGGAGGCGCAGCGGCTCGTACAGCGCTGGCAGGCGTACATTACGGAGCACATGTACCCGTGCTCCAGGGAGATCCTCAGGGGACTCGGCGCGATGTATACGGCGGACGAACGCTTTCGGGCCAACCTTGACGCGCACGGCGCGGGCACGGCGGCGCTGATGCACGACGCCATTGCGGTCTACTGCGGCTGAAGGGGGACGTTTTCTTTTCTTGAAGGGGGTACGATTTCTTTTCTTGAAGAAAAGAAACAAAAGACACTGCGGGACAGATGATTTATCTGAGAAAAGATGCTTTTCCGCACATCCTGCTTGAGACGGAAAAACGGACGGTTCACATACGAACCGTCCGTTTTGTGTTGCACGTTATGGAAAACGGCAGGAGAACAGAGAAGCAGCTCTCCCGCAGTCGATTTTCTTTTGCTTCTTTTCTTCTAAAAAGAAAAGAAGGGGATACGATTTCTTTTCTTGAAGAAAAGAAACAAAAGACATTGCGGGGGAGGGTGTCCTTCGGGGGAAAGACGCTTTTCCGCTCGTCCTGTCCAGAACGAAAAAACGGACGGTTCGTATGTGAACCGTCCGTTTTGTGTTACGCGTTGGGGAGGAACAGCAAAAGCAACGAAGAAAGCTTTTCCACAGACGACTTTCTTTTGCTTCCTTTTCTTTCTAGAAAGAAAAGGAAGGCCGCAGGGAAAAGCGCGCGCAGAGCGTTCTTGCAATCGGAGGGCAAAAACCGTATACTGTTTCTGTCGGTACTCTACATAGGATTTGGAAGGAGCGTTGAACTCCCATGCTGGATATTGCGATCATCGGCGGCGGCCCCGCAGGGCTTTCCGCAGGCCTGTACGCGGCGCGCGGCGGCGCAAACGCTGCTCTGTACGAAGCGCTGTTCACCGGCGGCCAGGCGGTCAAAACGCACCGCATCGATAACTACCCCGGCTTTGCCGACGGCGTGGAGGGCTTCGAGCTTGGAATGAAGCTCGAGCAGCACGCCGCGCGCTTCGGCCTGCCCGTCGAATATGCGGGCGTGGCGCGCCTGTCGCTTTCGGACGACGTAAAGCGCATCGAGCTTTCGGACGGTCGGACCGTGGAGACGAAAGCCCTCATTCTCGCCATGGGCGCAAAGCCGAGAACGCTCGGCCTTGCCCGCGAGGAGGAGCTGATCGGCAGCGGCGTGTCCTACTGCGCGACCTGCGACGGCGCGTTCTTCAAGGATCGTCCCGTTGCGGTCGTGGGCGGCGGCGACACCGCCGTGTCCGACGCGCTGTACCTCGCCCGCTTTGCAAGCCGGGTCTATGTCGTCCACCGCAGAGATGCGCTCCGCGCGGCGAAGGTCTTGCAGGAGGCCGCGTTCCGTGAGGAAAAGATCGAGTTCATTTATGATTCCGTCCCGGAGGCCTTTTGCGGCGAAACCGCGGTCGAAGGGCTTTCCGTCAAACATGTGAAAACGGGCAGCCTCCGTATGCTTGCCGTGTCCGCTGTGTTCGTTGCGGTCGGCATCGTGCCGGAGACGGCGCTCGTCCGGGGTCAGGTCGAGCTGGACGCCGCGGGCGCGATCGTGACCGACGCGCAGATGCGCTGCTCCGTCCCCGGTGTGTTTGCAGCGGGCGACGTCCGCAACACCCCGCTCCGTCAGGTCGTCACCGCCTGCGCGGACGGCGCTGTCGCGGCGACGAGCGCGCTGGACTACCTTGCGCATCTGCGAAGCTGAGGCCCCTTCCCGCAGAAATTCGTTTGATCGGACGGCAATGCGCTGTGATTGGGGGGCGCGCCGTCCTTTTGACCGGCAGACGCCGGATATTTTACAGTGCCGCGCGATCTCGCCGCGGTACGGAAAGGATTTATCTGTATGGCAAGACTCTTTGGAACCGACGGCGTTCGCGGCGTCGCGAACCGTGACCTGGATTGTATGCTGGCGTATCGGATCGGCGCGGTGGGAGCCTATGTGCTGACGAACGAAGTGCATTCGCCCCGCATCCTCATCGGCATGGACACGCGCAAATCCGGCCCCATGCTCGCAGCGGCACTCACTGCGGGCATCTGTTCCGTCGGCGGCGACGTGCTGAACGTCGGCGTGCTGCCCACGCCCGCCCTCGCCTACCTTGTGCGGCTGTATGAGGCGGACGCGGCGGTCATGATCTCCGCATCGCATAATCCGATGGAATACAACGGCATCAAATGGTTCGACGGACGCGGCTTCAAGCTCTCCGACGCGATCGAGGACCGCATCGAGGACATGATCCGCACGGATGCGCCCCTGCCCAAGCCGGAGGGCCGCGAGGTCGGTACGGTCATTCCCGCGCCTCGCGCCGCGCGCGACTACTGTGACTATCTTGTGAGCAAATCCACGGGCCGTTTCGACGGGCTGAAGGTCGTGCTCGACTGCGCAAACGGCGCAACGAGCTATATCGGTAAAAAGGTCTTTGAGCGTCTCGGCGCGGAGGTCGTCGCCACGTCCTGCGAGCCGGACGGCATGAATATCAACGACGACTGCGGCTCGACGCACCCCGAAAGCCTCCAGCAGAAGGTCGTTGCGACCGGCGCGGACATCGGCTTTGCGTTCGACGGCGACGCGGACCGCCTCATCTCCTGCGACGAACACGGCAACATCGTGGACGGCGATCAGGCCATGGGCATTCTTGCGCTGCACATGCAGAAGAAGGGGACGCTCAAAAACGACACCCTCGTTATCACGGTCATGTCGAACCTCGGCCTGAAAAAACGAATGCAGCGAGCGGGCATCCGCCTTGCGGAGACGAAGGTGGGCGACCGCTATGTGCTTGAGAACATGCTCGCAAACGGCCATGCCATCGGCGGCGAGCAGTCCGGGCATATCATCCTGCTCGACCACAACAGCACGGGCGACGGCATGATGAGCGCGATCTCGCTGCTGAACGTCGTTGCGGAAACGAAACTCCCGCTGTCGAAGCTCGCGGACGAGATCCCGACGTTCCCGCAGGTGCTCGTCAACGTGATCGTTGCAAACGATGCAAAGCCCGCGGCCATGGAGGATGCGGAGCTTCTGGCGAAAAAGGATGAGATCGAGCGGAAAATGGCGGGCGACGGCCGCGTGCTGATCCGCGCGTCGGGCACGGAGCCGCTCATGCGCATCATGCTCGAAGGCAAAGCGGAGGATGCGATATTGAACGACGCGCTGGAGCTTGCGCATATCATTGTGAAGAAATACAACGGGAAGATCAAGGCATGATGCTCGACGACGCACGCTATAGCGAGGCGCTGTCCCGCCTTGCCGCGGCGTATCCGGACGCAAGGCCTGCGCTCGTGTACAGCTCGCCTTTTGAACTGCTCGTTTCGACGATGCTCGCCGCGCAGTGTACGGACAGACAGGTCAACAAATGCACAGCCGTGCTCTACAGGATTGCGAACACACCTGCGCAGTTCGCCGCGATGACCGAGGCGGAGCTGGAGCCCTATATCCGAAGCTGCGGTTTTTTCCATACGAAGGGACGGAACATCCTCGCCATGAGCCGCATCCTCCTGACGGAATACGGCGGCGAAGTGCCGCACGACCGCGATGCGCTCACAAAACTGCCCGGCGTCGGACGCAAGACCGCGAACGTGGTCGTCTCAAATGCGTTCGGCATTCCGGCGATCGCGGTGGATACGCATGTGTTCCGCGTCGCGAACCGCATCGGCCTTGCGGACGCGCCGAATGTGGAAAAGACCGAGCGGCAGCTCATGGCGCACATCCCGGAGGCGGACTGGTCCGCCGCGCACCATTGGCTCATCTATCACGGCCGGCAGGTCTGCGACGCGAAAAAGCCGAGGTGCGATAGCTGCTGCGTGCGCGACCTCTGCGATCGCCTGCACAGGGGCGGTGGGGAACCGTCCCGCTGAACAACGAAAAACATGGCTCCTTGCACAAAAGAACACGAAAAGGAGCGGGAGGATAAGAGCATGAAACTTGGCGTTGTCGGACTGCCGAACGTCGGCAAGAGCACCCTCTTCAACGCGATCACCCAGGCGGGCGCACAGGCCGCCAACTACCCATTCTGCACGATCGAGCCGAACGTCGGCATCGTGGCGGTTCCGGACGAGCGGCTGGACAGGCTCGCGGAGATGTACGCCCCGGAGAAATACACGCCCGCGACGATCGAGTTTGTGGACATTGCGGGCCTTGTGCGCGGTGCAAGCCGCGGCGAGGGGCTCGGCAACAAGTTCCTGTCGCACATCCGCGAGGTGGACGCGATCGTGCATGTCGTGCGCTGCTTTGACGACGAGAACGTCGTGCATGTGGACGGCAGCGTCGATCCCGCGCGCGATATGGAAACGATCAATCTGGAGCTGATCTTCGCAGACCTCGAGACCGTCGAAAAACGCATCGAGCGCACGAAGAAACAGCAGAAGGGCGACAAATCCCTTGCAAAAGAAGCCGCGCTGCTCGAGCGCATCCATGCGCACCTTGAAAGCGGCAAGCCCGTGCGCACGCTCGAAGCGGACGAGGATGAGCAGGAAATGATCCGCCAGATGTTCCTGCTCACGTCAAAGCCCGTGATCTATGTGGCGAACATCTCGGAGGACGAGGTGGGCGAAGCGCCGAACGACTATGTGAAAACGCTGTATGCCGAAGCTGCAAACGAGGGCGCAGAGGCGATCACCGTCTGCGCCAAGCTTGAAGAGGAGGTCGCGGAGCTGCCGAAGGAGGAGAAGGCCGCGTTTCTTCAGGAGATGGGCATTCCGGAATCCGGCCTTGACCAGCTCGTGCGCGCATGCTACCGTCTGCTCGGGCTCATCAGCTTCCTGACCGCGGGACCGAAGGAGGTCCGCGCCTGGACGATCAAAAAGGGCGACCGCGCACCGCAGGCTGCGGGCAAGATCCACACGGACTTTGAGCGCGGCTTCATCCGCGCGGAGATCGTTCCCTATGATACGCTGATGGAGCTCGGCTCCATGCAGGCGTGCAAGGAGAAGGGGCTCATCCGTTCCGAAGGCAAGGAGTATGTCATGCAGGACGGCGACGTGACGCTGTTCCGCTTTAACGTTTGAGAGCCCCTTTCAAGGCGGGCTGCGGCGGGCGTTCCGAACGGAGCATTCGGGACGCCCGTATTCTATTTGAAGTGGGGGGGAGAGCGCTTACAGATGCGCAGGCGCGCCCGTTCCACAAAATCCAGAAAAGTGGGTTATTCTTTCTGATATTTACCGCAATTTCTCCACAAAAGTGGGTAAACTATTAACAGATTATAAACTTCTTTCGGAAAACTGCGCCGTTTTCACTCCGCTGTGCTACAATGCGGGAAAATATCAAATGTGGGGAATCCATGCGAAAATCTCTGTTCATTTTCCTGCTTACGGCGCTCGTTTTGCTGCTTGCGCCGGCCGCGCATCCGGCCTCTGCCGCAGAGAGCGGCGAGGATGTGATCCGCGTCCAACTGTCCACGGGAAACGTAAGCCGGATCGAGATCGCCGTGGAGGGCGAATACAGCTGCCTTTCCGCCGTGTTCACCGGCGGCACGCTGGTCGCGGAGGCCAGGGACGGGCTTGTTACCCTGTCGCACAGCGAGCTCGGCGTTCTCGGCAGCGGCGACAGCATGACCGTCGTGCGCGGCGATCAGCCGACCTGGGCGGCGTTTCTGACGCTGGAAAACCGGCGCTACGGCACGACCCGCTACGCAGGCGATATGATCTTTGCGCTGTCCGGCGAGAACCGGCTCAGCGTGATCAACCGCGTCGGCATGACTGCGTATCTGAACGGCGTTGTGGGCGGCGAGCTCAGCAACGATCACCCTGCGGAAGCGCTGAAAGCGCAGACCGTGGCGGCAAAGTGCTTTGCGCTGACCTGCATCGACCCCTCCGAGCCCTTTGATCTCAACGATACGCCGCAGGATCAGGTCTACAAGGGCTATCAGCCTGCGAACGAGGCCGTTGCCGCAGCCGTTGACGCGGTGAAGAACGACGTTTTGCTGCTCGAAGGAAACGTTGTGCGCTGCTACTACTGCACGAGCAACGGCGGCCAGGCGATCACCCCCGCCATGCGCTGGGGCAAGGAGAACGCGCAGGACGCGGCCTATGCGCTGACATACGATCCCTATGATCTCGACGGTTCGGAAGGGGCCGTGCGGCTTCGGGTCCTGCCCGATGCGGACGGGATCCCCGAGGGGCTGTATCGGTTTCTGCTTGCGATGCTCGAGGCGCAGTCGCCGGGCGAGGTCTACCGCATTCGCTCCGTTGTTTCTTTCACGGGACGGCACGAGATGGACGCTGCCGAGGGACGGCGGTTCGCTCCGGTCGGTCTTGCCCCGCAGGAGCAGGCCTGCATTCGTCTCGACTGCATTCTTTCCGACGGCGCGAGCGCCGAACGCACGCTGGTCTTTCCGCTGTACCGGCTGCTTGAGGACGGCGTGATCGACTGCCCCGGCGCAAACGTCTGGTTCGTCATGCCGGAGGACGACGGGAGCTGGTCGGTCGTATTCTCCCGCGCGATCGGCCACCGCGTCGGCATGAGCCACTACGGGATGCTGTACTGCGCCGAGATCGGGTTCACCTATGACGAGATCCTGAGCTTTTACTATCCCGGTGCGACGCTGGTTCACGGCGGTCCCGCGGATGCGGCGCCCACGCCGGCTGCGGCGTCATCCGACGCGACCGCGGCACCTGCCTTTGTCCCGAACGCGACCGAGCCGCCGTCACTGCTGGAACGCATTTTCGGCAGGTAGGACGGCGTTCTTTGGGGGAACGATTTCTTTTCTTGAAGGGGTACGTTTTCTTTTCTTTCTAGAAAGAAAAGAAAAGGGAACGATTTCTTTTCTTGAAGAAAAGAAACAAAAGACACAGCGGGATAGTTGATTTATCTGGGAAAAGACGTTTTCCCGCACGTCCTGTTTGGAAGAAAAAAACGGACGGTTCACATACGAACCGTCCGTTTTGTGTTACAGGCTGGCGAGAGCGGCTGGAGCGCAGAGAAGCCGCTCTCCCGCCGTTGATTTTCTTTTGCTTCTTTTCTTCTAAAAAGAAAAGAAGACGGTTCACATACGAACCGTCCGTTTTGCGTTGCAGGTTGGCGGAAACCGAAAAAGCGGCGAAGAAAACTCTCCTGAAATCGACTTTCTTTTGCGTGGTCAGTTTGCACGGGAAAGCTGGCGCACAGGCGCGGCGGACACGGGCAGAGACAAGGCGGAGGAGGGAGGCATACCCGCTGCGGTATTTCGACCGACGACAACGCAGGATATGCCTGCGTCCGTCCGTCTGAGGGGCTGCGCTTCCCGCGCAAGCTGACCGTTTTTTCTTTCTAGAAAGAAAAGAAAGGGGAACGATTTCTTTTCTTGAAGAAAAGAAACAAAAGACATTGCGGGGGAGGATGTTTTTCTGAGAAAAGATGGTTTCCCGCACGTCCCGCTTGGAACGAAAAAACGGACGGTTCACATACGAACCGTCCGTTTTGTGTTACAGGCTGGCGAAAGCGGCTGGAGCGCAGAGAATGACTGCTCCGCAAATGATTTTCTTTTGCTTCTTTTCTTCTAAAAAGAAAAGAAGGGGGAAGGATATGTCGGGAATTTAAACTTTTTTTGTCATTCGAGATTTTCGGCGCAGTGTCTGGTATAATCATTCTGATTACCGCCGGGTCAGGCGGGAGGAAAGGACTTGTGCCGATGAAACGACGGATCGCGCTTGCCATGAGCCTCGTCATGCTGCTGACGGCGCTGCTCTCCGGATGCAGCGTGCTCACAAGCGGCAGCGATTACTGCTACAGATTCATAGATAACATCATTGCGGGCGAATTTGATAAAGCCTACGACATGATCGCGGACAGCATCCAGCGCGCCGAGGACCCGAGCAAGGCGACGGCTACGCCGGAAGCCATTGCCACGGATACCCCCGAGCCGCGCGAAGACGACGACACGCGCTCCGAGCAGGAGCTGGATGACGACGAGGTCGTAGACGGCAAGGTGGTCGAAACGCCGGAGCCCACGCCCAGCCCCACGCCGACGCCGACGCCGGAACCGACCGCGACGCCGACGCCCAGTCCGAGCCCCTCGCCGAGCCCGACGCCGGACGCGGACGGCAATCCCTATGTCGAAAAGACCATCTCCCGCTCGGAGTTTTCCGCAAAATACCGCGGCATCTTTGAGGAAATGGGCGTGACCTCCATCGACTATACCGTGACGGACGTGTTGGACGGCGAGATCGTCGCGACGGTCGATTACACCATGACCTACCACACCGAAAAGGGCGGCGACCTCACCTATGATTTCACCATCGAGGCGAACCGCATCGCGAACCGCTGGACGATCAACTGGTCGCCGCGGCTCATCTTCCCCATCATGGATTGGGGCGATACCATGCGCGTCGGTACCTTGCAGTCCAAGCGCGGAGAGATCCTCTGCGACGGCGTTCCCTATGCGCAAAACGTCAACATTGTTACGATCTTCTGCATGCCCTCCACTATTCCCCCGGAGGAGATGGAGGCGTTCTATCAGGGCGTTCTGTCCATTCCCGAGGTCGTGAACAACATGAACACGGAGGAACGGCAGGGACGCGATGCGCTCGACTATGCGCTTTCGAGAACGCGAAACGATTTCTGTAAGATCTGCACGTTCTTCCCCGATCAGCTCACGGACGACCTCAAAGCGCGCATCCTCGCGGTCAAGGGCCTTGCCATCGACACGCAGAACTACGGCACCACCCGCTATTACCCTTACGGCGAATCGCTCGCGCATATCGTGGGCTACGCCGGTATCGTTACAAAGAAAGAGCTGAGAAAATACGAGGCTGCGGGCGATACCCGCTACAACGGCGACAGCTGGGTCGGCAAGTACGGTCTCGAGGTCACCTATGAGGACAACCTCACAGGCACGAACGGCAGCTTTACCTATATCCAGGACCCGCAGGGCGGCTCCAAGGGCGTGCTCTACCGCACCGAGGCTGTGGACGGACAGGATCTGCACCTGACCATCGTGCCGGAATTGCAGGAACGGCTCGAAAATATCGTGGATACCGTGGTCTATGACGAAAACGTGCGCGGCTGCGTCGTCGTGCTCAACCCCACGACCGGCGCGATCCAGGCCATCACCTCCTGGCCGGCGTTTGACCTCAACTACGTTGCCCGCGGTATGCCGGAGGAAGAGTGGAACGCCTTGAAGGACGATAAGGTGAACCTGCGGCTCTTCAACCGTGCGGTCCAGGGTCTGTATACGCCCGGCTCGGTCTTTAAGCTCTTTACGTCGGCGGCGCTGCTCGAGACAGGCACCATGTCCGCGAGCGACGTGTTCCCCGCATCGGAAACGCTGATCGGCGATACCAATGCAAAGGACGAGTGGATGCCGTCCGATAATATCTCGCCCGGCTTTTCCGAGCTGGCAAACGGCAAGCCGCTCAAGCGTACCGCGACGAGCAACCGTCTGACGCCGATGAACATGTATAACTCCATCATCCAGTCGGACAACCTGTTCTTTGCCTACGGCGCGCTGAAGCTCGGCCGGGCAAAGTTTGAAGCGTATCTGCGCAATCTCGGCTGGGAGACCGCCATCGACTTTGAGATCAAGGACGAGGAAGGCAACTATATCATCGCCACGCCGCAGATCTACGCCATCCTGAAGCACGACAACGGCGATTGGGCCTATGACGAGAGCGGCCGCCCGAAGGAGAAGAGCGGCTATCCGCAGAACGATTACGACCTCGCGGTGTCCGGCTACGGACAGGGTCAGCTGCTCGTGTCGCCGCTGCAAATGGCCTGCTTTGTCTCGGCCTATGCGAACAACGGCGATATCATGGTCCCCTATGTGGTCGATTCCATCTGGCACGCGGACGGCACGGACTACGACCTCGTGTCCCAGACCGAACCGCGCGTCTGGAAAAAGAGCGCGATCCAGCAGAGCACGATCGATACGCTCCACGAGGCCATCACAAAGGTCTGCGACATCGGCACGGCGCAGTCTCTGCCGCGGAAGCTCTACCGCAAGGGCTATTTCTACACCCTCGGCTACAAGCTCATCGGCAAGACGGGTACGGCGGAGATCACGGACGACAAATCCAAGGAGCTCGGCTGGTTCGTCGCCTGGCGCGACGGCGTGGAGCCGGAGGAGGCGCGGCTCTGCTGCGTCATGCTGGAGATCGATCTGAATGCGAACGGCAAGATCCCCCTGGAGAGCGAGATCGCGCAGATGAAGTTCGACATTGTCCGCGCCATGCTGCAAAAGAGCGAGCTGAACGAGTATTACGGCGAGGTCGATACGGAAGCGCGGCTCGGGAAAAAGACCTACGGCGGCACGTCGGGCAGCACGGCCGGAACAGGCTCCGGCGGCTCCGGAAACGGCACGTCGGACACCACGGGCGGAAACGGCGGCACGGGCGAAACGCAGCCCGCCGCGCCCACGCCGACGCCCGTACCGTCCATCATCGTTTTGGGCTGACGGCGGTTGACAAAACACGGCGGAATCACATACCATAAGAGAGCGCAGCAAAAGCAGGGCAACCTCCGGCAACGCTGCGCTCTTTGAACGGGGCGGCCCCCGCACGGGGCTTTGGGTAGGATGTCAAATCGGAGGGAAGGATAAGAAACATATGAAGATCGTATTTACGGGCGGCGGTACGGCCGGACATGTGATACCGAACATTGCGCTCATCAAGCGCTTGCAGGCCGAGGGCTGGGACGTTTCCTACATCGGAAGCGAGAACGGCATGGAGCGCGGTATGATCGAGGCGCTTCCGGGCGTGGCCTATTACGGCATTCCCTGCGGTAAGCTGCGCCGCTATTTTTCCGTTGAAAACTTTAAGGATCCTTTCCGCGTCTTAAAGGGCATCAGGCAGGCGAGGGCGCTTTTGAAAACGCTCAAGCCGGACGTTGTGTTCAGCAAGGGCGGCTTTGTCTCCGTTCCGGTGGTCATGGCTGCGGGACGCGCGCATATCCATGTCGTCGCGCACGAATCCGATTATACGCCGGGCCTTGCGAACCGGATCGCGGAGCGGTTCGTGGATACGGTCTGCGTCACGTTTGAGGACACGATGCGCTGTGTCCGCCACGGCACGCCCGTCTTTACCGGCACGCCCATCCGGCCGGAGCTGTACGAGGGCAGCCGCGAACGCGCGCTTGCCTTTACGGGGCTGTCCGGCGAAAAGCCCGTTCTGCTCGTCGAAGGCGGAAGCTCCGGCGCGGTCGCGCTGAACGAGCTGCTGCGCGGCGCGCTCGACCGCCTGCTCCCGGTATACGATATCGTACATTTGTGCGGGCGCGGCAAGCGCGACGACAGCATACAGCGCGACGGCTATGTTCAGTATGAATTCATCTCCGAGCAGATGGCCGACCTGCTCACGCTTGCCGACATCGTGCTTTCCCGTGCGGGCGCGAATGCGGTTTTTGAGTTTCTTGCGCTCACAAAGCCCGCGGTGCTCGTGCCGCTTCCGCTGTCCGCAAGCCGCGGCGATCAGATCCTGAACGCAAAATATTTCGAGAAAAAGGGCTATGCGATCATGGTCGATCAGGACGCCGCAACGAGCGACTCGCTTGCGGACGCGGTGAACCATCTCTATGAAAACCGGCTCGAATACAGCGCGGCCATGGCTGCGGACGGCAAGCTGGACGGCACGGACGAGGTTTTGAACGAGATCCGCGAGGCTGCCTGCCGCACGCAGAAGGGAGCGGGGAAGGGCAGGCGCCATGGATAAGCCCGCCGCAAAGCGAAACGCCGACGCTCAAAAGCGCGGCGGCGCTCTGCCTGCCCTTTCCGATCCGCTTGAGGCAAAGGCGCTGCTCGCGGATCCTGCGTCGCCGGAAAAGGAGCGGATCGCGTGTTTGTCCGCGCTCACGGCCGCCGCGAAAAAAAAGGCGGACAAAGAGGCGATCGATGCTGCCTTCTCCGACCGCACGCCGCTGTATGCACAGCTTTCGGCGTCCGAGCCGAAGCTCAGAAAGAACGCTGCCCGGCTGCTCGGCGCGCTTGGGGACGGCCGCGATGCGGCAGCTCTCGCCGCCGCTCTGCCCGCCGAACGCACCTTGTTTGTCGTGCCGTCGCTCCTGCTTGCGCTCG
>JABLTK010157312.1_pt1 | contig 19362 bp, 20 predicted proteins | sample 7160131 | NCBI WGS metagenome assembly JABLTK01 (sample SAMN14651221, study PRJNA627086) | human gut metagenome | isolation source: feces | host: Homo sapiens
AAGCACCAAAAGTGATATGGTGTATGACTTGACCGACGATGAATTGAAGGCATTGACCAATAATTCTGTCAAGCAAGTATCTGTAGCCAAACGACTGGATATATTGAATAATGTCATCAAGGACGATTTCACCGACAAGATAACGATGGATATGCTCAACAGCAAGGAGCGCATCCATATCGGTTTGCGTCCAGAGGTGCAGCAGGAGTTGGACGGCAAGATGCAGTTGCAATCTACCGTTGAGCCACTGCAAGTGCAGCAAGAACCTATGAACAATAAAGTAGGTATTGTGGATGGGCAGGACTTGGACGAGAACAAGGGATGGTTCCGTGAAGGCAAGCATGGCAGAGAAGTAACTGTTGGTGAGATACGAGTGGAGCCAGCGGAGCAGGAAGGCAAGTTCCGCATGACAGCCATCATCAACGGTGAGCGAGTAAGCCACGAGATAACGCAGAAGCAGTATGACAAGTTCATGGCAGTGGATGACAACCATCGCATGAAACTTTTTTCCAAGATATTCGGTGAGGTAGATATGAAAGACCGTACCAGTTTGGGAACCAAGATTGGAGCTGCACTGGTAGCAGGATTGGGTGTTGCTGCCGAAGTAGGCAGTGAGTTACATCGTCCACATGGCGCACCTGTAGTGATAGTTGACCACCATCATGGTGCAGCACCTGCGCCACCTCGTCCCTACTTCAAACCAGGAGTAGATACGCCAATGGATGTGGCGGCGAGAAACTTTGAGGCTGCCATGAACCAAGAAGTATTGCATCCTCACATGGGGAAAGGACTATAACGGAATACGCTTATGGCAAACAACGAACTGACATATAATGATTTCTTACAGCGTCTGAACATACAGGAGCTGCTGGTGGACGCAGGCTATCAGTTGAACAAACGAGATGGCTTGCGCTATCCGTCGTATGTAAAGGTGGACAGTCATGGACAGCGAGTGAGAGGCGACAAGTTTATTGTCACAGGCAATGGCAAGTGCTGTTTTCAGCCACCAGAGCAGAAGAACTACAACGTGATAGGTTTCATCAAGGAGCATCCGACACTGTTTGACGACTATAAGCCAGGGATGTCATTGGACAGACTGGTGAATGTGGTATGCAACAGACTGTTGAATAATCCCATTGATGTGCGTGAAAGCAGAGTGGCAGAACCCAAGCGAGAAGCCAAGCCCTTCAACCTGTCAGACTATGACATCTTGCGTTTCAACCCAAGGGAAAAGGACACCCAACGGAAACACTATCCTTATTTCAAGGAAAGAGGCATCAACATGGGGACCCAGTTCGCCTTTCACAAGCATTTCTTCTTGGCGACCAAGCGTCGAAATGACGGATTGAGCTTTGCCAATCTCGCCTTTCCACTATCCTTGCCGTCCAAGCCGGACAGCATCGTTGGATTGGAAGAGCGAGGCAGACCGAGACGAGAGGACGGCAAGGCATACAAGGGCAAGGCGGAAGGAAGCAACAGCAGTGAAGGATTGTGGATAGCCAACCTGACCGGTAAGCCATTGAAAGAAGCCACAAATATTCTATGGTTCGAGAGTGCCTACGATGCTATGGCAGAGTACCAAATCAATCCAGTGAAGAACGTGTATGTCTCGACCGGAGGTACACCGACAAAGGGGCAAATAAAGGGAATGCTGGAAGAGACCCGACAAGCGAACCATTATTTGGGCTTTGACAAAGACGAGGCAGGACGTGGCTTTGTGAAGAACTTCAAAGCAATCGCTAAGGAAATGGGATTTACAGACTTCACGGTGCAAGCCTTTCATCCTTTGGGACAATACAAAGACTGGAACGATGCCTTGCTTGGCAAACGAGACCAACGGTTGATAGACCAAGGAGAGATAGACTTCGACTATTTCGAGTTCGCCAAGGCGCAAGAGGCTGAGAGGCAACAAGAGCAAGCCAAACAGAAGGAAAAAGAGGAACAGACATCGGGCTTCCGCAGATAAAGCACGGTGTCATTATCAAAAAGGAGAACTATGCAGCAGACATATCGGTATAGAAACATCATCATCAAGCCCCATTGGATGCAGTTCGTTATTAACGAGCTGCACTTGCTTGTGCTTATAAGCGTAGGCTTTGTATATGCAGGTATTGATGATGCCGTTCTCTCCACCTTGGTGTTTGTCCTCTCGCTCTTGCTTTCCCTATGTTTGGCATATCGGCTTGTCTATTTATTCAGGATGCATTACATCATCAGTAACGAACAATTGGTGTTTGAGCATGGCGTGTTTCATCGGGAAGTGGATTATCTGGAACTATACCGTGTGGTGGATTTCAACGAAAGTCAAACTTTCATGCAGCAACTATTCCGATTGAAAACCGTGAGCATATATTCTGGAGACAGAACGACACCAAGGCTTGACATTATCGGAGTACCGATGAAGGAAAACTTGGTGACAACCATCAGAGAACGAGTAGAAACCAGCAAACGCAGGAGGAGCATCTATGAGATTACAAATAGGTAAGATATGGTTGATAGCAATTATCGGCATAGCAACGGCATCGGAAGCCAAGGCACAATTGGTGTCATCCAATCCCTTGGAATGGATGGCATTGGCAGAAGGCAATGAACTTATCAACAGTGAGATTGAAAAGCAAATCAACGGACAGACCAAGACGGCGTTGTTGCAGAATACAATGGCTGCTGAGTTTAACCAGATACACAAATGGGAGAAGAAGTACAACAGCTACTTGAAATCAGTGAACGGCTATGCCTCTTCGCTGAAAGCATGTACCCATCTGTATGATGATGGCGTGAAGATTTTCATCACGCTCGCCAAGTTGAAGGCAGCTATTGCCAATAATCCGCAGGGCATTGTGGCAAGCATGAGTATGAATAACCTGTATATCGAGACGGCAACGGAATTGGTATCGGTTTTCAATCTATTGAACGATGCCGTGGCGAATGGTGGCACAGAGAATCTGCTGACAGGAGCAGACCGCTCCAAGACCTTGTGGGCATTAAACGACAAACTATCTGCTTTCCAAAAGAAGCTCAACAAACTGTATCTGAGCATCCGCTACTATACAATGAGTGATGTGTGGAACAATGTCACGGCAGGGATGATAGACAGAAGTAATGGTGAGATTGCTACGCAAGCATTGGGGCGGTGGCGGAGAGCTGCCAAAGTCAGTACACCATAATAATATAAAAACATTTGAGTATGAGAACATGGATATTTTGCTTTGGCATAATGTTGCTTTCCGTCTGCAAGGTGCAAGCCCAGAACGACCCTGTGTTGGCAGGAATGATTTACGCATATACAGACAAGGCAGAAAAGGAGTTGAAGAACCAGGAGAAGGTGATGCTGATGCAGACCACTGGTCATATATGGTTGAAAGAGGAAGTGGAAGGAACCACCAATCTGCAACGAGAGTTCAACAACTACTTGGACTCGTTCCGCTCCATCGTGGTGTATGCTGCACAGGTATATGGCTTCTATCACGAGATAGACCGACTGGTGGATAACTTGGGAGGATTCACCAAACAACTGGATAAACATCCGAGCAATGCCCTTGCTGTGGCACTGTCAGCCAAGCGCAACAAGATCTATCGGGAGTTGATTATGGGCAGCGTGGAGATAGTAAATGACATCAGGCTTGTATGCTTGTCGGGCAACAAGATGACCGAGAAAGAACGAGTGGAAATCGTTTTCGGCATCCGCCCCAAGCTGAAGGTAATGAACAAAAAGCTGCAACGGCTGACCAAGGCGGTGAAGTACACCTCGATGGCGGACATCTGGGCAGAGATAGAGGAAGGTAGCCACGACAAGGCAGACAAGAAAACCATCGTGAAGGACTGCATGAACAGATGGAAGCGGAACGGAATGATCAAATAACAATAAAAAGATACGACTATGAGTATATGGGCAAAAATAGCAAAGTATGGCGGCAGTGCCTTGAAAGGTGCAGGTAGTGTCGCCAAGCAAGGACTGAAATCTGCAAGCAATACGGCTGTGCATCCCACCCAAGCACTAAAAGGCGCAGGAAGTGCGATGAAAACAGCCGCTGTGGGCAGCGCAGCAGGATATGTGGCATGGCAGAACCTTGTCAACGACAAGAGCATGGTGGAGATAGCCAGTGACGTGGTGGTCGGAAAAGACACCACGGAGAAAATATCCGAAGCTGTGGAAGACGTGAAAGGACTGAAGAACAAGGCTGGAGAAGCTGTGGATGCTGTGAATGGTGCCATGGGCGACATCAACAGCAAGTGGAGCGGAATGAGCAACTTCTTCCGTGGCATCTTCGGAGGCAACGGACTGGAGATGTTCGGCAACTTCTTCAAGAACTTGGGGAAAGGAAACGTGTCGGGACTGAGCCTTGCAGGACTGGTAACAGCAGCGTTCCTCACTTTCGGACGTTTCGGATGGCTTGGCAAGATAGCAGGAGCCATGCTCGGCATGATGCTCATCGGCAACAATTCCAATATCAAGAACATTGTCAGTGGTGATGGCGGTCAAGGAAGAAATGTGAACGAAGCAGAAACGACCACACGCAGTGGCGGCATGAAACGATAAACATAAAAACGACAACAACATGAGATATACAGAAGAAATGATGCTGCAATCAAAAAGCGGCTTTTGCATGCCCTTTGAGGAGCGAGGTAAGGATGTGGAACTGACACTTGGCTATGGCAAACAGAAGCATCCTGTAACAGGAACCGTGTTCTTCCATCACGGACTGGACTTTGAGGCAAATCACTATCTGCTGTCTGCCTTGGCAAGCGGAACGGTATCGGGCATTGGCAATGATGCGACACACGGCATCTACCAAGTGATACGCTACGGCAAATATGAAGTGACCTACGCCCACCTTGCCAACGTGTTCGTGAACTTCGGACAAACCGTGAAGGCAGGAAACATCGTGGCATTGAGCGGTGACAGACTGCATTTCGAGGTGAAGTTTGACGGCAAGGAAATCAATCCGATTGATTTCCTGACCATGCTATATGGCAATGTGAAGGCAATGGAACAGACTGGTAAGACTGGTTTTCCTGAGTTTGAGACCTACGACATGAATATAGCCACACAGTATGACAAAGACCAGAAAGAGATAGAAGAACTGATGCTACGCTTCATGCCATCGTATATGGAAGACCTGTATAAAGGTATGTATGTGACACCGCAACATGCAGAGCAGTCGCTGAGAAACATTTTTTCGCTATCTGCAGCGAAACACTATTTCTATGAAGCTATGCCATCCATCAGCAATCCGTTAGGCATCGGGCAAAGAGCCATGCCATTGGCTTGCAAGGTGCAGAACCTGCTGATAGCAGATTTCTTGAACTATCTGGCATTGCGGCATGGCATCTATCTGTCCACATTGAGCGAAGTCCTAAAAAAAAACTCCATGACGAAGCCGTAAGAACAAGTGGTATCATCGACCCTCTCGCAGAATTGGACATCGATGTGCAGAGCTTCGACATTCCAAGGTTGGTAAGTGTCTATCCAGACCGTGCAGGAGTGAGATGGTGGACAAAAGCGTGGTTCAATAACCGAGAGGAAGGAGAATGCTCCGTGGAGATAGAACTACAACAAGCCATTCTCTTCATCCATGACAGAATAGAGAAAGACGCTTGGCTGGAGGAATACTTTCCAAAGCAGATGGAAGTGTATCACCAAGCCATCGAGCAGACAAGAGAACAGATATTAGGTCAACTAAACGTAACGCTATAATGAGTACAATCAAGAACCCGACACGCTTTGCAGAACTGGAGTATTGCCTTCAAGGATATTTTGACGGCAAGTTGGCTCCTGTGATGAAGCTGGTGCGAGATGACTTGACGCACAAGCAACTGGAGGAAAGAGGCAGATACCAGAGCAGTTTGGCAGGAGTGCTTGCTTCTGCCAATCCGTACGCTGACAACACGGACTTTTTGCTGAAACAGACTGGCAAATGGAACAGCAAAACCACAGAGGATTACTTAGAGATGTGCAACCAGAATATATGGAAGGACAAAAACATCGTTAAGGACTTGGCGACCATTGCCGGCGAGTGGCGCAATGCCGTGGTGAAGGAAATTGGACGAAGCAAATATGACGCTTTGTCGAAAGCCTGTGGCGAGGATTTGGCATACGCATACGTTGCACAAAGGATGGAAGACCTGATGATTGGGAAGCTCGTCAAGGACAATACACCCAAGTCAACGATGGACTACATCTTGCGAAAGGCAGCACAAAACAGCATCTGGGGACTGCAAGAAGAACTGATGAAGTCACCATTGACGGCAGAGATAGAAGCTCGTGGCGAGAAAGCCTATAAGCCAAGCAAGACGGAGAAGTTTGCTGGAAGGGCTACCGCCTCGGTAGTGGATGCCGTGACCATGGGCGGTATCGGTAGTTGGAAGTCATTGGCAACTTTGGTGGGGAGCGACATGGCATTGGGCTATATTCTTGATTCCAAGAAGGGAAACGCAGAACAGCGGAAAGAGCAAGTGATGGAACTGATCATCAGCAAGGGTGTGTTCGGACAAAACGGCAATTTCTTCACTGGTTTTCGCTCCCAAGCCAAGAAAGTGAATGCCACCGACAATGGCTATGTCAAGACGCTCAACAGCAAACTCCATAATAAAATACATATTCCACAAAAAGCATTTACGCCTATGGCATGGACAGACAACAGTTTTAAGTTTCCTTTCCAAAAAGAGCAAGAGAAACGGAACGATCCGAAATACAAGAATGTACCGCTGATAGTGGCACCCGGCAAGGAAGATGCCTATCTGGAAGAGAAAGCCAAGCACGACGCAGCCAAGGTTGCAGAAGCTGAGCGTATCATCAAAGAAAGAAATGAGACAGAGGCCCTACAAGAAGATGCAGAACAGCAACAATCGGAAGATACGCAGCAGGAACAGCCAGAGCGTGACAACAGCAACGGATGGGAAGGACTGTTGAAGAACTTCGGACTGAATGGTTTCAGCGACATCGGCAATAACCTCGGCTATGTGATAGCCATGTTGCCCGACATCCTTGTTGGACTATTCACTGGCAAGACGCAATCATTAGGCTTGAAGGACAACATGATGCCAATAGCCGCCATCCTTGCAGGAATGTTCGTGAAGAATCCACTATTGAAGATGACACTCATCGGTATGGGCGGTGCCAATCTGCTGAACAAGGCAGGACATGAAGCATTGGCAAACAAACGGGAAAGCAATGATGGAAATGCTGTATCATACGATAATACAACATCACAAGCAGTGCAATATAAGTCCTATCCAGACGAACCGTTGAATCCCCGAATAGCCAACCCTGTGCTACAAGGCAACTGTTTAGTGGCAACCATCGACCGAGTGCCATACACCATCCAACTGCCAGAGCATGTGGTTGGAGCATATCAAGCAGGAGCTTTACCACTCAACACCATTGCCAATGCCGTGCTTGCCAAGAGTGACAAAATGAGACAGATGGCAGAACGCAACTATGGCGAGCAAGAAGTGAGAAGTGTGAGAAACGAGGCGATGGAAAATGCAGAGCAGCGAGAAGTTATTCAACGTTCAAGATAATAGAAGAAAACGTAAAACAATCATACAATGAAAGAGAAAAGTCCACAAGAGAAGAATGCGGCAGAGCGTCAAGTGTCACTGATCACCGAAGCCCTGTCGAAAGCAGCCGACAACAAGGGTGTCTGGCTGAACGAGCAAGGAAAACAATATCCACGGTTTTACCCAAAGGGAGCGGCAGTGAGTCCGTTCAATGCCCTCGTGATGGGATTGAACTCCGACAAGAACGGATTTTCTACAAATCTTTACACGTTATTTAGTGAAGCCAAGAAGCGAGACGAGTCTGTGATGGCGCATGAGAGAGGCGTGCCGTTCAACTGGTATGCGTGGAACAAGTATGTGAACCGTCATAATCCGGAAGACATCATCAGCAGAAAGGACTACCAGGAATTGTCGGCAACCGATCAGACTCAGTACAAGGGCATACATAATCGGGAAATACGAGTGCTGTTCAATATCGACCAGACCATGCTGCCACTAAAAGACAAGGAGAAATATGAAGATGTGGTGAAGGCGAATGTCGGTGCGAATGAAGACAAGGCATTACGTAGCCAAGTGAATGACTTCATCCAGAAGATGAAGGACAACCTGATGGCGGTGCGCAAAGACGGAAGCGGAGTGGCACACTATGACACGGAGAAGGATGCCGTGTATATGCCAAAGCAAGAAAACTTTGAGCAATATAGCGATTATGTGCAAGAGATGCTGCGTCAAGTGGTGAGTGCTACAGGACATCAACAGCGACTGGCAAGGGAAGGCATGGTGATGAAGAACGGCATTGCGCCATCTGAGGATGCCGTGAAGCAAGAGAAACTGGTGGTGGAACTCGCTTCGGGCATCAAGATGATGGAAATGGGTATGCCAGCCAAGATTTCTAAGGAGAACATGGGACTGGTGGACTACTGGAACCGCGAATTGAAGGAAAATCCATGTCTGATAGATGCCATAGAGAGTGATGTGAACAATGCCTTGGATGTTATTCGCAAGGCGGAACGTGGTGAGAAAATAGAATATTCATCCTTGAAGAACGAGCAGCAGACCACCGAGATGCAATCGAAGATGCCCAAGCATTACTTCGTGGCAGATGAGATAGCCAAGCATCCCGACAGCGAGCAGAAGTTTGTGGTGATTGTAAGGGACAAGGAAAACAAGAGTGCCGATGTGGTGTTGCCAGCAGGAGCATCATTGGATGTGAACAATGAGGTGTCGGGCATGAGCAAGCAGCGCATCGAACATGCCTTGCAGAAGGAAGGTTTTCTGTCTGTCAAGTTCTACAATCCTGATGGTGCATTGGGCTACCATCTTGATGACAGCTATTTTGCAGGAAAGGACATCACCGTTGCAAGATTGAAGAACTGGCAACTGGAAGACATATCCAAGATAGAAGTAAGCGATGCCGTGAGCCAGAGCAAGCAAGTGGGCTTCGACCGCATACAGATGGTGCAGGATGACAACAAGCGTTGGGCAATGTTTATCAAGCCCGAAGGCCAAAAGGCTTTTTCCATCTATCCCGACAAGGCGGACTTAAACCGCTTCTTCACCACGCTGAAACAGGCGCAGGACACGATGGATAGTCTGAGGGTGGAACTGGCACAGAAATACTATGCGATGGCAGAGACAAAGCCTGACCTGAAGGTGGACTTGTTCGGCAGCGGTCAGCACAACGAGATGGACATGAACCGCATACAGAAAGTGAACGTTTTCAAGGCAAAGAACGATGTCATTCTGTGTGCAGCCACTATTGATGGCGCAGACAAGTTGCAGCCTCGTGTGGTATCGCCAAGCCAATGGCAACGGATGTGGATAGCCGAAGACAAAAACGAGTATAAGAAACATCTTGCAGCAACCTTGTTTGCTGACATCCTGCAGAAAGGACAGACGCAGGAGCAGACTGCATCTGAAAAGCAAGTTGAGGAAACCGAGGTGAAGCAAGAAACGCAAGTCTCCACCGATAAGAATGAGGAAGAACATCGAGAGTATCACGAGGAGGAGAATAAGCAAGCATCTTCTGAGGAAAAGAAAGATATTAGGGAAGAGAAGGATGCGACTGTTCAAAGAGATAATAACGCTACTGTGGAAAAGAAGGAAGAAACAAAGGGTAAGCAGAATGAAGAGACCAAGGACTCTCCCATCATGAAGCAATGGAAGGAGTTGAAAGCCAAGCATCCAGATGCTTTGCTGCTGTTTCGTGTAGGTGATTTTTATGAGATGTATGAACAGGATGCCAAGCGAGGAGCGGAAGTGTTGGGGATTACATTGACAAAGAGAAACACCCAAGCAGGTCCCTACATGGCTGGCTTTCCACATCATGCCTTGGACACCTATCTGCCCAAGCTTATCCGAGCTGGAGAACGAGTGGCTATCTGTGACCAGTTGGAGGCACCCAAGCAGAAGCAAGAGGAGCAAAATACTGAGGAACAGCAGCGTTCTGGCGGTATGAAACGATAATAATGAGGATATAAAGACATGAGCAAGAATCAGCAATATGCAGAAAGATATGCTGCCGAGGCGATGGAACAAATGAAGCGATATGGCATCCCTGCTTCCGTCACCTTGGCGCAAGGCATCTTAGAAAGCCGTAATGGACAGAGTGAACTGTCGCAGTTGGGCAACAACCATTTTGGCGTGAAGGCTTCGAAAAGTTGGCTGAAGAACGGTGGCGACTATCTTGTCTACACCGATGACAAACCGAATGAGAAGTTCTGCAAGTATGCCACGGTGGGTGACTCATACGAGCACCATTCCAAGATATTGAAGAACAGCAGCCGCTACAGCCAATGCTTCAAACTCTCTCCCGATGATTACAAGGGATGGACAAAAGGCATTGAGCGAGGCGGTTATGCCACCAGTGGAGGATATGCTGCCAGTTTGCAAAAGATTATCGAGATTAATGGATTACAGAAGTATGACCAACAGGTGATGCAAGAAATGAGGGCTGAGGGCAAGAAGTTCGGCGTAGAACAGAATGCAAGGACTTCAGCAACGGTATCGTCTTCGGTATCGACATCCAATAATGACGAAAAGAAGCAAACAGCATCTCAAACAACCAACGACAAATACTCATTCCCTGTGAAAAGGGACGAGTTCTTGTTTGTCACTTCTCCATTCGGTATGCGTCAAGACCCTATGGACAAAAGCAAACAGCAGATGCACAAGGGTATTGACATCAGAGCCAAGCATGATGATGTGTTGGCAACCGAGAATGGTGGCAAGGTGGTAGCTGTGAACCACAATGCCAATACTGGCGGTGGCAAGTCTGTGACAGTGGAATACGCAAGATCGGATGGAAGCAAAGTGCAAACCACCTATATGCACTTGGACAGTATCGTCGTGAAGGTGGGTGATGAGGTAAAAGCAGGACAGAAGTTGGGTGTATCTGGCAATACTGGAACGCGAACCACAGGTGAGCATCTGCATTTCGGGGTGAAGACCATATCGGCAGACGGCAAGACAAGGGACGTGGATCCTGCATCGTACTTGGCGGAGATAGCGCAGAAAGGCAATCTGAAGCAACAAGCATTGTATAACGGCAATGACCTGTTGGCAAAATACAAGGAAAACAGTTCGGCTGTGGACACGAGTCTGTCACCTGACGATTGGATGAAGAAGCTGTTGTCATCTGAGGACGCAAGCACAGGATTGTCAAGTGCAGACTCGATAATGGGATTGGTGACTACCATGTATAGCAGTCTGCTTGCCCTCGCTGTGCAAATAGACAGTAAAAGCGAGGAAGAGCAAAAAGCGCAAATCTCAGAAGCTGTAAGCAAAAGGCAGGTGGACTTGAAACCGTTGATACCGACTATGAATGAATGTGTGCTGAGCGTTGGCGACAATGGAAAGGCTGTGTTGCAAGCGGACAATGGCACTACCAAAGCGACGAGAGAGCTGACCAATGCGGAGTTCTGTAGATTGTCGCAAGTGTTGGGTGATACCAACCTGAGCAATGATGCCAAGAAAATGCGCATAGCTGGAATGGTGAATACTATCGTGCTGACGCAACAGGCATCGCAAAACTATGAGCAAGTCCTGGAACAGCAAGAAGGTCAAAGTCAGACAATGCAAAGAAAGTAAGATACTTGGAGGTTCCACATCTTGGTCGATTGAAAACGAATAAAAAAGTATTTGAGCTATGATTAAATGTAACGTAAGTGTGTGCGGAACCGTCAGCAAGGCTGCAGTGGTTCGCAATGGGAAGGACGGAATGCCTTTTACGACATATTCCGTGGATGTGGTGGTGCCAGCCAAAAATGGTATCAACAAGACCGTGACTGTCAGTTGTATCATGGATGGTGACGATGCGGAAGGCATTGTCGTGGGCAACCGCATTGAGTTGAAAGGTGTATTGACATTCAAGAAGAAAGATGACAACCTGTATTTCAACTTGAAAGTATCGGAAGTGAACCTTTCGCCTGTATCGGAAAGCAAGGATGGCATCGTGGGCGACATGGAGTTCAAAGGCAAGGTCGGTAAGGACATTGATATGAAGAAAGGCAAAAATGGTAAGGCTTTCCTGATGTTTTCTGCTTTCAGTGCAGAGAAGATTGGAGAAGAATTTGCCTTTACATGGGTGCGCTTTGTCCGGTTCTCGGAAGAAAAGGAAGAATGGCTGCAGTCGAAAGCCACCATCGAGGCAAAGGGCGAGTTGGAAATCTCGGTGTATAACGACAGACTCAACTTAGGCTGCAAGGTGGCGGAGTTGAACCAGTGGGAGAAGAAACCGTATCATCCTAACAATTAGCAAGTATGGCATATTACAATAAGAGTCCACAGAATAATGGCGATGGAAAAAATGCTGAGGACAGAGCCTTGGACACATTCGCAAACATGATGATAGAGAAGATCGAGTCGTTGGGAAGCAAGGACGGATGGCAAAAGCCTTGGTTTACGGAAGGTACATTGAGCTGGCCGAAGAACCTGTCTGGCAGGGAGTATAACGGCATGAATGCATTGTTGCTCACCATGCTCTGCGAGAAGAAAGGCTACGAGTTGCCAGTGTTCTGCACCTTTAACCGTGCAGTGGGTTTGAACTATCAGACGGACAAGCAAGGTAACAAGAAGCAGATGGTGGATGCCAATGGCGAGCCGTTGCCCAAGGTTGGCATCAATAAGGGAGAGAAGAGTTTTCCCGTGATGCTGACAAGTTTCACCATTGTACACAAGGAGACAAAAGAAAAGATACCCTATGACGACTACAAGCGAATGAGTGCTGAGGAGCAGAAGGAGTATAATGTCTATCCGAAGTTGAATGTGTACCAGGTGTTCAATGTGGCACAGACCAATCTGAAAGAGGCAAGACCTGAATTGTATGCCAAGTTGGAAGCAGAGAACAAGCCAGAAAAGGCATTGGTGAAGGAAGGTGACATGTATTCGTTTCCTGCTGTTGACCGGATGTTCAAGGAGCAGAGATGGATTTGTCCCATCAATATCGAACACCAGGACAATGCGTTCTACTCCATTTCCCGCAACCAGATAACCATTCCTGAAAAGTCACAGTTCAAGGATGGTGAGTCGTGGTATGGAACAGCGTTCCATGAGATGGTTCACTCGACAGGAGCGGAAGATCAGTTGAACCGTCTCAAACCGCAGTCGGGCTTCGGTTCCGATGAATATGCACGTGAGGAACTGGTTGCAGAGTTGGGCAGTGCGTTGGTATGCCAGAAATACGGTATGGTCAAAAATTTGAAGGAAGACAGTGCTGCCTATCTGAAATCATGGCTTGGCAGTCTGAAAGAGTCGCCAAGTTTCATCAAGACCACCTTGATGGATGTGAAAAAGGCAACGTCCATTCTCACGCAGAGAATAGACGAAGTGTCTTTGGAAATGAAGGAGCAACAGAGTGAGGATGTTGCAGCTTCAGTATCGGAAGAAAACAAGGATGCGAAGGACATGAAGCAATCTGCATCATCAAATGATAATGAGCAGACTGAGGTAGAAGAGGAAAAAGTCGCACGGTCTGCGTTCCGTCGGTAACGAGTCAATCTGTGGTAAACATGCAAAAATCCAAGATGCGCACATATATAATAATGTGTAAGCATCTTGGATTTTTCGTTTTGGGAGTTTTATTCTTCCTTCTCATCATCTTCTTCGGGTGATAGCCATTTCTGCCAATCTTTCTCATCGATGGTGAGTTCGTTCATTTCCCAATCATATGCGAGTTCGGGCATTGAGTCACGAGAGTAAGGGAAATGGATGGTATAGCCGATTTGTCCATAGGAGACATGGAGCGGAGTGACGCAAAGGTCTCTGCCGAAATAGCTTCGGGTGGTAAGGTATTTGCGCCAGTCGAAACGCTCATTGAGAATGTTTCGACATAGGCGGTAAAGATATTGTTCTATTGTCATACGGCTTGAAGTTCCAACTGTGAATAATATTGTCTGAATGCCTCATAAAGGTCAGCCATCATGACTTCGGCTTCCTCCATGTCTTTGACTATATCGGCAATGTGGTAAGGTGCGCCATTTTTTCCGTGACCGTCTGAGCCAATCCAAATGTACGCTTCTTCGTCAACATCAAAGTTCTCATAATACTCATGGATATTGTCGATGAAGGCTTCCATATCATCGTCTTCAAGTTCCACGCTGAAATTGAAATCTTGACCATAGGAAGTATATTTGGCGAAGTTTACATCTGTCTTGCCATTTTGTGGCTCGGAGAAATCAACGCTCCATCCTAATATTTCGGCTATCTCCGTTATCTTTTGCTGTATCATATAGTTTGATTTTTAGCAGCCATAGGCAAGAAGCCTACGGCTGATGAATGGTTTAAACTTCTTCCCTGTCATACATGTCAGACAGAAACGACTGCAATCTCTCGTCGGGAATGTTTCCGATTGGGCAAGGCTTGAAGCTCTTGTCCTGCAATATCGGTATCTTGGGAAGGTTATGTCCGACATCCACGCTGATACTTTCCATTTCCTTGATGGAAGCATAGCCATATTCTGTATCGGCAAGACCGACAACGATAGAGAACAGCGTGAAGTCATTGCCTTCCGGCTGACCTTCCAATACATACCAACGGACTTTGCCGATGAAGAAGACGCATTGGCAAATGGCATCCTTCTTCTTGCCGTCCTGTGAATAAAGCGGATATTGCTTGAACTGCTCCGCCAACTGTGGTGTAATCAATCTGCTTGTCATAACTGCATTATTTATTGGGTGAATACTCTGATGAAGATGGATAGTAGAGCTGCTGCTCACGCAAGGCTTCAATGGCTGCATGTGCCAAAGTGCAAGCCCATTCATTGCGAAGGTCATAATAGCCCTTCTGATAGTTTATTGCCAACTGCTCCATGAAAGCCATCATCACCTTGAACTTCTCGTTTACAAGAAAGCGGTGGTCATTGGCAAACTCTGCACCCACCTTGGATGCGGAACACATCTTGCCGTTCACGAAGCGTGAAAACTCATTGGCAAACTCCTTGTCTCTTTCGTTAATCATATCGTTCATATCTGTTCGGATTAAATTGTGAAACTTCTTTTTCTTCCCTATTCTCGAAGCCTTTACGACTTCATCGAGGGAATTGATTTTACGTGCAATCAAGAGTTCGGACATGGAGGCAGACAAGGCAAGGAATTGGGTGATTATTTCATTGGAATACCCCAATCTTTGATTGGCGGAAGGCTGCTAAGGAAATAACCAGCCAATAGCAAGGCGGTACTTGACAGTCTGGTGGGCTGAACTAAATTTGCTAAGGAAAAACAAGGGAGGATGAAGGGTATGGGAATATTCTAGTGACGAAAAGTGGTAAATTACCACTTTTTGATAATAGAGATTTATTTGAACCGACATATACAGTTCGGGCATTCCCGTTTTTTGTCATTTGTGTCACTTTTCGGGAATTGTATTTCTGAAAATATCCCTGTTCAATCTTCGCACTATGTTAAATAGTATTGAACAAGATGAAATATTGAACAAAAAGTTCGTTCGTTTAAGTTTTGTTCATTATCTTTGCAGTGTTCAATCAAATTGAACACAACTGATATATTGAACAAATAATATAAAATGATGGCAAACAATATCATAATAAACCAAGCATTGGATGCTCTTAGAGCAAGCCTTCCTGTGGGGGATGTTGTGTCAACAACAGCCGTCAAAGTAAATTGTACCAATGAAAATGATGTCACTGTTAAGATCATGAATGTAGATTTTGTGTGTCAAGTAAGGGAAAACATAACCAAGGCCACATTAAATCCGACATTAGCGACTATGCAAACGATGAACAATGACAAGCAGCAAATCTTGCTTGTTACGCAATATGTCACGCCACAGGTATCAACAGAATTGGCAAACAGAGGCATCAACTATCTGGACTGTGCAGGAAACTGCCTTGTCAGATATACAAAGGCAGGAAACTTGATTTTCCAAATATTTAATCAAGGAAGGAAAAATACAGAGTCCAAGGTGAAAACCTATCCCGTGTTTCAAGATGCAGGATTGAAGGTCGTGTTTTATCTGTTGCAAGATGCAGACAATATAAAGAAGCCTTATCGAGAGATAAAAGAGCAAATTGGTGTATCTTTGGGAAGCGTGAAAAACGTTTTGGATGAACTTGCAAGACGTGGTTTTGTTTGTGACACTAAAAACGGGCGCATAATAAAAGACAAAAAACAACTGCTTGACTTATGGGTTAGCAATTACAATGAAGTATTGAAACCCAAATTGCTGGTAGGCGCAATGGCATTTCGAACAGAAGCGAATAGAAATGAGTGGAAAAACATAGCATTGCCAAAGGGCATGTCATGGGGAGGAGAACCTGCCGCAAACTTGACGGATGGCTACTTACAACCAGGAATTTTCGACATATACACGGAAATACCTGCAGCACATCTTATACGAACAGGTGTCGTCAAGCAAGATGCAAATGGGGAAATTCATCTGTACAACAAATTTTGGAATTGGAAAACAGACAACAGAACTGTTCCTGCTATATTAATCTATGCAGACTTGATGGGTAGTGGCAATAGTCGCTGCTTGGAGGCTGCGCAACGCATATTAAAGAATGAGCTTAAAGATTTCGAGTGAAAAGATAAACAATCCATTTCTTGTGGATTTGTTGGAGAAACTTACAGATAGCTTCCGTAGAATGGATCACGACTTCTTTATCATAGGAGCCACCGCTAGAGATATAGTCATGCAGCAGATGCTGAACACGTCATCACGTAGAAAGACAAGAGACTTGGATCTGGCTATAGCTGTTCCAAACTGGCAGGAATTTGACAAAATCAAAAATAGTTTGATTGCGGATGGTTTCGAGAAGGACAAGGCAAAACACCAACGCTTCTATTATGGTGACTATGAGATAGATGTTGTTCCATACGGATATGTCGCCAAGGAAGATGACAACATCTATTGGCCACCCGAAGAAACAATTGCCATGTCCGTAAAAGGGTTTGACGAAGTGCTTTCTGATGCTATAACGGTTAGTATTGATGACAGATTCACTGTAAAGATAGCTTCTTTGCATGGATTATTCTTGCTGAAGTTCAATGCTTGGATGGACAGACATCTAACCACAAACAAGGATGCAGAGGATATGTCGTTCATATTGGACAACTACCTTATGGCAAACTTGGATCGAGAAGCGTATATGGAAGTGTATGATTGGGAAGATTTTGACGAATATGTAGCTGGTGGCTATTGGCTGGCAAACGATTTGGCAAAGTTATTGAACCGAGACCAACTTGTATATTATGCAGACAAAATTGACGAGGAATTGCAGTTGGAGGAGAGAAGCTATTTGATAAGCCAAACTCTCAATTCACAATCGGGTTTGAATTATGACCAAGTAAGGAGAACATGGCAAGTCATTTCAGAAGTGTTTCGCTCTGCTACAGAAGAAAGGGATTTATAATGATAGATATAAATTATTGTAGTCAAAAAGGCTTATGTGATACAAACCAGGATTTTATCTTGTGCAAACAATTACAAGATGGGAGTTGCATCGCTATCCTTGCCGATGGTATGGGTGGCTTACAATATGGTGAGATCGCAGCTGCCACTGTTGCACAAAGTATTTATAAAATATTGGCAGAACATAATTCTGTGGATATAAGAGAGCTGTTAGCAAAGGCTTTTGAACAAGCAGACATTGCTATTGCAGATAAATGCAAGGCTCTTTGTTGCAAAATGGGAGCAGCAGTTACCGTCTTATACATAAAAGATGATACTGCCTATTACGCATGGCAAGGAAATGTCCGTCTATATTACAAAAAAGAAAAAGGTATACATCAACTTACTGAAGACCACCAGAAGGAAGGTGATAATTGTACCTTTCTGACTCGTTGTGTGAATGGAAGAGGTTTCCGCAACCCTATATCCATTCAAGAAACGAAAATATCAGACATGGACTTGTTGTTTTTATGTACAGATGGATTTTATCAATCCAAGGATTGCATAGATTCTGTTATAGTAGAAAACAAATTGCCAAGTCGTATAGAATACTTGGAAGATGATGCATCCTGCATTCTCATACAGTTGCATAACCCTTGATAAGATAAGAGATATGGCAAAGAAGAAGCATAAAGGACATTACTGTAAGATTTGTGGTGAATACAAGTCGAACGAGTCATTTTCGGGGAAAGGTCATGTCCAACACATCTGTAAGGAGTGCATGGGTGAGATGAAGAAAAGCAACAAGAAGATTTTGGACTTGCCTTTCGGGGACAATGAGTTTGAGATTGTTGATGCCGATGAATATATCGATACTATTTTATATGGCAACAACGAAGAACGAGAAAACAAGACTTTCAAGAAACTCAGCCGTGAACAGAAAATGGTGTTGAAAGCGATAGTGCAAGATGAAGTTACGTTCTATTGGCAAGCCCATCGACAGATACCAGTAAATGACAAGTTAAAACAACTCAGAAGTTCTGTCAATACTGTAGTATATGAACAGTTGGACTTTGCCATAAAGGATGACACGATGTTCAAAGCTTATATACAAGAGCAAGTCATCACTGTCATAAACAAGATATTGCGACAGGAGAAAGAACAAAACAACCAATAGCAGAAAGAGCCCATTCATCACGAACGGACTCTTTCTTTTGATAATCATTGTTTTGCAGATTACCGCTTATCGTATGAATGATAGTAAAACACATTTACTGTGCAAATAGTCTGACAGCCGTATGACGGTTGACTGCAATTGGTGAATACTCATCAATACCGCCCTCGCTTTTTGATATTATCATGGACTTGTCAATGCCTCTTACCACAAGCTGTTGCGTGATATAGTCAGCTCTTGACTTGCTGAGAGGATTGTTGATGCCATCGTTTCCTGTGGCACTGTCGGCAGCACCAACAACGGAAATTTTGAGATGATAAGCCTTTGCTATACGAGCAAGCTCATCCAAGTTTGCCATCTGTGAAACGTCAACCAACTGCGCGGTTCCAATCTTAAAAAAGAAGAACACTGGCGAACCGATGCACTTGGTTCCACCTGCCATTTCTGCAACGTATTTGTTCCAAGAAACAGAATCGGAAACAGAGAAACTATACTCCAGAGAGCGGCTTGTTTTTGGTTTTCCCATGCCATTCCAATCCTTGTGAGACAATCTTGCACGGAGCGAGTTCAAACCGCTGTAGTCATTTTTCGGATAGATGCGATACTCCGTACTATCCGCATAATATGTCAGGCGGTCGGCATAGGCTTTCAGCAATCCTTCAATCTCCAAGATCTTTCTCTTTTCAGCGATGGCATTGGCATCCTCCGCATGAACTTTGCTTAACTTTTGGTTGCGAGCCAACAAATCATTGGTGTACCTTAATTCCGCAACACTATAAATATTAACTTTTATAACATCCTGAGCAACAAAAAGTTGCCCAGGATTTTGCCATGTCAGAGGA
>JABLTK010020739.1_pt1 | contig 19309 bp, 15 predicted proteins | sample 7160131 | NCBI WGS metagenome assembly JABLTK01 (sample SAMN14651221, study PRJNA627086) | human gut metagenome | isolation source: feces | host: Homo sapiens
ATAATATACATCTGCACATCGTCATAAATTGATGCACAGAAATCCAAAAGAGAGATTTCTTCACCCTCGTCAGCGGAAAAAACAGCGGGCAGATCCTCTGCATCGCTCAAAGCGAGCTGGTTCAAACCACCCCAGATGCGTACCTGATTGCCGTAGTGGTCGCCGGGGATGCACTGATCTGCGTTGACCGTGGAAGTGTTCACATAGGTGTATGTCGGGCATCCTGCAGGCTGACCGTTGGCACCGTGGGTGCAGCAGTAGGCGGGTTCGCCGTTGAACCAAATCAGCCAAGTGCCGTTGACCTTGGCAACCTTGGTGATTTTGCCGCTGGTTACGTCGGGGATAGGGCGTTCGCCGTAGGCAGCAATACCGGCATCAGCAAACGGAGATGCCACCGTGTGTTCACGGTCAATGGTGACATACAGCGTTTTAGTCTGCGTGCTGCCGTCCGGGCCGGTGTAGACAAGCTGTGCGTTAAAATCGGCAGCGGCCTGTACATATACGCCCATGACGGCGGCAGAGGTTTCATGGTAGCTATTGTGCAGCAAGGCATCGGCATCAGTGGCGGGTTCGCCGTAAAAGTCCTGCAAGGTCACGCCATCCGGCAGGATCATGTCGGTGCTGCTGCCGTCTGCGGGATATTCGACCTGTGCCATAATAGGAACAATGGCATAGTCTGCGCCGTCCAGCAGGGGCGCGGCCATGGTAAGACCGTCATTGTCCAGTGCAGCGGCGGTCAGATAGCTGCCGCTGGTTTCTTCCAGTTGGCTTTCGGGCCACTCGGAAATACCGATTTTAGTTTCACCGGTGGCAACCGGCAGACCCTCGCTGCCGATGTAGGAACCAATGGGTGCATTGGGGAGATCGGTGTACAGTTCCGCGCCGACAACGGCAGCAGGGATTTCTTCTTCAGCGGGCTGCTTTTCTGCCGTTTCCGGGGTGGCTTCGGTTACATCCTCGCCGGGGTCGGGGCTGCTCTCGTCGGTCTGGCCGTTGTCTGTTTCAGACGGCTCGGTCTGCTGCTCTATCTGCACGATTTCCTCGGTGGGCTGCGGTGTGGGTTCCTCCGCAAACGCTGCACCGGGCAGCATGGAGCAGAGCATTACCGCCGCCGCAAACAGCGCAGTAACGCGATGCTTCAATTTATAATGTGTTTCTTTCATTGTGAAATCCTTTCAAAACAGAGATTTTTTCACGAAAAAAAGCGCCTGCAAAATACAGACGTTGCGGTTATCTTTCGGGGGTATCCTGATCGGGCTGGGCTTTGGCTTTTTCAAATTTTCGCACTTGGTTTACAAAACCGTCCAATAGGCAGGTATGCGCTTGTAGGTCAGCGTAGTAACAGGAACGGTCAAATCCACGGCGATCCATATCTTTGATCGTGCGAATGGAATCTGCCCATTTTCTATTTGTGCGCGAAATGCGACCATCTCCATCACGGGTTTGAATGGCCGCTGCCAACACATATTTTGTGCGCTCCAAACCATATTCCGCCACTACCTGTTCAACAGCGCCAGCGCCCAGCCGCATACCATCAAAGCGCTGTGCAAGCGCTGCGTCAATCTCGTCCCGACACCTTTCATTCAAGTGGCAAGACGCATGGTACTGCTGCAATTCGCCGTGTTCACGGGCATAAGTGACGGACTGTCGATATACTTTGGGTGGGTTCTGCTGCTTCTCCTTTTTCAGCAAGTCATCTGCACGGTCTTCCACGCACTGAGCCACAATGCTCATATAATCGGTTTCCAGCTTGGAAAAATCCTTATACACATCCGCCAGCGGCGCGGGAGATTTCAGCAGCGCCCGCACCTGTGCAAGGGTGAGGTTCATTTCTTCCGTTGCAAGAATAATATCTTCACGGGCGCTGTATTCGTAGGCGTGGTGTAGAATTTCTTCGGGCGGCTGTGCAAGCAGCCACGCGCGGTATTCGTTTTGCTCCCGCTGCATTTTGTTGTACAGCTTAGCGACAAGGGGATCGTTTTTCACATTGCATCACCGTCCGTATTGTGCAGAATCCTTTCCCAGAAATTCCGCTTTTCAGGTTCGGAAAGGCTGCGATAGGCGGTTTCGATCACCGCATTCACGACCTGTTCGGCGGCATCCTGCGCGATATGCAACTGTTTTGCCGCATTTTTCCCCATCGCAAGACGGTGCAGCAGATTCTCTAAAACCGTTATTTTTTGCTTTTGCAGCGCGTTTTTTGTGCTTTCATCTATGTCGAGCGCACCAACAGGGGTGTCGTATACGCTTTCCGGCACACGAAATACCAACTCGCTGCGTTCTCGATTGGGGGCAATGTCGTTCAGCACGACCATGCAGCCGTCTTGCTCGGCTTTTCTAAGTAAAGTTTCAATGTCCATAGAATTCCTCCAATAAAAAAGCGCCCACAAATGTGAGCGCTCAGGTGCTGTGTTCAAGCCTAACAGAAATGAACATCCTTGGTCAATATGCGTTATTCTTGTAGTGAATCCCGTTGCCGTGCATCAGTTAAAGGTCACGACCCAGTAGGTGTATTGCCCCTCTGCCGTTTGGCAAAACCAGCAGCCCACACCCATGCTGGTGAAACTGGGTTCCATAATGTTGGCGTAGTGGGCAGGGCTGCCTTGCCAGCCGGTGCAAACGGCGCTGGCAGAACCCAGCGGACCGGCGGCGCAGATCTCGCTGCGGGTGGTCATGCCGCTGTGGTCAAAGGGACCTCCTGCCACAAAACTCTCGCATCGGGCATCGGCTGCGGCGCTTAGTCCACCGTCCATTGTTAAGGGTGCCAGCCCACCGGCAGCGCGCAGTGCGTTGATGTTTTCCTGCACCGCCCAATAAGCAGAATCGGAACTGTCGATGCTCCACCACTGTTCGGTGCCTGCCGCCAAATCAAAGGGCACGGCACCATAGCTCATGCCGGTCTGCGCCGGCGCAGGTTCTGCCGTCGGCGCTGCTGTGGGTTCCGGCGTAGGGGCAGGAGTCGGCGCGGGGGTAGCGGCAGGTGTTGCAGAGGGTGTCGGCGCGGGTGTAGCAGTCGGTTCCGGGGTTGCTGTCGGTTCGGCGGTCTGGACAGGCACAGATGTTCCTTCGGGTTCTGCACTTTCCGATGTCGCTGCCGACAGCTCCGTCAATTCAGCGGATTCCGGTTCCGGTGTCTGTGCGCAGGCTGTCAATAAGGACAGCATCGCAAGCATTACGATCCATTTTTTCATCTTGATAACTCCTTGCGGGGGCCATCTCTGACCCGGTTGCTTCTTCTTTCTTTCATAGTAAAACCTTCTACCTTTCTTGTCCACGCTGTCGATTGTCCGAACGACACTGTTGATCTTCGTCTGGCACGGTATCCAGCACAATATCCTTTTCGTTCAGGTTCAAAAGCGCCTCCAGCTCGGCAAGGCGCTTGCTCTTTTCAGCCAGCTCGTCCGCCTGTGCAAAGGGCTGCGCAAGCTGTTCCTTGGCGTTTTCCAGCTGTTTTTGCAGCTGCACCAATTTAGATTCAAGGTCGGTCACGCTCTGCGGCAGGTTGTGCAGGCAGTTGTCCAGACGCATGGTGTTGCCGACGGCATCCGCGCCCAGCTGCACCGGGTTGATGCCGTTGCCCACAAGATACGCCAGATACATTTTGTCCATTGCAAAATAAGCGATCTGCAAATCAAAGCCCTTGTACCGCCCGATGGAAACCGGCTCGGTGCGGTTCATCGCCATACCCAGCAACCCCAGCAGGGCTTTGCCTGCGTCCTCGCGCTTGGTGTAAATCGTGTCCATCAATGAGATGGCGAAAACATCTTTTCCGTCTGCATCGCGCTTGGTGTTCTGCTGCAATAGAATGGTGTCAGCCTTGGCGTTTCCCAGTTGCTGGGCGGTCTTGCGCATTTCTGCGGGAAATCCCTGTGTAATGGCATCTTCCAGCCGGTAATGCTCGTTGTTGTAGGCGGTTTTCAGGGTTTTGAGCCGCGACACCTGAATATCCAGATCCATTTTCTCTTTGATCATCGGATTGCCCGCTGCCAGCGCCTTTACCTCGGCATAAGACAGCGCTGCATCGTCCAAATCATCCGCACTGCGGGCAGGGCTTTTGCTCGTCATAATTTGCCCGATGAACTTCTGTTTGGTTTCCAAAAGCTGCCACATATAGCTGTCGAATGAAGATTCTGTGACATAGCGATACTCATACACCTCGGCATTGGTGTTGCCTTGGCGAATCATACGCCCGTTGCGCTGCTCAATGTCAGAGGGTTTCCACCCGCAGTCCAGATGATGTGTTGCCACAAGTAAGCGCTGCACATTGGTGCCTGCGCCCATCTTGCCGGTGCTGCCCATCAGCACACGCACATCACCGCTGCGCACCTTGGCAAACAGCTCGGCTTTTTTCACCTCGGTGTTGGCGCTGTGGATGAACTGCACCTCGTTTTCGGGGATGCCCATAGAAATCAGCAGATTTCGCAAATCATCGTACACATTAAAGCCGTCCGGTTTCGGGGTGGATAAGTCGCAAAACACTAACTGTGTCAGGCGCTTCTCCTTGGTATCGTTCCAGATACGGTACACATTCTCGGCGCAGGCGTGGACTTTATCGTTGGGGTTTTCGGGCAGATTAGGGTCGATCAACCGCTGGTCCAGCGCCAGCTTTCTGCCGTCGTTGGTCACCTTAAGCATATTGTCCTCGGTGGGGTCTACATTTCCCGCACGAATTTCCTCGGCGCGGTCGGCAAGGTCTGCCACCATCTGTTTTTGCTGGGGGCTTGGCGGCAGCGCCACATTGATGGGCTTGCCGCCCACCAGTTTAGGCACCGGCAGGTTGAGCATATCCGCCGTCTGCACATCCGCCACCTGCTTGAACATACTCATCAATTCCGGCAGATTATAGAATTTGGAAAATCTCGTTTTTGTTCGGTAGCCTGTACCTTCCGGCGCAAGCTCCACGGCTGTCACAGTTTCTCCAAAGGTAGATGCCCACGCATCAAAGGAGGAAAGCCCATGCTGCTCCAAGGTTTCCCGCTGCAAATATCGCTGCATGGTGAACAGCTCCGCCATAGAGTTGCTGATGGGCGTACCCGTGGCAAACACCACGCCGCGGCTGCCGGTGATTTCGTCAAGGTAGCGGCATTTCATATATAGGTCGCTGGCGCGCTGACTCTCTGTTTGGCTGATACCGGCTACATTGCGCATTTTGGAAAGCACCGCAAGGTTCTTGAAAGCGTGGGCTTCGTCCACCATCAGGCTGTCTACGCCAAGCTGTTCAAAGGTCACCACATCATCCTTGCGGGATTGGTCGTTGAGCCTATCCAGCTTTTTCTCCAGCTGCTTGCGCATACGCTCCATCTGCTTGACGGTGAAATTCTCGGCGCGTTCCTCTTTTAGCTGCGCCACTTGGCTGATCACATCGTGAATCTGACTTTGCAGGTATTCGACCTGCCGTTCCTGTGACAGCGGGATGCGCTCAAACTGGCTGTGTCCGATCACGATGATGTCATAATTGCCGGTCGCAATTTTGGCGCAGAACCGTTTGCGGTTGGCTTTTTCAAAATCCGTCTTACGGGCTACAAGAATATTTGCGTTGGGGTACAGCTGCAAAGCCTCTCCGGCAAGCTGCTCGGTCAGGTGGTTGGGTACACAGATCAGGGTCTTGGTGCAAAGCCCCAACCTCTTTTTCTCCATCGCTGCAGCAACCATTTCGTAGGTTTTGCCGGCGCCCACCACGTGCGCCAGCAGCGTGTTGCCGCCGTACAGAATGTGCGCAATGGCGTTTTTCTGGTGGGGGCGCAGCGTGATTTCAGGTGACATACCGTGAAACAGGATATGGCTGCCGTCGTATTCGCGGGGGCGCAGGGAGTTGAACCGTTCGTTGTATTCCTTTACCAGCACCTGGCGGCGGGTCGGATCTTTCAAGATCCAGTCCTTGAAAGCGTCCTCGATCTGCTGCTGTTTCATCTGGGCTTCCTGCGTGGCAGCGGCGTTCAGAACGCGGATTTTGTTGCCCTGCATATCCTCTTTGGTATCAAAGATGCGCACATCCCGCAGGTTCAGGCTTTCCTCCAAGATATGGTAGAAGTTGGCGCGCTGTGTGCCGTAGGTCACTGTGGCTTTAATGTTGCCGCCTGTATAGCTTTTGTTGGTCACATTCCATACGCCGGTCAAAGGTATGTACAGCACCTTCACGCGGTCCCGCACATAGTAGGGCGCGTCCACCAGCTCATCGGCAAACTGCTTGATGAGGTCGGGGTTAAGCCAAGTAGCACCCAGACGCACGGCAATCTCGCTGGCCTCCAAGTCCTTCGGCTGCACGGTTTCCAGTGCCTGCACATTCACAGCAAAAGCGGGGTTGTTCTGTGCCGCCAGCTTAGCCACCTGCAATTTGTGGCGGACATCGCCGGAAAGATATTCATCAGCAGTATAGTAGCGCGGTTCACCATCAGAATTCTTTTCCAAGGGGTCAGCAAAGATGACACCCTGCAAATCCTGAATCAGTGTTTCTTTGTCCTTACCGGTCAGCTGCTGCATATATCCAAAGTCGATGCCTGCGCGCTCACCGACACTCAGCGCCAGCGCCTCGCTGGCGGTTTCCACGCGCTCGGCAGGGCGGGCAGCGCGGATGGTGCGCTTTGAAAACATATCCGATTTGCCGATGAAGTTGCCCTCGCTGTCGAGGTTTTCCAAGGAACACAGCAGGAAATATCCGCTGTCATCCCGCATATCCAGCGATGCGCCGCGGCTGTTGATGAGTCCAAACTTATTGTGGTAGTGGTCATACTGACGGTTGAGTTTGGCTTGCAGCTCCGTGATGACTTCATCCGGCATATCTTCCAGCTGGGCTTGGATCAGTTCCCGTGTGGTATCCCGCAGTTCGATCAGCAACCGCATACGCGCCGCGGAGGTAGCACCAAGGGAAACCTCGCGCATAATGGCGTTCTCGCGGTAATAGAATTTGCCGTTACGGATACAAAAGCTGAAATTGCGCACATCGGGTTCGGCAGGGATGCTGGCTTCGACAGAGCCGGATTCCTGCACCTCGATGTCCTGAAAGTGAAATTCAGCGTGCAGGTGGGACATTGCCTCTTGCAGCACATTGGCAAGGGGCTTATCGGCAAACGCTTCGCAGGTCAGGGCAGGACCATACGGACCGCTGACAGTTTTCAGCGTACCGCAGACCATTTTGGGGTGTTCGGCAAAATAGCTGTTGAGGGAAAGCCCGTCCTCTGTCTGGGTGGTGTGCAGCCAGCTCGCGTCCTGCTCCAGAATGCGGTCACGCTTTTGCAGGAAGATGATGTCTGCCATAGCCTTGGTTCCTGCTGACTTAAAGGTGGAATCCGGCAGGCGCACGGCACCGATAAAGTCGCATCGGGCGTTGATGTACTTGCGCACTTCCTCGCTCTTTTTGTCCAGCGTACCGCTGGTGGTAACAAAGGCGATGATGCCGCCCGTGCGCAGCTTGTCGATGGATTTGGCAAAAAAGTAGTCGTGGATCTTGAAATGCAGCCGATTGTACTGCGGGTCAACCACACTGTAATCCCCAAACGGTACATTGCCGATAACCACATCAAAAAAGCTGTCGGGCAGGTCGGCTTTCTCAAAGCCTGTGATTTGGATGTTTGCTTTCTGGTACAGCTGGCGGGCAATTCTGCCGGTCAGACTGTCCAGTTCCACGCCGAAAAGGCGGGTGGTCGGCTCATACAAATAGCTGTGGCTTTGCCCAAAAAACGCGCCTACCCCCATACTGGGTTCCAGAATCGTACCGGCACCCACACCCATTATGCGCAGGGCGGTGTACATTGCGTCAATGACTTCGGGCGGGGTGTAAAAGGCGGTCAGGGTGCTGCTGCGGGCAGCGGCGTATTCTTCCTCTGTCAGCAGGCTTTTTAGCTCGGTATATTCGCTATGCCAGCTGTCCTTGTTGGGTTCAAAGGCATCGGACAAGCCGCCCCAGCCGGAGTATTGGGCTAAGATTTCCTGCTCCTCGCCGTTTGCGTGGGGACCGCCGTCCGCCATACGCTTTTCGATGGATTTCAAAGTGCGAATTGCGGTGATGTTGGCGGCAAACTTTTCGCGCGGTGTGCGCGGGGGTGCAGGGTCCTGCGGCGGGATATAGTTGTTCGGCAAATAGGCTTCCTTGAGGGCAATGAGTTCGGCAGCCTGCAAGACCTGCTCGCCAAATCCACCAGAGGATTCTTCTGCAGGTTCGTCTGTCGATTCTAAGACTTCACCCTCAATAACCTCTGCCGCTTCACCGGTGTCTGGTGCATTGGGCAATTCGGGTGCCGCCAGTGCATTGTTTTTGGGGTTCGCCGCCAGCAGCCTTGCGAATTCCGCACGGTTGATGGCGCGCCCAATCAGCGGGAAATCCTCATCGCGCAGGTGTACATCGAAGATACCGATCTCCTCCACCGTAAAGGGGTGGTCGTTTTCCAGATAAACGGTATCTCCGGCAGCCAGCGGGCGCTTTTCCACGGGCTTAGGCTTGTGGCGTTCCTGATATGCTTCATACGCTGCTTCCGCATCATCAATGAACTGCGAAAATTCAACATCCTCAATGCCTTCCTTGGCAAGCGCCCTTGTGTTGTCGAAGCGCGCACTGTCCACAAAAGAGCCGTCAACCAGATACACAATTTCATTTCGCAAGAAGTTGGCGTACACCTGAATTTCGTGTTCGCCGTCCCCGGTGGTGGAATAGGCAAGGTCGATGTGCGTAAGGTCCGAAAAATCCGGCGCACCCAGCCCTTCGCGTTCGCAAAAGTCCGCGATGGTTTTCTCGGCATAGTCTATCTCGGCTTGGCGGGCGTCGCGTTTGGCTTGCTGTTCCGCTTCCCATTTTTCATATCCCTGCTTGTTGTTTTCATCCAGATATTGGTCGTTGTGGACCAGCAGGTGCAAACGGCGGGCAACCTCGTTCCACGGCAGCAAGCGGAAATAATCCGGGGCGTTATCGGATGCATAGAGCTTGATTCTCAGCCCCTTGGCATCATAATCCAGAAACCCTCTTTCGCCATCTCGGAAGTCCCAAGTGCGCCCGCCGATGCCGTATTCTTTTTTCAGCCAGTCGGCTTGCTCCTTTACTGTAGGCAATACTGTGGCAGAGAAAAATTCCTGTATGCGAAAACGCCCCTCACAAAAACCGCTGCCCATGACAAGAACATCGACAATGTCCTGCTCGTCGATATGGGTGCCGTCATCCTTGATGGGCGGCTGCCAGCTTGCGCGGGGCTGTAATTGGCGGATGGTTTCCTGCTGCTGTTCAGGTGCGGGCAGACCGATTGCGGCGGCAGTTTCCTCGGCAAGGTTGCCGCGCCCCACGCTTTCCGGCAGTTCAATCTCATCGGAAACAGAAACAGCGGAGGGCGATGGCTCGCTCTCCGCTGTTGTGGGTTCGGTATTTACAGGCTCGTCACGATGGGCATCGCCAGTTCCGCCGCCTGCGCTTGCAGACTGTTCATGTGCGCCGTCCAGCCCAACGGGTCGTTGTTCTTGTCCGGTGCCGGGTTGCTGACCAGCAGCTTCGTGATGGTCTGCTCCACCTGCTCCCAATAGCGCTGCTCGGTCTGTTTCAGGTCGCTGTACAGCGTCCCGTCCAGCAGCATCTTGTCGTACAGCAGGGAGTGGTTCTCTTGCAGGAACTTCTCCCGCTGCAGACCGATTCTGCCGACCGGCGGTCTGTGCATTTCCTTCATTGCCATCTTGGGCACCAGATACCCGTTCAGATTCGTCATATCCATGATCCTGCACCTCCTGTTGGTTTGTCTTGCTTACATTCACATCATACTGTTTCGGTTGAGACTTTGCAACACTGTCGATGCTCTTGACGACAGCGCCGATTTCGGCAAACATCTGCCGTCCCGCGCGGTTGACGGCATTGCCCAGCGCCAGAACGGCGGATTCGGTATCAAAGCGGTCAATCTCCGCAAAGGCGTCCTGCGGCACGGCGCTGTCGCCCAAACCGCAGCGCACTGCCGCCATATAGACGGCGCTCTGCGTGATGAGGTTGGCAAAAATCGCCGTTTGCTCCTGCGGTTTTGCCCATTCCAGCGTGCTGCCGATTACGGCATTCTGTAAATCGGCTTCCAGCTGTTTGCCGTACTCTGCCACAAACAAGGCTGCCTGCAAACCGAAGATTTCCGGCAGGCTCTCGGCGTTGTGCTTTTCCTGCAAGGTTTGCAGGGTTGGATAACGGTTGGCATCGGTGATTTGCCAGCCCAATGGTTTTGAGTCTTTACCGGCAGGGTGGGTATCCTTGATGTCAAACAGATACCGCACATTGCCCGCCATATTGCCGGTGCCAAGGGATGCGACGCCATGCGCACCGCGGTTGACCCAGCGCCCGGCAGCACGGTTCCAAGTGTCGATGTCCGCCAGCATGGTGGCTCCGGGGCGCTGGCTGTAAATCAGCGCCTGATTCGGAAAGGCGTAATGCGTTGTATACGCGGCTGAGCGCAAAAACGCCCGCCAGCTGTCGGCATTGTCCGCCACATCGGCAATCGCCTGATGCGCCTGCCGTAAAATATTTTGGTAATTCGCCAATCGGTTTCATCTCCTTTGCGGTAATAAAAAAGCCCTGCACATGGCTGTGCAGAGCTGACGATAGTATATGGGGTAGCCGATGACATTATCGTGTTTGTTCATCTCGGTGATTCTCCTTTATAATTAACGGCTCAACCTTTCCCAAAAAGAGATCTTACTTCCAAAGCGCTCATCCGGCGGGCGGACCTTGGCAACCGGCAAATCACCGGACAGCATATCCTCCACCTGTGGGAAGAACAGAAGCCGATTGTAGCGCTCCGCCTGTTCTTTGGAAAGCCCCAACATTTTGGACTCACTGAGTCCACAAACCAGAAACCGCCCGCGTATGGTGCAGCCATCTTCCAGCTGTCTGTTGTATTTCAGCCGGCTTTGGTTTTTACTGCACACAACGCCGATTTTCGATGTGCCGAACGGTTTCAGCAGCAAACTGTCGCCCTCGATCACCTCGGAAATCGCCGCCTGCGGGCTGTCAAAGGCAGCCTGATAGGGGCAGTAGCCCGGTTCTATAATCAAAACTCTTGTCATACCGTCACCTCATCGTTCGTAATCCTGCCGCTTGCGGTAGTAGTTTTCCAAAAGTTTCAGGATGGTACTTTCCATCTGTTCGGAGGAAAAGCCCTTCGGGAAATAGCGCTCGACCTTGGATACGGCAATCGTGAGCTGTGGCTCACGCGGCTTTACGCTGGGGGAACGGGCAGACATGATCCCGTGGATTTTGTCTTTTGTCAGGACACTTTCCTTGCTGGCAGCTTTCAGCTTCTGCGCTTGGGATAAGGATGGCGTGCATCCTTCTTCCTCCATGTAAGAGAGAAATTCTTCCTGTTCCTCCGGTGTCAGGTAGCTCAGCTCCACCGCAGGGGTGGTCTTGAGTCTGCCGTCGTCCACAAGCTGCATCAGGTCGGGGGTAAGTTTGTTCAGCCGGATAAAACGCTCTACTTGACGGGTGCTATCACCAGCTTGTTCACCGACAATCTGTGCTGTTTTTGCGCCAGAAAAATTAGCGCCAACTTGGCGCTCATTTTCTTTTAACGGTCTACCGACTTTTCTTTTCACAGCCTCCAACTTCATCTGGTACGCCTTTGCCTTTTCGCTCGGTAGAATATGCTCACGCTGGCAGTTGGAATCCACCATCAATATAATGGCAGTATCATCGTCCATATCCCGCACAATGCAGGGCATAGTATCCACTCCGGCGCGCCGGCTGGCGTGGCAGCGGCAGTGCCCGGCTACAATTTCATATCCACCGTCCCGTCGCGGGCGAACGATGGCGGGCGTCATCACGCCATATTCTTTGACACTGTCCACCATCTTGTCCATTTCCTCATCATCGCGCACCTGAAACGGATGCCCCTCAAAGGGGTGCAGCTCAGACAGCGGCAGGATCTGGATTTTCTCTAACTTGGCATCCTGCCGTTCCTGCTCGCTGGAAAAGAGATTATCGAGTGAGGGGAGTATGATGTTGCTGCCGTACTCTCTCATTGTCCACGACCTCCTTTGCCAAGTTTTTATAGGCAACGCTTGCTGCACCGCTTGCATCGTAGCTCAGCACACTGTGGGCGCTGGAGGCACTCTCCGCGGTGCGTGTGCTAATGGGAATTTCCGTGCGGTAGATTTTTAGTGCGTATCCGTAGGAATTCCGCAAGGCGGCACAGACATCTTTGCTTAAATTGGTGCGCCGGTCCACCATGGTCAGAACAATGCCGTCAATTTCAAGCTCCGGCTTGATGCGGCGCGTGATCTGATTGATGGATTTGATCAGCGACACCACGCCTTTCAAGGCAAAATGCTGTGCCTGCACAGGGATCAGCACCCGGTCAGCAGCCACAAGCGAAGCCACCGTAAGGATACCCAGCGAGGGCATACAGTCGATCAGGCAGTAATCGTATTTGTCCTTGAACGGCTCCAGTGCCTGTGCCATAATGCGCTCGTGCGCCATTACATTGACCAGCCGAACTTCCATATCCGACAGTCCAATGTCCGAGGGAATAAAATCAACTTGTTCTTCATGGTGCATCACCACTTCCGGTGCCGGTTCGTCTGAAATAACGGATTCCATCAGGTCGCTGAGCGTTGCGCTGTTGGCAGCGCCGGTGTAGCCAAGGTAACTGCTCAGGTCGCCCTGCGGGTCGGCGTCCACCAGCAGTACTTTATAACCCATATCTGCCAATGCTACGCCCAAGTTTACAGCGGTCGTCGTTTTGCCCACACCGCCTTTTTGGTTGGCAATCGCTATTGTTTTCATACGCGCTCTCCTCGCTGTTTTTCAATCTTTGACTTGTACCAGATAAGGCTTTCGTTGTAGTCCTTACCTACGGCAGGCAGCCGCTTTTCTACATTACATTCTCGCTCGGCAAGGCGCTGGGTAACCGTTTTGGCAAAGCGCAGCCCCGGCTCATCCCGGTCAAAGCAGAGCACCACATTTTTCACCTGCGGATGCTGCTGCAAAAAGTAGTCGATGGGCAGATAGTTCAGCCCGCCCAGCGCCAGATAATGCACACTGCGCCACTTTCCAATGTCCGTATACTGACGCAATGTCGCGCCGGACATAGCATCAATCGGGGCTTCGTACAGCTCCACGGTATCGCAGTCCGGGTTTTCCGCTTGCATCAGAAATCCGTACTTCTTTTGGCTGCCGGTGACATCACCGCGGTAGGTACCTTGGCAGCCACGCTGAAAAGCAGAACGCGGAACGCCGCCTTCATCCTTGCCCACAAAAACGCAGTTGCGGTAGTTGCCGCGCGTGGTCTGGTACAGGATGCCGCTGCCCACGCAGTAGCGCAGGACCTTAGGGCTGATACCGCGGTGCATCAGGTAGGCAGCAACGGCTTCAACGTTTCGATCCGGGGTAGGAAGTGTAAATGGACGAGGCTCGTGCGGCTTTACAGGCGCTGCCTTAGCCGGTTGAAAAGAAACAGTGACCGGTGCCATCTCGTTCAGTAGACGAACCGCTGATACAAAGTCCATGCCCTCCACCTTGGTCAGATAATCAATGGCGTTGTTGCCGCCTACATTACGCGAAAACCAGTGGAAGAATCCATTGGCAGGCGTGATGATCAGGCTATCGTGCGTCCGAGTGCAGTACTCGCGATCCGTTTTGCGCACAAGTTCGCCGGGGTGATAGGTTTCCAAATACTGCATCACGGTAATTCGGCGGGCAGCTTCAATATTCTTTTGGTATTTTCCCATGGGGGTGACCTCCGTTTCTGTATGAAAAAAGCACCTTGCCTACAAAATAGGTAAGGTGCCAAGGATACGATTATTTGTTTTTAGCTGGCTATTTGTCACTTCAGCTGGCTGAAAGGGGGTGTGGGGGAAAACACAGACGGCACCCCATTTCCCGAAAAAAGATATACTTCCCCCTTGGTGTATAGAAAAGGATTGACGCTGCGACAAAAACGCAGATTGCAAAGCCCCGCCGAATAGAGTATAATCGTTCTATAAGGTAAGGCAGGTGAGCAGAATGCGATTTTTCCTGATGCAGCGCAATCATCAAGTGGCTGTTATTGAAATAGCTGAAAAGACCGGCGACATTATTGATGTGGCAGAGGTTCTTTCGGCGCAGAGGATTCCCCTTGGCGCAAAGCATAGCGATGGCAGCTTTGATGTTCTGTCCCTGCGCAAATGGTGGGCAGGGCGCGGTATCCCGGCAAGCCGTTCCGGGCTGGAGCGCGCCTTGGAAACGCTGCATATCCCTTACGCTGAACTTCTGCTTGTCAAATGCAGCGGGCTGAGCCTTTCAGACCAGTATTGGGTCACGCCCTGCGATGCCCCACAGAATTGGCGAGATGTAAATTTCTACGAGAACGACTTTTCTGACGATGTGGGACGCGCTTTGTTTGGCGAGGGGGTTCTCTCGGCACAGCCGGATTTGTGTTCCCCCTGCAATACCTCGGATGGCTTTTTGCAAAAGCGCTGGCGCATTGCGGACGGAAAACGAATCCTCTTAAAAGCAGGATCAGGTATTTACAAGCAAGAGCCTTACAACGAAATTGTTGCCTCAGCTCTGTATGATGCGCTTGGTATGCCGCACGTTCCCTACTGGCTTATAGAGCAGGGCGGGCAGGTCATGTCCGCCTGCGCGTGCTTTACCAATGACCACACCGAGCTTGTCACCGCCGCCCAATTTATGCGGCTGCTGCCGCAAGCGCAGGGCGTTTCCAATTGGGAACACTTCAACGCCTGCTGCCGGACCGTCGGAATTTCTGATGCAAAGAAAGCGGTCTGCAATATGCTGGCTGCCGATTTCATCTTAGCCAACACGGATCGCCATCTTGGCAATTTCGGTTTCCTGCGTGATTCCGAAACGCTGGAATGGAAAGGAACAGCGCCCATCTATGACAGCGGCACAAGCCTTTGGCAGATGACCCTCACCCGCGCGATCAATGCGGAAGCCATGGTTCCCGCAAAACCGTTTGAAACCTCGCAGCAATCCCAGCTAAAGCTTATTGCGCCTTATGTGGATCTGCCGCTGGAGCGCCTTGATGGATTTTCCAATAAAGTAGAAGAAATCTTCCGAACAGCCGCCCAGTTTGATGATGGACGAGCCGCGAAAATTGCCGCCGCTGTTAGTGGCCGAATTCAAATGCTTCGATTTAATAGGGCATAATCTGAAATAGCTCCAAAGCATACGGTTTGTGAAATGACTACAAATTGTAGGCAGTTAAAAATTACAGAAGCTATATGTCACTGCCTAATGCCGATGACAGTCATGCGCCAACTGGTGACAAATTGTCAGCAGTTGAAATAGGGTTATAAAAACAGCGTCCTCCGTTTGACATTCGGGGGACGCTGCTTTTCTCTATGGCACTCATTTGGTGGTGGGCTTTTTTGTCGATTTGCCCTGTCGGCTGAATTCTTTCGCAAGGTCAACCAGCGTTTTAGAAGGTCGATAGCTGTCCAGAATATGAGGACTAAGCAGAAAATTCAGCAGACAAGATTTGGGAATCATATACCCACCACTGATTTCAAAGTATCGGATGTAACTGTTATGGCACCAATTCGTCAGGGTGTTGTGGTGATAGCCGGTAAGCCGGCTTGCTTCGGCAACACTCAGCACATCGCTGTAGGGCTGCATTTTCAGGGTAAGAAAGTCCTGAAACTTCTTTCTGCTTTTGGCGGTATCCAGATTGGCCCATTCCCGTAAGGTCAGCATTTTGGGCTTGCCGCCTTTGTTCCAGCTCGCTGAGTAATACCCGGTCGGTGCCGAGAATTTTTCAGGTTGGGATTGACGCTTTTTAAGATACGTGATAACATCTTTTGTATTGATGATGTACTGGCGGGTTTTCTTGCCGGTATCTATGCAGGGAACAAGCCCGCTTGTCAGCAGGTAACGCGCCGTCTTTTTGCTGATATGGCAGATGACGCGCATCTGCTCCAGCCCGATTTTTTCAGGGTAGTTTGCCTTGATTTTTGCAAAGTCGTAACTGTAATCCACTAGAATCACCGTCCATTATTCGAACTCATCAACAGCAGGCAGGGACGGTTTGATTTTTGAGGCAAAGGGGAATTTGCATAAAATTTAGTCAACGCACTTCTGTAAATGCCCATAACAATAAGGAAAATTGAGCTTTTTTGTTCTCTCCTGTTTTTCTCTCCAACATCTCTCCAACGTGCCAAAAATGCCTGTTTTTCTCTCTTTTTTCCCGAAAAATCGGCATTTTGAAATGGGTTCGAATTGCGACGTTCTGACGTTAAAAAGGACTTCTTTTTCAACATTTTTCGTCGTAGGTCGGTCGAATCATCTTCCGACAACTTCCGCTTTTTTCCGATAAATACCGTCAGTTGCGATATATACCAAAAAACTCGAAATCAATTCGACAGCAATGCCACGTGGGTTCGAATCCCACCATCTGCGCCAGAATGGGGCTGTTGCACATGTGACAGTCCCTCTTTTATTCGTAAATGCCGTCCACCGCGTTGCGGGCGGCAAACACGGCCTCGCCGCGGGTTTCCACGTTGGCGGAGGCGTGCGGGTAAAAGCCGTGATTGCCGTGGCAGTCATACGGATTGAACGCCAGGTTGCGCCGCTCTGCAATCTCCTCCGGTGTGGCAAGGCGTGCGCGCAGCATGTGGCAGCTGCCGGTAAAGCTGCGCGGGTTGTAATTGACACGGTTATCGGCGGGCGGAATTGGGAAATCCATGCCGCGCTCCTTGATGTAAACCAGCGCCGGGGGCATCGTGTCCTCCAGTTGCACCACGCAGTAGAGGCCCGGCTCGTCACATTCCAGCGCAATCCAATCGCCGTCCGCGTATGGGGCGGTGTGTACAAGAGATACGCTCTCCCCGGCGCGGCTGACCGCCAGCGTGTCACCTGATGCGCTGATTACCTTCAGCTTGATTTCTGCCATACAGTCCTCCTTTACGGCCGTGGCGGGCCGTTTTACCGTTCTTCCCCATAGTTGAAATACGCAAAGTCCGCATGGCTGCGATGGGCGTCCATATCCTGCGCGCAGATACCCACCATCGCGCCGGTAAAGGCACAGCGGCCGCGGCGGGTCTCAACATAATCATCGCTCAGATGGTCGGCGGGCTGGGGGCCGCCCAACGGCTGCCAGCCGCCGTCTTCCTTATAGAAAAACTGCGCCTGTGCGCGGTTCACCCACACCTTCAGCACAACCTCCCCCTGCGGCAGGGAAACCGCCTCGCTGCCGTAGGAAAAATCCTTGCAATCGCACCGCAGAATACGCAGAATCCGGGTGTTCTGCACCTCGTCCCACGTCACATAGGCGTAAATCCAGTTGCAGGTATCGTAAAAGAGCACAAGGCCCGCCACCTGCTGGAAGTTCTGCGGTGCAAAGTCGATTTTTGTCTCTGCCGTAAAGGTAAAGTGCTGCCAGCGGCGGGCAAACAGGGTCTGCTTGTGATGGCTGGAGAGCGTCTGCCCACCATACAGCCGCAGCCAGCCAGGGCGGGCGGACAGACTATAGTCTGTTTCGGGCACCAGCGGGGTGCGCAGTGTCTTGAAGGTGTGGGGCAGGGGCCTATCCGGCGCAAAGGGCACTTGCTCGCTGTGGTCCGGGTTATGTCTGGTGTTGCCCGCCGCCTTCGGTGCCGGAATGACCAACTCCGGGTGGTGTGTGCCGTTGGCAAGGTGCGGCCAGCCGTCTGTCCACTCAATTTTTTGCAAGGCCGTTTCGCGCCCCAGCGTGCAGCAGCCGCGCTCGGTCAGCGGGCGTGCGCAGATGTGGGTGATGTACCACTCGCCGCCGATTTCCACAAAGCAGGCGTGGCCGCTTTTTTGCAGCGGGTTTGCGGCATCATCCCGCGCCGTCAGCAGCGGGAAATAGGGCGAGTCCTCCCACGGGCCGTCCAGCGATTTGGCGCGGGCCACGGTGGCGGCGTGCATACAGCCGGTGCCGCCCGCGGCGCAGAGCAGATAATAATAGCCATCCTTTTTCAGAATCTGCGGTCCCTCGCAGACGCCCAGCGAGGTGCCGCGGTAAAAGTGTTTACGCTCGCCGACCAGTGTGTGGGTTCTGGCGTCAAATTCCTGAATCACGGTTCCCGCAAAGCCGGGGTTTTCGAGCCGCCAGTCAAACAGCATATTCAAAAAATAGTGGCGGCCGTCCTCATCGTGGAAGAGCGCCGGGTCAAAGCCGCTGGCCGTGACCAGCGTGGGTTCGCTCCACGGGCCGGTGACGGCAGGGGCGGTAATGACATAGTTCGGCGTATCCTTGAAGGCGGTCGAGCTTTTCACATCGGTGTAAACCAGCCAGAACAGCCCATCCGCATAGGAGAGGTGCGGGGCCCACAGGCGGCCGGAGTTGTAGTTGCCCAGCATATCGCTGGGGACCAGCTCGCGGCGGTTGATGGGCGCGGCGACCCACTCCCAGTTGACCAAATCCGTGGAGTGGTAAATCTCAATGCCGGGCCACCACTCAAAAGTTGAGGTGGCAATAATATCCTGCCGGTAGAGCTCCATCTGCCAGCTGCTGCCCTGTGTTGTGGTGGCGGCCCACGTCACACCGTGGGTGGTGTCCTCAACAGCACAGAACGGCGCAAAACCGTGCACCGGGTAGTTGCCGAGCGCCCCGAAGCGCAGGCAGTTGGCGGAGTAGCATTTCCAGCTTGGTCCAGCTGCAAATCCTCGGCGCGGTCGGTCACAAGGCGGCCTTCGGCGCTCCACGTGGCGCGCAGGCGGTGGATGTGCAGCGTCTCGGGTGCCAGCCCTTCGGAAAACGGCGAGAGACTGCCCGGCGTAAAGCTCGAAAGCATTTCGAGCGTCACCGGCGTGCTGCCGGTATTTTTTACGGCGGTGACAATTTCGGCGGCGCTGTTGTTGGCGTAAAGTGTCAGGGTGTGGGTGTAGGCAAGGCCGCGGGCATCGGTCAGCGTGGTCAGAATGACCGTTTTATCGTCAGATTTTTGTACAGTCTGCCCATCGAACACAATAGCGCGGACGGTAGGACCGTTGCGCATGGTGCGCCCACCGCTGAAAAAGGCGGGTGCATCGTCCGTTTCCAGCTTTGCCTGCACCAGCGGCTCGGCGGCGCAGTCGGTGCGGACAATATCCCCCTCACAGCCGGTGGGAACCAGCACCAGCTCGACCACGTCGGTTTCCCCCTCACGGCGGTATACGGCGGTCAGCCCGCCCATAGAAATACGGTTGATGATTTCGCGCATCGTTCTGCCTCCTTACCGGGAAATCCTTTTCCGTCGTTTTATGGAATGTCTCAATCCAGTAGTTCCGTTTCATTGTGTTCATTCATAATTTCCACAAACACAGCCGCTTTCTGAAAGCGCCCGGAAATCACGGCAAAGATTCGCTGCACGTCCGCTTCGGACAGATACATGGTCAAGCCTTCGATGATGACCAGCACCG
>JABLTK010116863.1_pt1 | contig 19297 bp, 33 predicted proteins | sample 7160131 | NCBI WGS metagenome assembly JABLTK01 (sample SAMN14651221, study PRJNA627086) | human gut metagenome | isolation source: feces | host: Homo sapiens
AATTTCGGGGTTAATTGGAGACAAATTCTCCAGACCAATGTCACTCGTCTGTTCCGTCATGTTGAGACTTGTAGAATACTGACTGAAAGTCACAGAAATCAGTTTCAGTTTGTTCAAAACAAAAAATTTATCATACCAAGAAGGTTAAAGGGAAGGAGAGCGATCTGACAATTCAGTAATCAGAACTTATTTCGTGTGGAATAATCGAACGGAGAAATAACAATTCCACGTCCTTTGATGGCTCCTCGATAAATGGTTTCCATGATAGCGATCATTTCGTCTTTATTTGTTAGAGGCCAGTTTATCTTGTTGTTGTTACCGGTTCCTAGATCGATCATCATATGCTTGTTTCGGAAAAAGAACATGACAGTACATGGATCGAATAGTTCATACATGGCATTGAAGTCTGGAACTTCAGTAATGTCAACAAGATAGATTACAACGAAATTCTTAACGAGGTCTGCAATCTTCATAAGCGTTTCATCTTGCTACAAATAAAGATAAGTACAAGGAATCCCCTACAAGCATACATTGTTTATCGGTATCATGACCAAAACGAACAACAACAAGTTTTTCTGTTTCATCCTGAATAGCTCTGTCCACAGCATAAGCAGAATGAAGATGAGGGAGGAAGTATGCCATCTTTCAATTCAAATCTATTGTTTTCCATTTATCGAAGGGAATCATTACAGTCCCGATTCTTGGAGTAACTGCGAGGTACCGAATTTGGGAACCCAATTGCGCTTAGAGAGTGTATTTGAAACAAAGAGCTCCATAGAAAAACAGTTCCGTTTATCCCCAATTCTCCAATGCAATCTGAGCGAAGTATCGAACATCTCGATCTGAATCTTGTTGGTATTTTCGTAAGATAGGAATAACCTAGAGGTCAAATCATTTTCCAACTCACACAGTTGACTCGGTCACCTCTTTAGTGAATCCATTCTTCAATTGTTTCAATGCCTTCGCTACATTCAAACGCACATTTGCCACAGCGTCATCCTTTACCTCGCTCAATAGTGACAATACCCGACTCGATACCAATTCTGTTGACATTTGTGTCCCCACACCCTATAACTTTATCATGTTATTCTGTACTACCATAAGAATATGAATTCCTGTTATTCGTAACAAGTACTTTTCATGATGCAGAAGATCTGATGCGTTTGGAAAGAGAGTATCCTCAGCAAAATCTTCTCCATATAAAGAGAACAATTTCACCATAATTCCGACAGCACTCTCTCTGATTGCAGCTACATTGTCAGTAGTATAACTACATTCACAATACCATCCTTCACTCACTCACACAAGATAGGTCGTAATTCCTTGTAAGTTATATCCTTCCCCAACTGTTCACTTAACAGAGGGATATACTGTAGAAGACTCTGACGAACGCGCCAGTCTAAGTCATTCTTTAGTGCTATCAAGGTAGGAAGCAAATTAGTCACTAATAACTGAGTACTTAAAATCTGCTTGATTTTGTCAAAATTTGAAACAATGTTCAAACGAACACGTGTATTTGTATCTACCAATAATCGAGTATATATTGGTAAGAGCAATTGTTCTGTGGACTGTTCTCCCAGAATCGAACATAAATCTGACATCTCAATCATTCCTGATTCCTACTCAGAAAATCACCAGCAAGGGCAATTCGAACATGTTCGCTAGGATCATTGCTCAATTCATCAATAATATTGACGACTTGATCAATTATTACCGATGCATCGAGATGAGCGCATATCTTGCTGATAGAACCAGCTGCCCCTGTTCGCACTTCTAATTCTGGATCCTGCATCAGACGAAGATATTCCGGGAGAATTCGTGTCTCGATGATTCCCTTTGGAAATAGTGAACAAATATCCCCGATTTGTGTTACTGTAGTGAAACGGACTCTCCAACTATTGTCCGTGGCTAATTCGAGGAAGAGAGGGAGAATCAGAGAGATGCGATCTTCTTCTGACAAAACAGTAGCCAGAGCAACACAACTGGAATTACCACATATACGAATACTATCCTGTTCATCACGCACAAGAATATAGAGAGAACGAACAAGAATCAGTTTACATGATTCTTTCTACAACTCATTCATTCGATTATTCAATACATCCATAACCTTAATGAACTCTGGAATTACACTAATAGCCGCTTTTCGGATCATAGGAACGGAATCCTTACACAATTCATCATACATTTCTACAACCGTCTCAAAATCGCCTGTTGCCAATTTTGTTTTGTAGAGAATGGGTAGGATAGAACACACACAAATCCTACATTCAAACAAACCAAACGAGCTCACTTGGATGTGTACCATTCTCCGTTATGCATTCGAATAGCCATAGCAGAAATAAATTCACCAATTTCTTCAGGAGTTAACTGATCACAGAGTTTCAGAATGGACTTTGTTGCCTTACTATAAACCGTTTCAATCAATCATACAGCATCACGGACAGTCACTTCCTGCATCGTACAGAGCTTTTCCAGGATATCGAGAATGTACTCACAATACTCTGGTCCACCCACTAATGGAAGAAAATCACCTATGATAAACATGAAAATATACTCAAACCCATCTGTTCTGCCATAATCACCAATACCTCATCATCACTATCAATGAGTTCTACAAATAACCAGACTGCTGATCCTCATACCAAATAGATATGTGAATAATTCATCACGCGTCCTTTGGGGCCCGAGAACTGTGGCTACAGGTCGTAATTCAGGAAATAACATCTACCGATCTCTTTTAATCTTCGCATTGCAGCTACTCGTACTGAAGTTTGCTCATTTCGAAGGTCTTCGATCAAAATACTGACATCATACAACTTTTGTTGGTCTATATGAGTTAAATGAGGAGAAAAGAAAGATACCTGTCATAATGTCTTTCAATTTAGTTCTCTGCTTTGTCAATCCTGTATTACCATAATTGTATGTTGTTACGGAATTGCTGAAATAGAGTAATTTTCTGGTTTTTCTGACAACATTTTGCATATGCAAATTCATATCTTGCTTTCTATCTCTGTCATAGTCCCTTTACTGTATTCCAATGTTATCTAAAATTGAGCGTATACCTGTAATCCTTTTATTTCACATCTTATGACTAGAGATCAACGGGAGCGCGTTCTTTGTATCGAAGTATTCGCCATATGAGTTCGAATAATCATTCTACTAAACCAAATATGAAATATAAGCCAGCTACGGCTCCAAAGGTGAGTAACCATCGTTTCTTTCTCTGAGATGTTGAATTCTGATTTATATATTCTTATATCCTTTGTAGACGGAATCTATCAAAAGTACTTCCCCAAAGACAACGCCTTCGCCTAGTTCTACCAAGGTTCCTCCACCAACAGGACAACCTATTTCAGAAGCCTCAGCAGCCAGTAGCCAAGCATCAAAGAGTAGTATTTGGGGAAAACTCTTGTTAGGAGCTGTGATTGGTTTGCCAATTGGTCTTGTTACTGGATTAAAGTATGTATCATTTGTCAACTGTTTCATTAGATTATCTCCAGATTTCTTTTATCGTTGTGAGGCGAGTTATCCCAAAACTATAGCTTTCTTGAGACGTTATTTACCATTGAACTGGCCAGAGCCTAGCCCTTCTACAGAGATCGAGGAAGAAGAAGATGGGCCGATTACTGTAGTTCTGAAGGAAGATGAATTGGAGCAGCCGATTCGTGATCTGCTTCGTTCGATTGATGAAACCGATAAGATAGATGGAGTTGAATTAGAGAGAATCGTAAGTGTGTTGCTAGCAGCTCGTGAGATGCTATTTGAGGAGAAGCGAAGAATTGAAGCTGACATTTGTCTTCTCCCTCAAGTGAAGGAAGAGAATGTTTCAAGTGAAGAATCGAATGAAGAGAGTGCAACGGTTGAGGAAGGATCAACTGAGGAAACTGTTGTGGATGTGGAAGAGTTACATCCAGAAGAACCAGCAGAATGGCATGTAACTACCTCAGAAGAAGCAAAAGAAGGAGAATGGGGTTTTATATCATTGATTGAAGATGTGAAAGAGGAGTTGACAGAATTGAAAGAAGTAAGACAAGAAATTCGAGATGTGTTTGAAGAAGAAGTGAAAGAATTGGTGAACGAAGTACCTTGGAAGGAGTATGAAGAGAAAGTGATAGAGCGTATTGAAACAGTGATTCATGAGATTCGTCAAATCGAAGCGAAGGAGAAGGAGCAAGAAGTGATGGAACGAGCTGTAATGGTTATTGAAGAGGGGAAACAGGTTGTGGAGAAAGAGCGGAGTATAACGGAGTGTGAGTGTGTACCTGATTCTGAGCAAACCTGTACTGAGTCAGATCAGTCTTCTTCTGAACCAGAGCAATCCTCTCCAGAACCTACTCTATCTTCTGAACAGCCAATCACAGAGACTGAATCCTCTCAATCCCAAGATTTCACAGATTGGGAACATGCTCAGATCGTCCTAGAACAAGCTCGTTCCACACTTCTCACACCTTCCATCCTCTCTCAAGTTGAATCTGCTGTACGTGATCAAGTTACCTCCCTCACCTCCCAACTACACTCCAGTCTACAGACAGCTCTCGACTCTGACATTCAACATAGTATTGAAGAATTGGAACAACAGCTGCGAGATGCCAGTGTGGAGGAGTCACGTCGCCTGTATGCTTTGCTAAAAGAACAGCGTGCGGAGATGGAAGAAGACTTTGAATCGAAATTAGCAAGCGTGGAGGAGGAATTACGTGAGACATTACAAGAAAGATTCCAACCAGAAGAACGAACTCAAGTGATGAATATTCTAAATGATTATAATTCCCGTGTTACAGCAATTCAGAAAGCGTATATTGACCAATTGGATGATCTGGTATATGCTGAAGAGATGTGGGAGAAAGCAAAACGTTTACAAGAAGAAGAAATATTAAGTGAATCATTACATGAGGAAATGAAGAAGAAAATGAGAGATATGAAGAATATGGTAGAAGAGGAAAAAGAGGAAAAACAAAGAATTCTAATAGAAATGCAAAAACGTGTGAATAATTTGATTCTTCGTATTGATAACAGTATTCGTATCTTTGAATCAAGTTTGGTTCATCAAGAATGTCAACGAGCTTTCATTCATCTACAGAATAAGGCCATTCAAGGAGGTGATATTACTGAAGAGATTGGCATGTTAGCTTCAAAGGCTGATGAAGATCCAATCTTGAAGTATCTTATTCAGAAGATTCCTCAATCCATCCGGATTTCTGGAGTTCCATCTCCAGTGACATATTTGGTGGAATTTGAGGCTCTTCGTACGGATGCTCGGGCTGCTTCAAAGACTGCAGAAGATGCAAGTTTTGCAGGGCAGATACTAGGTCGTACTGTTGCATCGATGGTTGGTACTCAGGGCGTGGACCCAGAGGATCCCTTAGTTCAAATTGAAAAGATGAATGATTGTCTGATGAAGTAGAGAAGGAGCGAGTGAATAACATGTAGAGGGGATATGAAAAAGGCTTATGAAATTGGATGTCAGATCCAAGGAGGAGCAAAAGATGTATTGCAAGATTGGTTGCAGGAGATCAAAGACCGATTGGAGTTTGACCATGTAATGCGTCAGATTCAACTCCATCTAGAACGAGAAGCTACTTATTTTGAAACCAAGTCATGTGTTAGTTAACAAACACTAGAGTATACTAGTACAAACAAATCATATTTGTGCCGTAGGTTGGTCAGCAACAGTATCTATAGGTTGAGTGAGCGTGTCACGTTGTTGCATATAAGCATTGAGATCAGCATCCAGCTTCTGATTCATAACTTCTGGATCCTAGAAACAATCATGGGTTATCCTCTTTCATACCTTTTCAAAATACTTATCAAGTTGAGCATCTAATTGACTCTCATTCAGAGGAGCACGGTTCTGATTTCCATATCGTCCTCTTCTAGGACCACGATTCGCCGGTCTACCACCTCTTCTCATAGGTCCACGGTGATCATAGGGCCGGTTGTGTCCACGACGATGAAACTCTTGGAAACCACCTCTTCTTCCATTGAAGATGCGACGCTGAACATTCAAAGCAGGAGAAGGATTCCTTGGAAGATTTCTTGTATTTGTCACAACACTATCGGCTAAGAGCAGTAGACATTCCGAAGTACAATTCTGTCTTTGGAGTAACCTTCTTTTGGGTCGAACGAATACGATTTTGACGTTGCATAGGAATAGGTTGAACCACCGGTTTCTCAGTAAATCCACGACCTCTTCTCATCATAGGGGCCGAAGCGATAGTTCCAAACTGCTTATCAAAATCCATTCAACTTTTTTTAGATTCTTCTATTCTGGTTCGATTCCCGCGATTCTCCATCGTTCATGCAAAATACGAATTCAAAAACAAACACGCTAAAATCCTATTGATTCTTTCGCTTCGCAAGAATATCATTCACAAATAGCAAGAATTCCTCTGCATTACATGCCTGCTTCAAAAACGGATGTTGCAATAATTCATTGGCTGTCGCTCGCTTCTCCGGCTATATCTCATTTCTTCCTAACAACTCTTACATTCGTATCGAGTGAACGTGCCAAGTAGTCCTTAAAATCGTCACTCCACTTTTCAGGTTCGAGAACAGTTGGAGAAGGACTCGTATGAATGAGAAGCAATGCCTTGAGAGGAGCGTCATGATAATGGGGAGGTTCTCCATCAGCCATCTCCAGAGCAGTGATACCAAGAGACCAGATGTCTACGCTCGAATTGTAACCACCTCCTTGGATCAATTCTGGGGCCATCCAGAACGGAGTGCCAACCACAGATTTACGACGTTCTTTCTATGAATTAACATCGAAACAAAATGCGACATCCGAAGCCAGCCGTACCGCAAAACCGAAATCCGCAAGTTTCACTTCACCCTTTCCATTAATAAGAATATTATCACTCTTGATATCTACTTATCACACAGATCTATCAACATTACCTCGATGAATTCGATTATCATGATGCATGCTACTTAAGGCACTCAAAATACCCTTACAAACATATGCAATATATTTCTCTTCAAAGTGGACATCTTTTCCCACAATGCCAAATAATGATCCCTTCTCCATATACTCCATCACAATCCACAGTTTGTCCTTCCAATTAAAACAGTCACCCACTGTCATAATATTGGAGTGATGACAAGTTTTCTGGAGGGCTAATTCCTGACGAATGTTGAGAAGCTCCGAAAGTGAAGTCACCTTCACAGCCACAACCTCTTCTGTCTTTATATTGGTAGCTTTGTATCTATGAATCGATCGACCTCATCATGCATACACAGTACTATACCCGCCTTCACCAAGAACTTCCTTCAAACCACGATAGTATTCTTTTGGATCCTCCTCACGAATGAATGATTCTATGAATGAACCAAACAAAACACACTTACTATCTCTCAACATGGCATCCATATCTAGCATATCCTGAGCTGTTGGAATCACTTCCGGCTTGAACTGATAGGCTAATGCGTTAATCACAGCTTCTCCATTGTTGATGACATCATCTTTGGAAATATTACTCGATTCAAGAAGAAGTCGCCATTCATCAGGCAGTCCACTCAATCCTATAGGTAAGAACTCTAGTGACATCATTACCACAAGGAGAGTTGACATCCACATAAATATGCATATTATGACGAAAGTCATAAGGAGATTCAATCTCCATCGCTAGGAATCACACAAGTATAAACACAAGTACACTTTCGCTTCACAAATAATCCTTTCAGTTTAGAGAATAACCCCTGTTTCTTGGGTTTCACAGGCTCTTCTCGAACAACAGGTGTCTACATTGTCACTGGAACAGAATTCGAAAACCTCGTTATTCACTCTATATCCATTGAAACCCTTGAAATGAATCAAATTACGAGTGCTTACATTCAATTCTGCTTGTTCTTCTGGGTTCATTTCAAACACGACGAATAGGATCAACGACCTATCTACAACTAATTATATGTTCCTGATCCCACTTTAACAGATTATTGACAACTCATCGACTGGAAACGGTAAGTCCGCGGGAATTCGATTATTTAGGTATTTCTACCAATTCTTTGTTTCATGGATAATTCTCTTGGCACTGATCAGATCCCATGTGAATCAACACGAAATATATGGTTCAGTTGTGTTTGGGTTTCAAGAAGAATCATGATACTTGATATGAATGATTCCCGTGGTTCTATTAAGTATACTCAGTTCCCATTATCTTAGAGTTATTATGACTTGTTGTTTGATTCTTTCAACATTATGTATTGTTTTATCTCGATTTCTGTTGTTAGGGACATCAAGAAGATGTTACAGAACTACATAGTTGGTCAAATGGAGAATCTAAAAGATGATACAAATTGAGAATGATCATATGTTCGTATTTATTGGGACCTCCCAAGTATGGGTAGAAAGACACAAGGAGATGTCATCATCCTACCTGGTAAAAGGAAGAAATGACGTTGTGAGTGACTATTCTTTCCTATCTGATCTGATATTGGTAACATAGAGGTTCTATAAATACATGTGTTAGCTTCTAATGAGGATTATAAGTTAGATCAACTATTCCTTCAAGTCCATTGTGTCTAATATAGATTACAATCAAGTGTACTATCAAACAAACATTCAAATTCTTTTCATTAATTTTCTTTTCAACCCATTTCAATACACGATCAACCACAAACGATAGAGCGCCATCTAATAGAATCAATCCGTTCATCTTCCACTTAAACTACACACTCATCTCACCTTCTCATTCTTACTTCACGATTAGGAAGTGGAACAAGATCCATCATACGATTTAAAGGTGGAATTATTTCCCAAGACAATAAGAACATGAAAGAGAAAGAGATAATAAATCCATAGTAAAGCAACTTATTCTCTCGTATACTCTGCATGAACGGATGACCTTGATAATTGACTAAGAACACATATAACTGAAGAATGTTCTCAAGAAGGAAGATCACCGTATTCAATACATTTGGTTTAAAATCGGCATCTGGAAAGAGTTCTTCTGCTGAACTACACTCACAATACAACCCAATTTGTACAAATCAACGAATGGAAGTGTCATTTTGCGGATCACATACAGACAACCAAAGTGAATAACGAACTGTCCTGCGATTGTGGCTAGAATATACCATGAGAACAGATTCACAGGAGGTCGTTCTGGAGACAGTGATTTTAGAGGTTTACTACTGGAAATGAAGAAAAATAGACCAGCAATTAAAATGCCAGAAATTGTCATTTGACTGGATGTCAGAAATCAACATGATTCTTACAAATCTCCATTCTTCACACCATCAATATACAGAACTGACAGTGAATATGCATTAATCAGGGAGTTCAGAGCCAGAATGACATAAATCTGGAAGGTTGTAACCAGCGTACATCGACCAAATCGCAAAATCTGAAGAACTATTGGAATGAAATAAATCATACAGATTATTACCTTTATCAATTCCTGTTGATCTACATGTGAATGGTGAAGCAATTGAAGCATCACCCAGCTTCACCAGAGCTGTATCCTGTGACTCTTCCATCAATCGATCTCTCAACTCCTCCAGTGCTATGAATCACCCATCACCAACATGCACACAGTGATTCATATCATCAATATGCTGCTTCTCAGAAGAAGAATGAGTTCTGACGGCTACACGTCGGCCTCCAACTTGCTTGTAAGCGATCTGGAAATGACAAGGGCAGGACTACCTACCTTCAACACAGGAGACTTCTGTACAAGTGAAGCATGTTCATCGTTCTCCTGTACTGTCTCAGTGTATCGTTCTTCTTCTTGTGCCATTTTCTCTTCTAATTCTGCATTGCTCATGATAGAAACACCTTCAGTAATATCAAATCATTCTTTCTTACCACAATGAGCTTGCTTCAAAGCAGCTACATCATTCGTTCCATCACCACACATCAGACAGAACTCGCCATTCTCCTTTGTCACTCGAATTACATCTCCCTTCTGTTGAGGAGACATACGAGCGAACACTGTTATGAATGGAGTAAGGAAAGCCAGTATGGCTGGATGATGGAGAAGTGGAGTTCCTATGGTTAATCTCAAGAGAGAAACACGAACCATTCACACACAACACGAACTGGCTCTGAAGTTCCCTCAGTCGAGTTTTATCTTGAAGGAAACTCTCCTTCCGTACACATCCATCCTGATGAATTTCTTCCCAATACAGTCCCCTAACAGAAAACACACTTCAATCCCCTTACTTCACATCTTCATTCAATACCAACACTTTCGCCTCTTCTTCAACAATTCCACATTTCTTCGCTATTTCACATGCTGTATACGGATTGTCTCCAGTGATAATCTTCACACTGAAACGATTAGCTTCTAGTTCGTGTACTGTTGGCACTGTGGGTGTTTTCAACGGACAGTCAAACAACATGAAACCAGCAAATGTGAGATCTGACTCCAATGCACTTCGAGGGATCGATTTCAACTGCACATGAGGCCTCTTTCATTCTGTTACCATTCCTTCCGTTATGGAATCAGGAAGATCTCTCATTGCTAACGCAATAACACGTTTGCCTTGTAACGTAAAACGCTGATAGAGCTCATCATAGTGTTCAGGCACAACACGAAGCATTTCACGTAATTTCTCTGGAGCTCCTTTCACCAATACTCTACTCATCAGTTTCTTACTTCACTCTCACTTCAACTGTTTGCTTCCTTCTACTGAACACACCACACACATTCGTCGATTCGCACTCTCGAAACCATATCTGAATACAGGTGTGAGACTCTTCATTCCTTCAGCTCGAATCCGCTTAGGAGGACTTGCTACACCCAGAGCACTGTATGACCAACCACTCTCCTTAAGAGCAATTAGTTCCATCTGATTGCCTGTTAACTAGGGTTCACATTCATCTCATTCCTTACACTGCCGTTTACATACACTAATTCATGACATGCAGCCATCACACAACCCGAATCAGCAGGAATTTGGGAAGAGTAGAAAAAGTGACCATTTGGGGACTCACCTGTATCATCACATATCAGAACACCTAGAAGAATCAATTTGTCCGAGGTAAGGGTTCCTGTTTTATCAAAATAACATGTCTATTTCTGTCATCCAAAAAGAGTAGCTACTTTGACTTTTCCAGCAAATGGAATTCGGAAAGGCTCAGTACAAAAGATTCCTTTGCGCATCAAACTGATCAAGGAATTGTTGACAGCATAACTGAGTTCCAATGGAAGCTCAGGAGGTACAACATTGGTGATGATCATAAAACAGTGAAGAATCAGTTTCCAGTGATTCCGACGAGGATCAGTCTTCCCAACATGGTAAACATACAGAGCGGAAAGAATGGCGAAGATTAGCAATAGAAAGATGAATGAGAAAGATTCACGGTTATTTGCTGTAGCTCGTGCTGAACTGTATAGCATTGTTCGAATCATATCACCTTGAGACGTATAGAACCCTGTACGTACTACATATGCAAGACAACCATGATCCACAGGACGAGAGATACTAAGAACAGAAGCACTATTAAATGAAGGATCACTTTTATGAAGAATAATCTTAGTTCCTCCATATACCATATTCCGCTTATTCACATTGTGCTCTGTACGAATGTCTAAGTGAGTATGGGCATTCTCGGAAGTCAATATTGAATTCAGACCAATCTTTGATTTAGGAACCGATTCGCCGGTTAGGACAGCTTCGTTAACAACACATGACCCTTCAAGTAGAAGACAATCACAAGGTGCAGTAACAGCTGTTCTACTCATCAATTATGTATTCCAAAAATACTCAGTATTTGAGACAAATCCTTGTCTTGGTTTTCGACTACAAATGCTGATGATATCTCCAGGAACCAAATGACTACTCTGGATATACTGCCATGTCTTCTAAATATCAACTTCATATTTGAATAACACATTACGATACACGAGAACAGGGAATGATTCAACTCTCATGGAACGTAAACTCTCCATGTTCTGAATACGCTGTTTCACTTGCATTGACTCCATCATTACCAACATTCCTAGAGTGAGAAGCGTGTAAAAGAGATAATCATCAAAACACCAGAGAAGAACAGAGAATACCTAGAATTATAGATATATAAGAGACTTACTTGGAAGACAAAGAAGGGAGCTGTAGCATGTTCAATGAACAATTCCCAGAACGGAGGAATGGGCATGTGAAGATCATTCTCTCCCCATTTCAATTTTGCTGATTCATAAGACTCTTTTGTATGTCCTTTCCAACTCATATAATCTGAATACTCATCATGATCCGGGAAATCAAGAATGCAGAATTCCAAGTCACCGTTTTCGATCTTATGAGAAATGAATCGTAACTTCTGGAAGTCAAAACACCAATAGCAAAAATCCTATGTTTCAAGACAATGACCATCCAATACCTTATTAGAGATAAACTTCAAATCACAAATTGCCGAACTTCCACAATTCGGAGCAGCTACTACATATACGGAATCAGCTTGATCCACAGAGATCACCTAGTTCCTTTATTTCCAAACAAAAGGAATCTACCTTCCGATATTGCATAGAAATACGGAACCGAAGAGACCATAAACACATTAATAACGACAACAGATGGAAGAAGACAACCACACCAAGCACGATCCATGCTCCAAGTGCTTCTAATTTCCAAAAACCCGAGATTGCGATGATATACACCGGAATCATAGGAGTGACGTTTCTGTACAAGTACCATGGTTTCTTTCTTAAGCATGTAATACTATCCACAAGTGGATGATGTATAGTAACCATGTCGAAAAGTTCTATTCTATGAGTTCCACGGAGTGACAGAAATAGAGCTAATTTTAGTGATTAAATCAACAATGAAACAAACATATGAAAATTCTAGAGAAGCATTTTTCCAGAACATTTGTTCGTGTGTAAGATAGGAAAGATCCCTGGCATCGACAGTCATCACATTCCCACACTTGTATCCAAGGGGCTGCATATGTTCTTCAAGTCACTCTTCGCAGAAATCCTTACTTGGAAGACACATAGCTCGTCCTTCAAATTTCTTCGCATACCACGAGAACGGCTTACAATGAAGTTTCTCCTTCAAAGCCAATCGTTCTATTCTCAATAGCAGTCTCAAAGAGTACCCGAAATATCACCAATCTCAAAGGGAGGTTTCCCCTGAGACAGAGTAATCTTACTAGCCTTATAGAACAACTCACGATATTCATCATCCAACCATACAGCAGCAATACGAGCATAATTCCTAGTCACATCAGATGCACTCACCTACACAATCACTTTAAGAGGAAGAACACACTCGATATGGGAAATGAGAACGGAAGGCATGAGCCACGAATGAATCGCGTGCAACAAGGATCTGACCACCACAAAGCCAGGTTCTACGATGGATATGGAAATCAAATCATACCGAAGAGAGATCTCCACATTTTCACCTCCCCAAACACGAAGAAGAGGATCCATAGTACCCTGATTCCACCAATACTTACTTGTTGCGAACATTCCCATGGTAATTGGGGATGTATTGTCTTCTTTGCTCCCACCGCCCCAGAATTGCCGCAAATCTGCAGAAATAGTGGCAGAGCTGCCTATTCCATGCCAGGCTCGTTTGGGGAGGTAGACACTAGCTTCAAGACTGAAATTGATAAAGTTAACAGTTGTATTTGGATTCTGCATCAGATACCGATGAGGTGTGGTTAACCAATTCGGCCCCACAAAAACATGGGCATCAATGAATGCCAGAAATTCCCCATGTGCCTCATTTCCTCCCGTATAGCGAGCTTTAATCAGTCCTAGTCGCTCATCTACAGGTCACTAACAGATAATCAAACCAACCACTTCGAACAATTCGAACGCGCGATTCCAAAGGATCCCATGTCACAGGAGGAGACGAAGCATCATCAATCACCAAGACCTAATAATGATGATCCTAAACACAAATATACCTCGTACAAATACTCTGGTCGGGTATTCTCAAGAACATTACGGATTCTAAGCACATTACTCTCTCTACCTTTGCAAACGTTTTATTCAGTAATGGTTCATTATATGTAACAATAATAACAGAAAATCGGCATCGAAGAGGCTGCGAGGATGAAGATTGACTAAAACGACGTTGTTCTCCAAGATTTTGTACAAATTGATTTTGGTCATTGATGGGAATTCCATATTTGCCTTTATGACTCATATAACGACCCAAAGCTCCAGTTCCGGTCAAAGAAGACGAATATTTGAATTCAATCGTCACCAAGATCAAGAAACAAAAAGCCATGGAAAGGACATAGGCATACTCTGACATTGACAAAATAACTGCCTCACAACAAGGGTCTTCTCAGTTCCAATTCGTTCCTATTCAAGAATGAAACGAATAAGGATGAACTATCTTTTATAGGGAGTTTCAACTCAGGTTATTGGATCTATTAATATCTGTTGAATGCTTGGCACACAAAAGATATCTTCTAAAAGTAGGTCTTGCAAAAAACTAGGAGCAAGTTCCTTTTTTCAGGAGACCGATGATACGCTTCATAACATAACAAGGAGTGGTGTATTCAACAGTCAGGGGGTACTGATCTATGGCCGTTGTACCAATAGAAATGGTGATTACTATGAAACTGGTCAAGTTGACGAATCGAATGGCGTTCACTTTATCCCTACAATCACGGATGAGATTCAACTCCATCACAAGGATGGAAGTGTGTTTTACATTGGTCAGGTGAATGATGACTGTCTACCTGATGGAAATGGATGTGAAATTAAGATGGATAAAGATGGTGTGGAGCGTTGCTACTTTGAAGGATCATTCAAAGATGGAAAGCGTAATGGAAGTGGAAAAGAGTTTGCTGAGAACTGTATGAATTATGAAGTGTGTATGTGGAAAGATGGTATTAAAGATACCGCTCTTCCTTCTGAAGCAATACCATTGTATCAAAGATTAACAGGTACGACTCAAATTCCTCAAGATCTTTCTTACCGTCACTATGGAAAGATTGATCCAAGTCTGTCCAAGAGTTTGACTCTGTTTAAGGGATTTGTGAACTCGAAAGGGGAAAAAGTCATTGGTCAAAAGTATTCAGAAGACAATCTCAATCGACTTATCTATGAAGGTCACTTTAAGGATGATAAGTATCATGAAAAGGGAAGACTACTCATAACCTACAGATATTCATTTGAAGGAATGTTTAATTGTGGTCAAATGATCTCAGGTGTATTGTGTGTTGATACAATTCCAATTTATGAGGGAGAAGTGAATAGTCGTGGTGAAATGAATGGCAAAGGGAAGTTGTTTTATTTAGGCAACAAGAGAGACGAGAAGCGTAGTGTGATGGTAGAAGGTGTCTTTCGGAATAACAAGGTCCAGGGTTTTGCTCGTGTATTCTATAAATCAGGTCAATTGAAATGTTGTGGATTCTTTGTGGATGGACAGATTCATGGGAAAGGACTCGTGTTTGGAGAGGATGGATCGTTTGTTATTGGATATGATGGAGAGACAATGGGACCCAAAGTCGAGATTTTAAAGAATTCATCAGATGAAGAGGTGATCAATAGCTTGAATAGCCAAAATGGGATCATTGAATGTTGGAAGAATGGTAAGTTGGAAGGGGAGGTTCCCATCATTACTAATCGTGGTTGTTATCATGTGTATTTTGAGAAGAACAAACCAACATTCATTAGAAATAATGTGATTGACCATCAATGGATGTGTTCTGGGAATATTTGTACTACCACGAAGAATGATTCTGGGTTTATTGACTTGGGTATAGTGAAAGTTGTAATGGAAGGAGAAGTGACAGTATATCTCAACAATGAGAAATATGCTGATTGTGTGTTTAAGGACGGTATTCAAAATGGTCCTTGTAGAATATACCGCAATAACTCTGTGTTTTATGATGGAGAGGCTTATAATTTGATTCCTCAAGGTAATGGAAAGCGAATGGTGAATCAATCTATTTTGATGGATGGATTCTTTGAAAAAGGCGTATTGAAGAAGGGGATGGTTTGGATTCAGACACAGACACAGGTCTATCAATTCACAGGTGAACTGGAACCTGGTATTTCATATGAGATGAATTCTGTGGACAAGGTTACAGGCAGAGGAAAACTCCTGTGTGTTGGATCTAATGTTGTGTATGATGGAGACATTAAGGAGAATCTGTGTGAGGGGCAAGGAATATTGAAGCAAATACAGAATGAGCAAGAATTTGTTGTATATGAGGGTTTTTGGAAAGGCAATAAGTATAATGGAGAAGGACGATTGTATCATAAGAATTGTGTGTATGAAGGACAGTTTGAGGAAGGTATGTTTAAAGGTGGTCGAACACTGGATTATTCCATAAAGAAGAATGGTTATGATTGTGAAGTGACAGAAATAGTGACTATTTCTACTAATGAACGTCCGATGAACTTTTCTCTTGTATATGAATTGAATGAAACAAAGAATCAGCGCTTATATGTGAAGTTTGTGACAGTCAAGGGAGATAGTGAATCTGGTTTATATTATGATTCTCCATGGATACGACAATCTTCATCGATTAATGCTAGATTCTTTGGTAGTTGTAATTGGTATTCATGCCCACCAGAACAATTAGATCAAGTTTTTTCATCGCAGAATCTAACTACTGAGGAACGAATTAAACGATTACATTTGAGAAAGAGAGTGATGTATACAGAAGGTAGACCATCAGGAACTGAGGAGTATTACCGAGATGATGGATCTGTAGTATATTACGATGATAATACCAAGAACGGAAGAATCATGTTGAAGGATACTGTGATTTATGAAGGAGACTTACTCAAGATGAAGTCTGGTGATATTGTAGCAAATGGTTCTGGTGAAGGAATCTGTTATGAAGGGTCTTATAAGGGTCAGTGGAAGAATGGAATGAGATCTGGTAAGGGAGTGTTAATATGCAAAGATGGAAGGATATTCGAAGGCGAATGGAAGGACGATCAATTAGACGGAATGGTCACTATCAAGTATGATGGAAAACAAGAGAAGAAGAAATATCGAAGGGGAAAAGATACTGGATACAAAGAATACGAGACTGATAAGGAAATCTATGTGCTTGAATTGAATGAACGAGAAGTTGAAGTACTGAATGTACGAAGTAAGCGTACTCATCGTATCAAATATGATGGAGAAGTGATAACGATGGAGAAAGCAATAAAGGAATTAACTGGTCTCTCTAAGAAATCTTGGTGGGACAGAGCACCATATAAGAAATATGATGGTTATGTGTTGAATTGGCTTAAGAATGGAGCAAGAAAGATAGAGGCTACAAAGGATATGGCGAGTATGTCCTTACCATATCATGTGAATACTTATATTCCTCATGGAATGGGTAAGAAGTATGACAAGAATGGAAAGCTTGATTATGAAGGTGATTTCAGATATGGATTGAGAGATGGAATAGGTAAGGAGATGATGAATGGGATTTGTATTTATGATGGAGAGTGGAAGTATAATGAGTATGATGGAGAAGGAAGAGTTCGTGTGAATAACGCTAATGTATATGCTGATTGTGTGTATCAGGGAGGTGTAAAGACAGAACAAAGTGCATTGTATCAAAATGGTGTCTTAGTCTTCAAAGGTAGTTTCGATCGAGAGTGGAGACCAACAAAGGGGATTTTTTATATTCCTATTGCTGACATGGTACTATCATTGGATACAAAGAAATTCAAGTTATCTCCTCAAATGAATGTTGATTTGAATGAAGGGTCTGTTTCTTATAAGGGTCAGGTGAAGTTGGATACAACAGATCTCCTCATTCTATTTGGTCCAGGTAGACTCACAGTTGGTACAACAGTATTTGATGGTCAGTTCCGTAATAATCGTGATATTGATTCTTGTAAGGTGTATGAGAAACAAACTCTTGTATTTGAAGGATCAATTCGAAATTATCATTACGATCTGGGTATTCGATATTGTCCTTCAGGAGTTACGGAAGAGGGATTCTTTAAGAATGATAAACTGATTGATGGGTATCGTTGGAGTAAGGATGGAAATCCTGAGGCTGTGAATGGTGCTCGTCAATATGAAGCTTATAACAAGAAGAATCATGGTAAATATAGGTGTCCTCCACTAGATCAAATGTCGAAATCAGAATATTCAATGATGGCTGCAACTAATACCATGGTTGATACTCCAAATCTTTCGGCTGGAGTTGCTGGGGGAGAGTCGAGACCTAGTAGAATACCTGAAGGATCAGCTGTTTTCCCTAATATTCATGCTTCTCCAAGCAATTTCTTGAGCCAATCACTAAATGAATTAGATATGAAGAGGGAGAGCCATTTCAGTTCCAACCAAAGACAGCAGAATATGTGGTCAGATAGAAGTGCAATGAATGATGAACCAGTTCAAGTTTCAGGATCGGTCCCATTATCTGCCTCTCAAGGATTCAACAATAAAAATGGAAATGGTTTGAATAATGACTTTTCATCGTACAGAGCCCGAGAGAATCGTGCTAATAGTGATCCATCTCAGATATCAGGATTGACAAAGTTGTCTGCCTCTCAAGTAGCTTCTCCTACAATTAGAGGAACAAGACCTCCTCAGCTACCAAATCGAAATGTGGCAAATCGTGTGAACGGTGTACAAACTCAGTCTTCAGAATCAATGTCCAGGACTTTCTCTCAAAAGACATCCTATTCCAGTGGAACAACAACCAATCATTATCAACAAGGTACAGTACAGAACAACTTCAGGGTAATGGATGTGCAAAATAATCCTCTCCCTCCTACTGAGTCGAAACCAAAAGGAAACGAAAAACCATCTGGCAGCGCACTGGATCAGTTATCAAGGTCTCAACAAACGAAAACAGAAACACAAGTGGAGGATAATTACAAGGGAGATGATACTTACTATGTAAGGGATAATGCGATATGTATGTCAGGATCGCAAGAACCAGTAGAGAATGCATTTAGGGAAAACGAGTACATCTATGTTCTCATTGAAGGAATACCAGATACCTACCGCAAATACACGAATAGGAATGGGCGGTATTATTACCTAGAGACTGTTATAAGAAAATAATTCGTGTTTGTTATCATATCAAGTGGTACAAATGATACTGTTCTTTAATAATAATCTGTTTATTCAAATATTACCCCACTACCCAACTTGACTCTTCCATTTACGTAGAATCCCTAATTACTGTGGTTGGATCGAATTAAAGAAGAATGAAAGTATGTAGATCTGTTTTAGATTCTGTTGATCACTTTCTTACTCGATTCCATCTCTCATTCGTTGTATAGCTTAACATCTGTTATCCTGCTCTTAGTTCTCAGAAGCCAATTGACATTGATGATGAGAATAAGCTGTAGAGAGTGTGAAAGAGAGACTGATGTGTAGCCGTGTGTTCATGGACAAGAGAATGTCTCAGGAAGTG
>JABLTK010023757.1_pt1 | contig 19285 bp, 17 predicted proteins | sample 7160131 | NCBI WGS metagenome assembly JABLTK01 (sample SAMN14651221, study PRJNA627086) | human gut metagenome | isolation source: feces | host: Homo sapiens
GAATGTTTGTTTATCATATTACTTGTTAGGTGTTTATAAATAATGAATAATGTTTTGTAGTTACACCTATCCTCCTCTTTAGTTTTTCTAGTTTAATTCTAATACAAAAAAACTTCTTTTTCAAGAAATTTTTTTAATTTATACAAAATAGTTCTTTTTAGCATGTTTTTCTATATTAAAAGTTATTTTTCTCTTAGGGCAATTCTAAATTTTGTGTACTGTTTTTTATACCAAATGTTATTTTTACTAATTTGCATTGTATCTTTACATACTTTATACTTGTATTATGCACGTATCTTTGGGCGTCGGCTTCCTTTCATTAGAAAGGAGGTGATGTGTAATGAGTAGAAAAAACGACATGATTTTCTTACTGCTTGTTATCATCATGTGGCTTTTATATATCATCACTGCTATGCAACAATAGAATAATGTATAAAAAAAACTGCGACGTCTCTCTGATATAGAGAAACGTCGCAACAAGAAAAACTTGAAGCCGACGTTCAAGGAACGTGCTTCTTTATATATAATATACTACTTATTTTTGTTTTATACAAGTGGTTTTAATTAATTTATTGTAGCAATTATTTACCATTCTTAGCTAGATTATAGAGTCTTTTTACTTCCTTTGGGGTAAGCATTCTATATTCTTTAGAAGACAAGCCATCTAATGTAAGGAATGCTATTTGTTCTCTCTTTAATTTTAATACTTCATGTCCTACTGCTTCAAACATTTTCTTTACTTGATGATTTCTACCTTCATGAATTATTACTTCAACGATTGAGGTGTTTGTCTTTTTATCATATTTTTTTACTTTTATTCTTGCTTTTGATGTTTTTATACCATCTATTTCTATACCTTTGCTAAGTTTTTCTATTTCATTTTTAAAAAGTATTCCTTTTATTTTAGCAATGTATAGTTTATCTATTTTATTTTTAGGATGCATCATAAGATTGGCAAATTCTCCATCATTGGTAAGAATAAGTATTCCTGTTGTGTCATAGTCTAGTCTACCTACTGGATATATTCTTGAATTTGTATTAATAATGTCTGTAACTACTTTTCTTCCCTTATCATCAAAAGTACTAGATACATACCCTCTCGGTTTATTTAGTAAATAGTAAACTTTATTTTCTTTTTCTATTCTCATTCCATCAATTACTACTTCATCGTTGGAGTCTACTTTATGTCCAAGGTTTGTTATAGTTTCTCCATTTACTATAACTTTTCCTTCTTTAATAAGTTCCTCTGCTTTTCTTCTTGAAGTATAACCTGAATTAGCTATAAATTTCTGTAATCTTTCCATAATAACACCCAAGAAAATTATATATGTTTTTTTTTAATTAGTCAAAGAAATTAGTAAAAAAGTTTTTTAGTTTGTGAAAAAAAGTAGTGTTTTCTTTTTCTTTATAAATTTTTTCTGTATGAATTAGCTTATCTTTTAGATAAATTTTTATGTCTTTATTATTTTTATCGTTTACATTAATAGTAAAATTAATTTCATTTTCTTCCTCTTTGCTTAACGGATAATAGAAATCGTTATTTATATATAGTTTATCATCTTTATATTTTTTATTAAAATCGCTTTTATCTAGTAGTTTAACTTTTTTATATTTATTAAATATTTCTTCATAAATGTTAATATGTAGATCATAATCATATATGTCATTAACTGATGCCACCACCACATTAAAATCATTGTCACTGGCACTGGAAACAACTAATCTTTTTGCATCTGGGGTATATCCTGTTTTGCAACCAGTTTGTTTATCATACATATTTATGAATTTACATCTGTTATACCAATCGTAACTTTTATTAGTGCTTTTAGTGGTATAGTGATTTGTTCTTACTATTTCTTTAAAGAGATTGTTTTGATAAGCATAAGCATAAACATAGGCTAATTCTTTCATTGTTGAATAGTTTTTAGTTTCATCGTCTAGACCAGTTGGATTTTGATAGAAAGTATTTTTCAAACCGAGAATTTTTGCTTTTTCATTCATGAGTTTTACAAAGTTATCTGTTCCTCCGAGATGCTCTGCTATTGCAGTGGCAGAGTCATTACCACTTCTAAGCATTAAACCATATAGTAAGTCAAGCATTAAAATGCTTTCATTTGGTTCAATATATGTATTGCTTCCATACATTTTTAAAACCTCACTATTTACTTTAACTAAATCAGTTGGGTTTGAATTTTCTAAAGCTACTAGTGCTGTCATAACTTTAGTAGTTGAGGCAATAAGTCTTTTGTCTTCTGCTTTAATGTTATAAAATTCTCTTTTTGAATCAATATCCATAGCATATAAAGATTTAGAATTAACAGAAATACCAAAAACATTAAGGGGTATTAATAAATAAGACAACAAAAAAAATAAAATAAACTTTTTCAAAAATCATCACCATTCAATTGTATGAAAAAAACAAGTAATTAATACTTGTTAAATATCACCTTTTTTAATCCATTTAGGATATTCAGCATAGACATTTTTAATCATACTAGATATGATTCCTAGTTGTAATTTATCTACTTCAAAAAATTCTTTTATATGTTCTTCTAAACTATTATTTGCTTTAAGTGAATCTAGTTGACTAACTTCAACATAGTCAAGGATTAATAAATCTTTTATAGCGGAAATATCTTCGATATCATAATTATATTCTAAATATTTAACTAGCTCTTTGTAAGAGTTAAGTGTTTCTATGTATGTATCATTATAGAACATTTCATATTCTTTTTTAGTAAACTTTTTATAATTGCCTTGCATCTTAGAATAAAAATCAAGTGCTAAGTTTTCTTCATCAAACTCAATACCACATACTAAGATTTCTCCATCATCCTTTGAATGGTGAATATGTACTCTTTCATCTACAAGCATTTTACATTCTAGTATATAGGTTAATTCATTAAATGTTAACTTGAAATCATTATCTATTAGTATTTCATATACCTTATCAATTGGAATAATACCATAGGCATTGACTATACCGATAATAAAATTATATATTTTATTTGTTTCGATATTGGAAGAAATAATTTCTTGGTCATCTAAAGTTCTTCTTAGAGCTTGTGCAATTTCTTCTTGAATAAAAATACATAAAGTTCCTTTATCATAAGACATTTTAGCTAAAGAATAATTACGTAAAAACATTGGCAAGAATAAATCAAATCTTTCTCTAAAAGGTTTAACTTCAATATAGTTAGTGTCTTTAAACAATTCTTTTATCTCTTTATTTTTTTCATCATCCAGTATTCTAACTACAGAACAAACGATGTCTTCTAGGTCTTTTTTTATACAGGTCACTAGTTTCTTTTTACTATATTTTTCGATTTTTTCAACCTCATCATATTTGCCTCTTTCAAAAGCATAGAAAAGATAAAGTTTAAAAAGATCATCAGTATGAAAACTATTCAAATATGAATCAAGAGACTCATCTTGTTCTATTTTTTGGTTATATTCACTTATCATTTCTTCTTCTAGAACTTTATTAAATTTTTCAAACATAAAATCACTTCCTTTAGTAAATTTTACCATATTTTATTTTTTAAATCTATATATCAAAATATTTTTCCAAAAAAAGCATGGTATTCATGCTAATTACATTGTTTGCCACATCTAGGGCAAAAATTACTATTTACTTCATGTCCACATGATGTACAGTATCTTTTCTTTATAATGTTTCCATTAATCGAAGAAATCTTATTTACCTTTTTAAATACATGGATGAAAAAGCATATTACAAATATATAAAATATATAAACAAATATAACTCTTCCTGTAAATAAGCAGTAGTCATAAAATCCATGAAAAAATGCGGGAACAATAATACTTAAAGCCATATATTTGTTTTTTAAATCTTTTCTACCATTTAGTGAGCTTATTTTAGCTAGTCCTAGATAGTACCCCATCATTACACCATCTGCAGCATGTCCTGGCACTGCAAAAAAAGCCCGTGCTATTCCAGTTGAAATTCCACCACTAAAAACATAAAAAATATTTTCAAAACAGGCAAAACCTAAAGCAACTATAACGCAGTATAATATCATATCATAAAATTGATCAAATTCTTTATGATTATATGAAATTTTATAAGCCATTATCCATTTACAAAATTCTTCAACTAAAGCAACATATATAAAGGCATAAATTATAAGTTGTAATAAGTTCATATTCTTGAAATCTAATGCAAAAAAAGAAAAAATGCTTCTTAGTAAACCACTAATGATTATTACTAAAATGCAAGAGCCTACTCCTCCGATAAATAATTTAACAAGTAATCCTGTTGGTTCCTTATCTTTATCTTTGTTATACATAAAAAGTATTATTAAAAAAACTGGTAAAATTGATAAACCTAAAAGAATTCTAGCATACATAATTATTTACTTAACCCCCCAAAAATAATATAAATAATAATGAACCCAAGAATGAATTCTAAAATCCATAAAGACCAATTAATTACAAGTATAATTATAACCGGAACCCAAGTAGTTCCACCTTTATTTTGACAAATAGTTATTAATTGTTCTGGTGTTGCATTTGGATTATTGGTTTTTATTTTTTGAACTTTCTTTCTAGCATTACTTAAATAAATATTTTTAAAAGCAAAAGATAAAACAAATATCAATACTAAAAGTGTTACTAAATTAAAAGAATATTTACTTAAAGATAAAATAGCAATAATAAGAAGAACCAAAATAAGTGTTCCATAAGCCCACATTTTACGATAATAAGCATAAATGTAAGAAAAAAAGAAAAAGGGAAAAGAAAACTTAGTATTTTTAATTTTATCAGCATTCTTACCTATGTAGGCATCGAGTAAAACTTCATCAATATTTGCATTATTTTGAATAAAATTACTATTTGGCATACCATTGCTCATATTAAGATTTTGCATGTTTGACATATATTGGTTTGCATTGTTGATATTTATTCCTTGTATACTTTGAGTATTTGGTACACTCTGATTTTGTTGATTTGGCACACTTTGATTTACTGCGTTGTTGGTAGGTTGTATGTTTTGATTTATTTGTCTTCCCATATTATTTGATTCATTTTGTCCGAAAGATACTTGGGTGCCACATGTTCCACAAAAAACATCTCCTGGATTAAGTAAAGAGCCACATTTTTTACAATTATTCATCTTTTAACCCCTCTCATACTTTATAATTTAATTATAAGTAACAATGCTTTGTTAGTCAAATAGTTTAAGGGAAAATTGTAAACTATTTGTAAAGAAAAACACATCTAAAGATAGATATGTTTTAGAATATATTCATGCTATTTTATAATTTCTAATCCACCCATGTAAGGTCTTAGAACTTCTGGTACTCTTATGCTTCCATCTTCATTTACATTGTTTTCTATTACTGCAATCATACCACGAGGAGAAGCTATTACTGTATTGTTTAATGTTGAAACTAGGTAATTGCCATCTTTTCCTTTTGCTCTTATACTTAGTCTTCTTGCTTGAGCGTCTCCTAATGTTGAGCAAGAACCGACTTCAAAATATTTCTTTTGTCTTGGACTCCATGCTTCAACGTCACAAGATTTTACTTTTAGGTCTGCTAGATCACCACTGCAACATTCTAAAGTTCTAACTGGGACATCTAAGCTTCTGAAGAATTCTACAGTGTAGCTCCACATCTTATTGTACCAATCCATTGCTTCTTCTGGTTTGCAAAGAACAACCATTTCTTGTTTTTCAAATTGATGTACTCTGTAAAGTCCTCTTTCTTCTAAACCATGAGCTCCTACTTCTTTTCTAAAACATGGAGAATATGATGTAAGAGCAATAGGAAGCTCGTCTTCTTTTACTATTTGGCCTTTAAATTTTCCAATCATTGAATGTTCAGATGTACCAATTAGATATAAGTCTTCGTCTTCTATTTTATACATCATAGCATCCATTTCTTCAAAACTCATAACTCCATTTACTACATCGCTACGAATCATAAAAGGAGGTACACAGTATTTAAAACCTTTATTAATCATAAAGTCTCTAGCATATGATAGCATTGCTGAATGTAGTCTTGCAATGTCTCCCATCAAGTAGTAGAATCCATTGCCACTTGTTCTACCAGCAGATTCTTTGTCTAGCCCAGAAAGACGTTCACAAATATCGGCATGATATGGTATTTCATATGAAGGTACAATTGGTTCCCCAAACTTTTCTATTTCTACGTTGCAAGAATCGTCTTTTCCAATTGGAACAGAATCATCTATGATGTTTGGGATGACCATCATTTTTTCTTTTATTTGTTCACTAAGAGTTTCTTCTTCTTTTTCTATTTCCTCTAATTTTTCATTAATCTTTACTACTTCTTCTTTTAAGGCATTTGCTTCATTTTGTTTTTTTTCTCTAAATAATAGTCCTATTTCATCACTAGTTTTATTTCTTTTTTGTCTCAGTTCATCACCAGAAGTTTTTAATTCTCTTAATTTTTTATCTAATAAAAAAATTTCATCTACTAATGGCAGTTTTTCATCTTGAAATTTCTTTTTTATATTTTCTTTTACTATTTCTTTGTTATTTCTAATTAAATTAATATCAATCATGGTATCCTCCTCAATATGAATTTAATATAACATAATAATAATATCATGTCAATTGAAACAAATCTTATATAAGAGACGATTTTTATTTCTTTAAAAAATAAATTTTTAGGACAAATGCTTCTTTTTAACATATTATATACTAGGAGGAATAACCATGTATAATCAATTTTATCCGTATATGATGCCTAATGCAAGCATTATACCAAATACAGCACGTATGGCAACGCCTGCACTTGGGGCGGTTGCAAAAACTAATCCATTGTCTGCCTTATTTGGGGCAAGAAGTGCTGCACCTGCCGCTAATGCACTTGGGGCGGCTGCTAAAACAAGCACTTTTACTTTTTCAGGTTTTTTGAATGGTGCTAGTAAAACTCTTGGAGTAATAAATCAAGCAATACCAGTATTTTATCAAGTAAAACCAATAATAAATAATGCTAAAACAATGTATCGTGTAGCTAAAGAAATAAATTCTTCAAGCACAGTTAAAAATACTAGTAATGTTAAAACTAATTCAGAAAAAAATGTGACTACTAATAATAGAACAAATACTACTAATGATAATCAACCAAACTTTTTCATATAAAAAGAAATTAAACTATTTAATAGGTCTAATTTCTTTTTTTATTTTTAACGAAATTTATAATCTTTTTCTACTTCTTGCCCTTCGGCTCCTGAAGTATCAGTATTAGCATTAAGGTTATGATTTATGTTACTTTGTCCATTATTATTGTAATTATTAATATTATTGTTTTGGTTATTGTACTGATTATTATTTGAATAAAGTCCATTATTATTGTAATTATTAATGTTATTGTTTTGGTTATTGTACTGATTATTATTTGAATAAAGTCCATTATTAATGTATTGATTATTAGCATCAAAACCAGTTGTCGTATAGCCGTTACTGCTTATATAATCTACTCCTCTGACATTGTTACTATTTAAGTACTCTATTTTTTTAGAAAAGGCTATTATTGATAAAAATATAGGACTTAGTAGGAATATACCACTGGCAAAATATTTGCTTCTTCCAAAGCTACTAGCTAAGTAATAACAAAATTTAGATGTAAGTATGAAGGTCATGATTAAACTAGCGATTGCTCCTATAAAAGGGATAAATGATATTAAAGAGCTTAATACATAAAGTAAAATATACCATTTTGATAAGCCTGCTATATCAAACATAACCATTACAGAGTATATTGGTATCAAAGATAGAAAACCTTTTCTTCCTGCTTTAGTAAATATAATCCAATTAAGAATTGTATTATAAATTAATAATACTAATAAAACTTTAGTAATTATATCAGTAATTTCTTTTAATTCCATATGTTACACCTCATTATAAGATTAACATATAGACTAAATTTTTACAAGAAGTTTAATTTCTTTTTTTAGTTTTGCTTTTTTAATAAAATATTTTTTGGAAAGATTATTATAAATTTTATTTAATTTATTTATTTCACATGAAATATAGTTTTTAAAAGTATCTGTTTTTTTCTTAAGTAAAATGGGGCCATATTTTAATTCAAAGTTAGTATAGTTGCATTCTTTTTTTATAAAGACTATTATTGGGTAAAATTTACCTTTTTCAAGGATAATATCTTCATCTAAAATAGAGTATCCATTATCCATGAAGGTTTTTCTAAGAAGATACCAATTGTTGTTTGAAGAAATTATTATTTTTTTTATGTTAGAAAGTTTACTTTTATCACTAAATATTATATCTAAAATAGAACTAGTTCCCATGCCAGATATAATAATAGTATCAATGTTACTATTTATTTTGGATATTCCATTTGCTAGGGAAGTTTTAATTTTATCAGACAAATTGTATTTTTCTATATTTTTTATAGCATATTTTAAGGGGCCTTCATTTATATCACTAGCAAGGGCTTTAATGTTTTTTTTATTTTTAACTAGGTATATATCAAGTAAGGCATGATCGCATCCAACATCTATAATATAAGAGTTGTCATCAACAAATGATGCAACTCTTTTTAATCTTTCATTTATTTTCATTAGTCAGTTAGGAAGTCTTTTAGTTTTTTTGATCTAGATGGATGTCTCATTTTTCTTAATGCTTTAGCTTCTATTTGTCTGATTCTTTCTCTTGTCACTCCGAATATTTGCCCTACTTCTTCAAGGGTTCTACAATGTCCATCATCTAATCCAAATCTAAGTTTTAATACTTTTTCTTCTCTTTCAGTAAGGGTTAAAAGAACGCTTTCTAATTCTTCTTTTAGTAATTCTTTTGTAGCATATTCTTCTGGAGATAACATTCTTTCGTCTGGAACAAAGTCTCCAAGATGAGAATCGTCTTCTTCACCAATTGGAGTTTCAAGTGATACTGGTTCTTGAGATATTTTTAAAACTTCACGAATTTTATCTGGTGACATATCCATTTTTGAAGCCAATTCTTGTTCAGTTGGTTCTCTATTTAATTCTTGAGTAAGTTGTCTTTGAATTCTTGCAAGTTTATTGATTGTTTCGACCATATGAACAGGAACTCTTATTGTTCTTGCTTGGTCTGCAATTGCACGAGTGATTGCTTGTCTGATCCACCATGTTGCATAAGTAGAGAATTTATAGCCTTTACTAGGATCAAATTTATCAACAGCTTTCATTAATCCTATATTACCTTCTTGAATCAAATCTAGAAAGGACATTCCACGTCCTACATATCTTTTAGCGATTGATACTACTAGACGCAGATTAGATTCAGCAAGGATTCTTTTCGCTTCTTCATTTCCTTCTTCTGCAAGAAGCGCATATTCATATTCTTCATCTGAAGTAAGCAAGTTTATTCTACCTATTTCTTTTAAATACATTCTAACAGGGTCATTAATTTTAACATCTTTGTTACCAGAAATATCTTCGATTAAATCAAGACCATCGTCTGCTTCTGGTTCATCGTCTTCATCATCTGCTTCTTTAGAAACAACTTCAATTCCATTTTGAACTAATAAATTGTATAATTCATCAAGAGAATCACTATCAGGATCAATTCCTTTTAAATGTTCTGCTAACTCTTCAAAAGTAATTTTATTGTCATTTTTCTTACCAAGTTCTACTAATTCCTTTTTTCTTTCTTCAAAAGTTTTGATTTCATTTACCACTTAAATCAACTCCCTATTTTAACCATCTTAATTTTTTCTGCTATTTTTGCTTTTTTATCTGGATCTGGTTCATTTCTTAATTCTTCCATTAACCTTTTTCTTGTACGGTTACTATTATACCCTTTTATTACAGATATATATTCATCAATAGCATCAAAATTAACTTCATCTATTTCTACATGATTTAATACTTCTTTTAACAAGTTGTCTAGTTCTTCTTTATCTTGCAATGAAGATATAAAGTCTGCTAAAACAAGACCATTATTTTTTTTGTAGTAATAAATTATTTCATTAGCTAAGTATCTAGCCGGAGCTGTTGGTAAAAAATTGAGAGTTCTTTCGTATTCAATTGCAGCATCACGACTGTTTAACATGGTGTACAAAATCAAATATGTTACTTTTTGATACTTATCTAATTTGCTTTTTTTGACCGGTTCTTTGTTTAACGGTTCAATTTTACTACATTTTTCTTTATTTTGCAACTTATTTTTTAATATTTCTATATCAATTTCAAACTCTTTGGACAATTTGTTAAGTAGTAATTCTCTTTTTATGTCATCTGATTCTTTAGATACTTCTAATAAAACGCTATTTATATATGAAGATTGTTCGTCTAAAGATAATAAATTTTTGCCTTCCTTTAAATAATTTATTTTGTAATCACTAAAAGAAATAGCATTGTTATAAAGAGATAGAAACGATTCTTTTCCATTTGTTAGGATATATTCATCAGGGTCTAAGTTATCGCTTAGTTCAATTACTGTAACATTGAAACCTGCATCAGAAAGGGCTTCTCCGTTTACTGACATTGCTTTTCTTCCAGCAGAATCGCCATCTAGACATAAGCATATATTTAAGGAAAGTCTCTTCAATAAATTGATTTGTTCTTTTGTAAGTGATGTCCCCATTAAGGCTACGACGTTATGAATGCCAATGCTATATAGTCTTATAACATCCATAAAGCCTTCGACTAAAACAAGATTCTTTAGGTGTCTAACGCTGTCCTTAGCATTATAGTAGTTATATAATAGTTCTCCTTTTTTAAAGATTGGTGTTTCTTTAGTATTTATATATTTTGAAGAGGAACTGTTATTATATATTCTTCCTGAGAAACCAACAACATTGTTGGAAACATCAAATAAAGGAAACATTATCCGATTAATATATAGGTCACCATATCCAGTTCCAAGTCCATAGGTTTCTAACTCTTTATTAGAATAATCTTTACTATTAAGAACTTTGGTTAGATTATCTTTGGAAGTAGTAGCTAATCCAATCTTAAAGGTTTTAATAAGTTCATCATTGATGCCTCTTTTGTGTAAATAGCTTATTGCTTCTTTACCAAAATTAGAATTTAAATTATTTTGATACATTTTAAGAGAAATATCGTACATTTTATAATATTTATCAAATTTACTAGTTTTATTATTGATGTTTATGTTAGATAAAGTAATACCTGCTCTTCTTGCAAGAATTGAAAGGGCTTCTTTAAAGTCAACGTGTTCATAATCCATAACAAAGTTGAAAACATTACCGCTGGCACCACAGCTAAAGCATTTATATATTTGTTTATCTATAGATACACTCATACTAGGATTATTATCATCATGAAAAGGACAGACTCCAAAAAAGTTTTTTCCTTTTTTTTCTAGAGGCATATATGAAGAAATAACATCAACAATATCATTAGCACTTCTAACTTCATTAATCTTATTATCCATATAGCACCTCCATTAATAATGTATATATTATACCAGAAATCTAACGAAAAGTCACTATCTTCATTTCTGTTAACAGCATAATGTATTTTATTTTGAACTGTTTTAAAAAAATCTTTTGATAAAAATTTCTTTCACTAATTCTTATTTCTTTTATTTCTTTATCTAATCCATATCCTCTTACAGAATATTGTTTTAAAATATTTATTGTCCACAATCTAAAATCTATTGTTCTTTTTCTATTGACCTTAAATCAACAGCAATAATAACGTCTAAATTATAATATTTTGTTTTATAATTTTTGCCACCACTAGCAGTATGTAAGAATTCCTTACATACTGATTCTTCATCAACAATTACTTCTATTGTCTTTTCTTTATTTTACTTTGTAAATATCAAAAATTATTCTGTTGAATTTTTTATTTGTAATGTTTGCATAAAATTTTACCTCCTAATTGATTTCAAAACTTAATAATTTTTCACACACTTTTTCATATGAATCTTGTTCATGTCCTATGGTATCAATTAAGAACATTTTATCATTTTTGTATTCTTTTAAACCTCGCATATAATAGGCTTTATTATCATCTGATACAATAAATGGCATAATGTTATTTCTTAAGCATTCTTTAAACATGATAATTCTACCAACGCGACCATTTCCATCACCAAATGGATGTATTCTTTCAAATATAAAATGAAAATCTACAATGTCTTCTAAAGTAATATTGGTTTTAGAGTTATACTCACTTAGTAACTTTTCTATTTCACGGTCAACATCTTCTGGTGCTGTAGTATCGATAACATTAACTGCACCAATTATGTTAGGAATAATTTTAAATCCACCAACATTATATATAGGATTTTCTTCGTTACTAGTATTTCTTTTTAATATCTTATTCATCTCAATTATCATATCTTTAGTTAATAATTCATCAATATTATCTAACATATAATCAAATAATTTAAAATGATTTTTAGATTCAATTAAGTCGTCTAATTTAATTAAATCATTACTTTTAGGAATAAATGAAGATGTATCAAATATCGCTTCAGTTTGATCACTTGTTAATCTACTGCCTTCAATTTTATTTGAATTATAAGCAAAATTAACTTGTGAATAATAATATATATTGCCTTTAAATTTAGATTTTTTTTGCTTAATCAATTCATTTTTAATTTTATTTACATCCATAAAATTAATCTCCTTTCAATTTTTAGTAAACTATTTTTTATATTTCATATAGTATCTACTATCGGTTTCTTCTTTTGTATTGAAACCTAATTTATTATATAAATTAACAGCAACTTTATTTTTTTTCAATACATTTATAAATATCTCATAATCTCCAAGTAGATATATTTCTCTTATTATTTCTTTTATTAATTTTGTTGCAATGCCTTTATTTCTAAAATTGATATCAACATATAATCCATCAATCAAGTATTTATCATCTATTTTTTAGCAAATATGTATCCTATTGGTTTGTTTTCTTTTTTATATAAAAGGAGAATATTTTGTCCTTTAATCATATTTATAAAATAATTACTAACAACAAAATTTTCGTCTATAGTATTATCATATTTTCTTTCGTCTTGAATTAATAAAGTGAGAAATTCATCACATATATTACAATCATTAATATTATTTACTTTTATAATCATTACATTCTCACCTACTTAATAAAGTTTTGTTATATTAATTGTACTATAAAACAGGCTTTTTTTCTAGTATTTATGTTTCCTTGATGGTTTTATTATATTTAAATTAAGCAATTATTGTTTTCGAACAGTTGTTTAAGGTCGCGTTTTGCGACCTTATTTATTTTTATTATTACAAAGAATAATCTTTTAAATTTTTATTTCTTTTAAGAGAGTATTTTTTATTGATTTTTCTTGAAGTAAAGATATAGCAAAACATTTTTTACCTAAGTCTTTTATACTAGCACCACAGTGGTATAAAATATCTCTATCTAAAATAATAAATCTATCATGAAAGTTATTGGTAGTTAAAAGTTTAATGTTATGGTATTGTTTTTTATATTTTTCATAGTCCATGTTGTTATATTTATTAGTTATGATAATTATTTTTTTATCTATTTTTGATAAAATATCTAAAAGTTTCTTATCTATATAATTATCTATGATTATTATTTCTTCTGATGCTTCATCTAATATATCTATAATTAGTGAGTATGCATCATATATTTGACCTTTATAAAAGATGTTTTCTTCATTAGTTTTTTTCTTTTTAAAGGCTTTTTCTAATACAGAAATTCTGTTTTCATGGCTAATAAGTAACTCATTTTGGATGGATAAATTGTTTGATATGTAATGTCTCATTTTTACAAAAGCTTCGATTATTCTAATACTCATTTGGACTGCTATGTCACTTTTTAGTAAACCAGAAAGCATCATAATGCCTTGTTCTGTTAAAACGTATGGTTCGTATTTAAAATGCTTTCCTTTTTTACTTGTTGCATTATTTAGTTCTTTATGTAATTCAAGAAATATTTTCTTAGCTTCTTCTTTTTCTAGTTGAAAGTAAAAGTCTTGGGGAAATCTATCAATGTTCCTTTTTATTACCTCATTTATTCTTTTTGTTTCTACTTCATAGAATTTTGCTACATCGGATACCAACATGACTTGGACTCCTCTTACCTCATAAATAGCACTTTCGATATCTTCTTTTAATGTTAAGTTATACATAATAGCACCTCCTTGATACAAATTATTGTTTGCCCTTAAGTAAATAATAACAGATAGAGATCGAATGTGTCAAACGTTTTTTCGTTTTTTTGATGTTGGACTTAAATTAAAATGATGTTAAAGATTTTCATAACTAAAAAAGAGACTTATTTGTCTCTAATTTCACATTTGAATTTTGATGAAACTTTATTGATAATTGTTTTAAAAACATTGTCTACTTCTTCATCAGTAAGTGTTCTATTTACATCTTGGAAAGTAAGTGAGTATCCTACTGATTTTTTAGAACTATCTATTTTATCACCAATGTATAAATCAAATACTTTTATGTTTGATAAGATTTTGTTTCCATTTTTTCTTATTTCTTTTTCTACATCACTAGATAGTATGTTTTTATCTAATATAAATGCTACATCTTTTGTTATTTCAGGATATTTAGATATTTCAGGATATTTAATTTTTTTACTTTTTTTATTATATATAATCGATAGATTAATTTCACATATATAAATATCGTCTTTAGTGATAGTTGGACTTATTTTGCCCATGAAACCAATTAGGTCATTGTCTATATATATGTTGGCACTCATTCCAGGGTGCATTTCTTTTTTATCTTTAAGTGGAGTGAATCTATATCTTTTGTCATATCCTAAGTAGTTTAGTAAGTTTTCAATGATTCCTTTTAAGACATAGAAATCATTTTTAATACCTACTCCATTAAAGTTGTTGGCAATGTAATTTCCAGACATTAGTATAGAAAGTAATTGTTCTTCATTGTAGTTATTGTCATAAACATTACTTATTTCATATATATTGATATCTTTTACTCCCCTTTTATTGTTATAATCATAAACATTGAGTAAAGATGGAATAATGCTTCTTCTTACGTACATTTTATCATTGCTCATTGGCATTAGAAGTTTTATTAAATTATCTTGGTCAAAGATTTTTATTTCTTTTTCTCCAACTAGGGTATATGTTTTTACTTCATTAAGGCTAAGGCTTCTAAGTCTTTTAGAGATATCTTTTCTAATTCCAATATTACCTGTATAAATACCACTTTTTATCGGAAGACATGGTGTTTTTGTTATAAGTTTATCGTATCCATAGAGTCTTCCTATTTCTTCGATTAGGTCTTCCCTTATTGAAACGTCCATTCTTCGGTTAGGGATGGTTACAGTGTATAAATTATCTTTTTCGGTATAGGTAAATTCTAATTTATCAAAGATATTGTTAACTATATCACTAGTAAGTTTTATTCCTAAAACTTTGTTTATTTTATCTAATGATACTTCTGCTACTTTAGGAGTTTTATCTACTTTATCATAAATAATTGTATCTCTTAATACTTTAGCATCAGCATATTTTTCGAGTAAATAGCATGCTCTTTCAAGAGCCATAGTTGTGTATTCATAGTTAAGCCCTTTTTCGAAACGTAGGGATGCTTCACTTCTAAGGCCCAGTCTAATTGAAGTGTATCTAACATTGTATGGATTAAATATAGCACTTTCTATTACAATGTCTTTAGTGTTTTCATCAATGTCAGAGTTTAGGCCTCCCATTACTCCTGCTACGGCAACTGGTTTTTCTCCATCTGTTATTATAATGTCAGAGGAGTTAAGGATTCTTTGTTCACCATCTAGAGTAACTATTTCTTCATTGTCTTTGGCATTTCTTACAAGAATTGTATTACCAAGTTTGTTTTTATCAAAGAAATGAAGGGGTTGTCCGTATTCTAGCATTACATAATTTGAAATGTCTACAACATTATTAATAGAACGCATACCAACGCTTTCTAGTCTATTTTTAATAAAATCTGGACTTGGTCCTATCTTTACGTCCTTGACCATTTTTGTTTGGTACATAGTACAAAGAGGGGTTTCTACTTCTAATTTCAAGTGTTCATTAATACTTTCATTTATTTCCTCATGGGAAGTGCAAGGAAGTTTTACTTTTCTATCTAATACGCATCCTGCTTCGTATGCAAAGCCTAAATGTGATAGGCAGTCATTTCTATTTGGATTCAAATCAAGAGTATATATTGTATCGTCTACTCCCAAGTATTGACAAGCGTCTTCTCCAACAATGCATGAATTGTCAAGGATATGTATTCCATCATCGTATGTTAATTCTTTTGAAGCAAGGCCAAGTTCATATAAAGCACAGATCATACCGCACGATTTTACTCCTAATAGACTACGTTCTTCGATTACAAAGTCTCCAGGAAGGATAGCTCCTGGTAAGGAAACAACTACTTTTATTCCTTCTTTTACGTTGTCAGCGCCACATATTATTTGTTTAGTTTCTCCTCCGACATCAACTTGGCAAATGTTTAAATGGTCTGATGCTGGATGACGGTGACATTCTTTTATTTGGCCTACAACGAGGTTATTGAATTTGTATTCTTTTACTTCTTCAACATTTACTCCGGCATTAGTTATTTTGTCCGCTAAAAGGGTTTTGTCTAAATCATTTACATCAACATAATCATTTATCCAATTAACTGATATTTTCATTAGTCTTCCCTCCTTTCAAATTCATTTACAATTCTTAAATCGTTAGTGTAAAAGCATCTAACATCAGGTACTCCATATTTAACCATGGCAATTCTTTCTAAGCCAAAACCAAAGGCAAAGCCAGTGTAATTTTCGCTATCATAACCGGCCATGTTAAGAACATTAGGATGAACGATTCCAGCTCCTCCGATAGTAATCCAAGTTGTACCTTTACATACATTGCATCCTTTTCCATTGCATTTAAAGCATGAAACGTCAAATTCTACGCTTGGTTCTGTAAAAGGATAAAATGATGGTCTAAATCTAGTTATGACGTTTTGTCCAAATAGGTGTTTTGCCATTAGGTCAAGGGTACCTTTTAAGTCCGATAATGATATTTCTTTGTCTACAATCATACCTTCACATTGCATAAATTGATGAGAATGAGTGGCATCATCATAATCTCTACGATATGTTTTTCCAGGACAAATAATTCTGAAAGGTTCTCCTTTTTTTTCTAACATTGTTCTTACTTGTACTGGAGAAGTTTGAGACCTAAGAAGGATTTCATCAGAAGAAATATAAAAAGTATCTTGAGCATCTCTTGCTGGGTGTCCTTTTTGTAGATTAAGCATTTCAAAATTGTATAGGTCTTTTTCTACTTCTGGCCCTTCAACAACGTCATAGCCCATTGACATATAAAAAGATTCAATTTCTTCGATAACTTTGTCGAGAATGTGGGCAGAACCGGTTTTTACACTAATACCGGGAAGAGTAACATCTATACTTTCTTTTTCTAGTTTTTCTTTAAGTTCTTTCTCTGAAAGGGATTGTTTAAAGGAATCATACAGATTATTAAATGTATCCCTTAATTCATTTACTTTCATTCCATAAGTTTTTTTGTCTTCGTTTGAAAGTTCCTTCATTTTAGAATAAAGATTAGTAATGATACCTTTTTTACCTATGTATGAGACTCTTAATGATTCAAGGTCAGAAAGATTATCAATATTAGAGAAAGATTCATTCATTTGTTTTTTAATATTTTCCATAATTACCTCCATAATAAAAGGTAATACCAAAGGACGAAATGTTCGTGGTACCACCTTATTTTTTTACTCAATACTATAACGCGTAACCGATTAAGCTAAGAAGTGAATTCATAAAAGATTATTAAAAGTTTCCACCAACCACTTTTTCTCTATAAATAATTACTTTTATTACTATGTTTCTATTATCGCCAATTCATTAATAATTTTATCACAAAAATAAAATTAATCAAGAGAAAAATTCCTTATTTTATGTAAAATGGTTTTTTTAACCCATTTTCCTACCCACAGAGTAGACTGACTTCAAGAGGCCTGAGGGACAATAGAGACTCGAAAGGACACAACGGTATCTGCAGCACCAGTAGAATAACTGAAGTTGAAAGCACCGGCAGACGTATCATAACTGAATAGACCACCACGCTCAAACCAAGAACCTGTTCCAAATGGGAAGCTGGCATAATCTGAATACCAGTTGCCACTTGTTCCTGTTGGTGCCATTTCTACTGTTGCATCTCCTAATTTTCCTTTTGTATATGTTGTATTGCTATCATTATATGTATAACTATCATAATACTTTGATAATGGATATGTTGTTGTACTCCAATAAGTTGCACTTGATGCTTGAAACTGATTAGAATGGTTTACTATGTTGCCCATTGTATATTCCCATAAACCTCCAGACATATCGTACACTCCATATACATTTCCTGTTGTACTTGCTTTTACTCCACTTGCTCCATTATATTTATTTTTATCTGTTGTACATGTTGTTGATAAATAACCTGCACTTACTGTGTCTGCTCCTATTCCTGTTGTATATGTACTACAGTTATTTATTGTTAGCTCTTCACATGCACCATTTGTACATCTTCCATATTTACTATGATACAAATATGTTACTGCTCCCCATTCTGTATTCTTCATCATATGTATATCTATATTATTAGTATCTCCTGTAAGATTTCCATTCCAATTAAATGTTGTACTACTACTTTGAGGAAAGCCATATACATTATTCGCTTTCTCCATTTGCCTTGCATCTCTAAATTGATATGATACTGCTTTATATCTTAATGATTGTACATTTGGTTTTATTATTACTGTAGATTCTGTTGTTGAAGTGCTTGTTGAAGTACTTGTTGGTATTGTAGTTGCACTACTTTCAAACTTACCTACCCATAATCCTGTTAGTTCTGTATCTCCAAATGTAAATGCTGGATGGGTATATGTACTGGTTCCTGCTTTTAAACTTCCATTTGTTGTATCAGTACATGTTTGTGATGTTGTGCCACTTCCTGATACATTATCAATACACTTTATTGTGCCTGTACTTTCTGTTCCTACATTTGCACTTAGATAAGTACTTCTGTTAGTTTCTGTAACAGTTACTGCATTTGCCCACATCTTATTATCATAATCATACCACTTATATGTTTCGTTTGTATTACTGGTATCTGCTTTCTTCCAACTACTACTTGTACTATCATAATACACAGGTATCATATTCTCTGTTAAAACTGGTTCATTTGCGCCACTTTCATCTAAATTTGCTACTATATTACTAAAGTATTGTTCTGCTTCAAGTTTTAACTTTAAAAATATTTGTTGTTCTGATATATCATCTATATTTGCACTTTCATCTATCCATA
>JABLTK010006506.1_pt1 | contig 19232 bp, 28 predicted proteins | sample 7160131 | NCBI WGS metagenome assembly JABLTK01 (sample SAMN14651221, study PRJNA627086) | human gut metagenome | isolation source: feces | host: Homo sapiens
AGAAGCAGCGTGCTTTCATGGGACTGAGACAAGCTCGTTGTGATGCTCGTAACTATGGACGTCGTCTGAAGCGTGCTAGTGAGGCTGAGGAGGAGAATTAGGGATAACCTTGTTTGTCTGGGACAAGTGTCATTTGTTTGTTGATGTCATTGCGATTGGAGTCACATACGACAGGATCGACCAGTAATTCAATTCGTTTTTCTCGCGATCGCAGTGGGAGTTGGAACACTGTTTTTACTCATAGACTGTGTTTTGGAGTTAACGCCAACTGGATACAAGATCATCAACTGTTGTCCAGTGACATCTTTATTGTCAAAAAGTGTGTAATTGTTGGAATGGACCTATGGGATTAGATTTGTGTCAATACGGCCTCTATTCGATAGATATATATAAAAGGTCGAATATTCTCGTATTTTCAGGGAAAGACAAGAATGTGAAATACAAAGCAACGACTGTCCAATATGGAAGTTGGAATGATCTTTAGGCATATGTGTACGATGATCAATCTGATTCTATTCTAATGAGTATTCCATTTCAAGAGACGATTCGGTCATGTAGTTTCAGGGAAGAATTGTAGGAGTTGTGTATCATTATGACAGACAGTATTGTAGTTGTATTACAAACCTGTACGTATTTGTACAGTCTGAAGGATGGTTTGCTTTTCGGGAAGTACCCTACTAGTTCTAATCCAAAGGGTGGAAATTAGCATAGATAATAACGACTAGGATTGTGTGATGTACGACTCCGTGAAGATTCACCTGTGATTGCTGTTTTGGGTGAAAAAAAGGGAACAGTGACGATTTGGAGCAAGAACAGAAAGGTACTTGGATTTAGCCCTCTCTCAATTGCTGCTCATGAAAGTGAGATTAGTTGTATGTGTTTGTCACCGGATGGCGAGTGGTTGGCTACGGCATCTGTCCGTGGTTCTGTCATTCGTTTATTTAGTACGCGAACAGGTCAATTGCGAGGTGGTTTTCGTCGTGGTCGTACCCATGCAACGATTGTCAATTTAGAGTATTTGGAGTCCATCCTGTAATGACTAGATTTGACTCAAATATGCAATATCTCCTTTGTAACTCCGATACGACAATCCACATCGCAAGACTCATGTTAAGTGGTCATTCTCTTCGTTCTTCCACGACTTCATTACGTACTTTTGATAGATTTGGATTAGTATTAGGATCCATAACGTCTAGCGAATCAAGAGGAACGTAAGTATTGGCTGTTGAAATCATCATAGAGAGTTGACAGAATCCTTCTCAATCCGTTATAGTAACCCCGATCATAGCGCCTCTATGGTGGCAGTATTTGGATCGGAGCCAGATACGGTATTTGTTATAACCTCAAAGGGTTTATTTCAGAAACTATCGATCGATGGAGATATTGGTATCTCTAAGTATCGTGAAGATTCGCTATAGTTCTCCTGATGGCAAACTGTTAAGATATTGTGGTATTGTGCTGTTTAACTAGTGGAAATTCTCATTGGACTGTTTGTTAGTTAAATCATCGAATTCCAAAATACAGTCTTATGAACCGATCGTCCACGGGAATACTCATACCTTGGGAGATACAATTAAAACGGCTCAGGTCAATTATCTTTGATTCGAAAGTAGGATATTATATGAGCGAGGCATACAATATTGGAATTGACTTTGGAACATCGAATTGTGCAGTATCAGTTTTTGTGAATGGTAAAGTTCGCACTCTCCCTATTGATAGTGGAAAGAAAGTACTGTCATCCTGTGTATATGTTGGTGACAAAGCTATTACTGTTGGCCGAGAAGCTGAGAGGAAACGGAGATTGGAGCCACAGCGTGTAATTTATGGGATGAAGCGTATGCTAGGCTGTCTATACAGTGAGAAGTCGTTTCAGGAGTTGCTTCCATCCTTTCCATTTGGTGTGGAGCGGAATGAGACAGATGGAATCGTACTAAGTGTTCAAGGAGAGCACAAGAAGTTCGAATTCTCTCCCATTCAGATGACTGCCTATGTGATTTCGCAGGCGGTGAAGAGTGCTTCTGAATATTTGAATGGTCCAATCAATGAGGCTGTGATTACGGTTCCTGCGTATTTCAACAATATTCAACGAAATGACATGATTAATGCTGGAATTGTGGCTGGCTTGGAGAAGGTTCATTTATTCAGTGAACCAACGGCAGCTGCAATTTCCTATGGACTGATCAATGCCAGTGAACAGGAGATGGTACTGGTGTTTGATTTTGGTGCGGGTTCGTTTGATGTGTCGATCATTAACATTACGGGAAAGACATATGCAGTGTTGGGCTGTAGTGGTGATTCCCATTGTGGTGGTGACGACATTACAAACACTATTTTGAAGGAAGTAATCTCAGCATTTGAGGGAATCTTTCATAAGGATCCTCGTTCAAGTCCTGCAGACATGATGCTTCTTTGGAATGCAGTGGAAGAGGCAAAGAAGGCATTGAGTAGTGTGGACAGTTATGATATTGACGAACAGGTCATGGGGGTAGAATTCCACTACACGCTGACACGTCTAGATCTGGAAAACATGAATCGTCGTATGTTTGATCGTTGTCTGTCTATGATCGATGATACTTTGAAAAAGGCCTATGTAGAGGAGAAGAACATCACTCATGTGTTGTTGGTGGGAGGCAGTTGTAATATTCCCTACATCCGGGACAATATAATGAATCGATTTGGGAAGAAGCGTGTTTCCTCAAGTATTAACTCGATGGAAGCTGTGTCTCAAGGAGCCGCTGTGATTGCCGGCGTATCTCGAGATGTGGTGGAGAAGGGATTTGATTTCCAGCTGGAAATGTACACAACGACTCATAACATGGGAAATGACAAGACAAAGATGTCCGAATTGACAGTACTGGATATCACTCCTATGAATATTGGTGTTCGTGTTTCGTCAGGCAAGTTGTCAACGATTATTCCTGCAAATTCTTCTGTTCCCTGTAGAATGCGCAAAGAGTATCAAGCCCATCGTGCTAATCAGGAGCGTATGAAGTTCCGTATCTTCCAGGGTCTGGAGGAGATGGCAGATGATTGTAAGTTGATCAGTGAAATTGTTGTTCCGATCGAGTCTCCTGGTCCTATTAATGATACCCGTGTGGAAGTGACCTTTTCGTTGGATTCTAATTCCACGTTTTATGTGCAGGCTGTGGAGCTGAAGACGATGAAATCGGTTTCACAAGTGATGGATATGGGATCGCAAGTGTTACCTCGTGAGACGGTGTATGAAATGCAGGAGCAGCTTCGTGCAAGCATGGCTCAGTCATCTAAAGTGGAGAAGGCGGAGCTAGAACGCAATAAGTTCCAGAAGTTTATCATTCAGGCACAGAATCATTTGGATTCGTTACCTTCTGGGCCCGATGTGGAGGAGAAGAAGCAGACGCTACAACAGTATTGTGATTGGATAGCCACTCATGAATCGGCCTCCTCTGCTGAGTATATCCAACAGAGACAGCTTCTGAATAGTCTTATCTATGACAATTAGTGTTCGCTTTTGTTTGTTAGATACGTTCAATGGCTTTATAATGATTCGTTGGATGAATCTAGTATGCTTGAAGCGTTATTCTCCTATAAGTTGGATTTGACTAGAACCGTGATAACTAGAATCCACGGGAATTGAAGATTGTTAGAAGAAAGCCTTAGAAAAGCATTCTTCGATTAATTAAAGGGGCGGCTATACTTGTAAAGGTGCGTTTGTTCAATCAGTGTTCTTTCATTGTCCCTTGTTTGTTTATCGACGATGTCTGCCAATAATGAAATTGAAGGTGTGACAACTAATCCTCTGGAAGGATCTACAGTCCAAACATGCAGCATTTGTTCAAAATCCATATCAAATGCGATGTTTGCTCCTTACTGTTCGTTGAAGTGTGCTAAAAAGGGAACGAGTAGAAGATATGAATTACTTCGTTGTTTTCTTGATTTTGAGGCAAAGTATATCACTCCTCCAAAGAAGGTGGATGTAGCGGTAGCTGCAGCAGAATCAGCGGAAACAAAGAGTTCAGTGGTTCCCAAAGAACAGAAAAAGTCAAAGAAGTAAAGATATATTGGGATGCTCATTGTTGTAGACTGCCTCACGTTCCGTACAACCAATATGTTCCCACAGTAGGAAATTGAGATTTGAGTTAAGAGTAGATACGTCAGAAATCAAGGACGTTACTGGTGGAATCATTGCAATCTCCTCTCAAAACAGATATGGATTTATCATCGATCGTATTAAAACATGTCCTAGTGTTGAACCGTAGAATTATATGGATATTGCCTGTCGAATTGAACAATCTCTATACAACCTCTATCCCTTTATTATGAGATACAATTTGAAGAGCGACTATTCAACGAAACTACGAGATCTTTTGTTCAATCTTAGTGATCCTCATAATCCAGACTTACGACAACGTCTGTTTTCAGGTATGGAATCTGTTTTGTCACTAATGGAAAGATGTTGTGGAGCCGGAGCGTCTTCCACTGTTGTCGGCAGATGAACTAGCTTCGGAGGAAATGCGCAAATGGCGAGAGGAGGAGGAACGCAAGCATATGGAAGAGAATGTGATGTTGACGGCGGCAAGTGAAAAGAAGCTAACACCGGCTTCGACAAATGAGGAAGTTGCTACGAAGAAAACAGAGCATAGTGTAGAACCTTCCGAAGAAGTATCAAAGGATACAAAAGTGAATGAGAGTACGCCGAGTGTCGAAGCAGTGGCAGAACGAGAGAAACAGGTAGCAGAACGAGAGAAACAGATTGCAGCATTGCTGGAGTCGATTCCTATGCGGACTCATGATGAAGTGAAGGAGGAGGAAAAGCCAAAGGAAGAGGAGGAGAAAGAAGAAGAAAAGGAAGAGGAGGAGGTACATGAAATGATCAAGTTGCCCTTGTCTCAGAATCAGGAAGGGAAGATAGCAATAGCAATGCCAGAAGCAACTCCTGTGTTCTTCCGTACTCGAGTGATCCTATCTCCTAAAGACCAGGAAGTAACCTCTATAAGTCTTGAGAGTATTGTATATGTGATCGGCCGGCTAGGTGTAACAACATGCCAGTCATTCTATGATTCACGTAACGAAGATACTGGTTATGATGTATCCTGGATCTTATTAGAATTATCCGAAGAGAGTGATGAGTGTGAATAAGATGAAAGAGTGATGAATAGAGGTGGATTGCAGAAGTTATTGAAGAACTTTGTATCGGAGAAGCGTGTTGGTGTATTAGAGACGGGAATGAAGGAGAAGACATTCTATTTCATTCCACCTGCATTAGATCCGATTAGTACCAGTCCAATTGCTACTCTGTCATATGTTGCAGATGGGTGTTATAAGCAATTCTGTCATTTGTTGTATGTTCGGAGGCGTATGCATAGTCGAGCCAAAGCAACTGCATCACAGACAAGAGTATCAAGACATGCATCGTTGCAGTCACCATCTACCCAATTGCAACCACGTTTTATTCCTCATTCTCCCGATTCTCCACCTCCTAAGCGACCCTATCAGCTTCCTCCACGGTTGCCTTCTCAGTTTCCTCCACAACTCCCTCCGCAACAACCCTTCGTTCCCTATCCTCCTCCCAACTATCCGCCTCCGAATTATCCTCCTAACTACCCTCGATTTCCTCCTCGAGGTCCCATGAATTATCCTCCACGAGATGGAGCCTATATGCCACCTGGTTATCCGCCTCGTCCTGGTGCCTACGGTCCGCGTGGTCCCAGTGGATATCCGCCTCGAGGTCCAGCCGGATATCCTCCTCCGATGATGTCATATCCACCTGGTAGTAATAGGATGAAGGAATTGAATGATAGGGTCGACAGGAAACCAGCAACCTCGAAGTCGATGGGATGATCATCCTTAAAAGAGATTTGTTCTAACAAACAATCAACATCATAAAAAAGGTATGTTTCAATGCTTCTTCAGCTGTGATTCGCTTCTGAGGATTAATTTCCACCATCTTCATTAGTAAATCCATGGCTACATCAACCATCCACTCTTCCCATTGGGACCGTAAGAATAGCTCCCGCAAAGAAGCAGGTTCCACATAAGGGATATTCTCTACTTGTCGATTCATTTCCTTGAGACCATTAATGACACATTCTGAACCAAAGAACGAACAACATTCCATCAGTTCGTAGTACTCATTTAGTGAAGACTTCTGATAGAAGAGTGGATACCGACGCGAAAGAAGACACATGAAAACAATTCCACAGGACCAGATATCAATCGCGGAGGTCTGATGAATCACTTTGGTTAGGACTTCAGGTGCCCGAAAACCCTGAGTACCAGATGTATGCGCTACACCAGTACAAGTAGGGTCCTGACAGACAGCACAACGTCGATTTGACTTCTGTAAATGGCTGACGATGCTAAGGATAAGTTGACTCTAGAAATCAGTGAAAGGACAGAAAATGACTTCTTCTTCATGCTGAGGATCAATCTGCTTTGTTCGTAGATCATTTAACATTTCTTCTACCAGCCCTTCTTTCACTTCTGCTAGTCCAAAATCGATTAGGACTCCAAATCCAGATTCTTTTGAATATCTAGGACATTGTTAACATCGAAAACAATCTACAAAAAGTTGCGTGGTTTAATATCCCGGTGAATAATTCCTTTGGAATGGATTTGCTGTACTCCTAGTAATAGATTCTTCATATAATTTTGCATCTATATGTAAATCAACTTAAGAGAGAGAACATCTTTGAAAGTGCAATCGCGAATGAATAAGGTAAAGTCATCTGATTCAAAGTATGGAAAAATCAGATTTAGGCAGTCTCTCTGCATTGTGATACCAAGGAGAGAAACAGTATTAGGACAATCCTAGAGTTGATACAGAGGAAAAATAATACTCTAAGCAAATAGAGTGATACAATTTCATTGACGATCTTTTTGGAACTACATGTAGAGAGAAGTCGCTTAATAGCAAAATATATATTCCCACATTCTGGTAACACACAATTGTACACTTCACTGAAGGAACCTTGTCCAACAAGTTCCTTGACAATAAAATTCCCAATAGACGTAACCTCGTTTGTCATTTTCCACACCCATAAAGATTGAAACAAAAGTGTAGTTCGAAAGTGTTGTACAAACGAAAGTGTGGTTGTCATTGTGTTGTTAGGGAGGTATCGAAATTATTCAGATTGGATGGAAGTAATACTGCGCCTGCACAAGTAACGAAATAGGATACGAAGTATGCGATTGCTGAAGAATGGCTTCGGTTTGCGGATGACCAGGAAAAGTACTTAGTTGGAAAGATATACTTTCGTTAGGTATGAGAGACAGGGAAGAAAGGGACGAGCAAGGAGCAATAGTTTGGACATTAGTGCGTTTCCCGAATCAACAAATTCTCCAATGTTATCGGTAGAAGGAAGATATTGTTTTACATGCATAGTCGGCTGAAGAGGCCTTGTATTCCCGAACAAAGGAGATTCTTAGTCACATTGTACGCCTTCCAATATTGCCAGAGTGTCAAAAAAACTATTCGCGAAACGAAATATCGATTGTTAGAAAGAGCAGGTGGTCTGAGGAATAGAAGGGTGATGAAGTGAGTTATTTGAAGAGCGAAGAATACCAACAGTTTTGCAGTGAACGTCGGCCGACGTTTCGAATCACCTTCATTGGAGCAGAAGGTATTGTTCTTTGTGTTATATTGAATTCAGATACTCGACGAAGCGAGTTACTACAGGCGATATCTCATCAGTGTCTCACGAATGAGAGTGTTTGCCAAAATGCCAAGTAACGAACATGTTATGGGTTAAGGGTAGAACTGACTATTATTTGATGATTGCGAATGAAAAAACACTGACATTTAACCTAATACTCTGTGATGTGCACTCGGGTTGTTGTATTCCAATAAGAAAAGGTAGATGCTTATTGAATTTATAAGGGTTAGTGATGATGAGGACCTGCCAATTGCTAGTATGCGTTGTAGACATTACAAGACCCAACTGCGATCAATGTAGGAGTGTGGCCGTTAGCTAATTGACAGTGTTAAGTGAGTTACTGACTCGAATCCAATCAGATTGCAGTGGAAAACAAGTGTGTGTTGTGGGTGTAATGAGAAAGATGGATCGTTATTTGTCTGAGTCGGCGATTCGTTCTCGGTTGCAAACAAATATCCAATTCACCTATTATGAGGCTTGTGTGGATAGTCGGAAGAAGATGAAGAGAGTGACGGAGGGTATTTCTCATGCAGTGATTCAATCGCAATTGTGATATTTTAGTAGTGGATATGAATTATAGTAATATGAGTGACATTAACAGCGCTAATTGTACGATAGTTGTATGTAGAAATGGCTTGGGATGATGTATAGTAATTTATTTGCATATTGTTTGTTAGAAATGAGTGATGAATTGTAAATCGATTTGTATCAGCTTACCTTTCGATACATGTGTGTCATCCTTTCTTTTTAATATCTGTTACCATGAATCTGTATTGTAATCAGTTTACCACTCCCTGTTCACTTGTTTGTGTATCCATTTTCATATCAATATAATATATACTCTATCGTTAACAAATTAGTAGAACGGGGGTGTAGCTCAGATGGTAGAGCGCTCGCTTAGCATGCGAGAGGTAAGGGGATCGATGCCCCTCTCCTCCATTCTTTTCTTTTTCTTAACAAATCGTAACAAATGCCTTTTGTTGGAATTGATTTTGGTACGAGTAACAGCGTCTGCTACGTTTGTAAGAGGAATAATGTTCAACATGTAACATTCGGAATGGATGAGAATCTTCTTCCTTCATGTGTATATAAGAAGGGAGATAAGGCTATTGTTGGGAAGCTTGCCAAAGAATGTAAGCAGAATTATACAGTGATTCGTAATGTGAAACGGTTGATTGGTAAGAAATATGACTCTGTGGATCATAAGGATGACGTGAAAATATATGGAGCCAATGCTGTAAAAGGAACTGATGGGTATTGTTGGTTTACTCTGGATGATGGTAACTTATATTCTTGTGTTGATATAGCGTCCTTTGTGTTTGCTACAATCAAGGAGCACGCAGATAAGTTGCTGGATAATGTCGCGGCGGAGGCCATCATTTCTGTTCCTGCATATTATTCTGGAATTCAACGTGAATGTATTCGGGAAGCAGCGGTCAAGGCTGGGTGGAATGTGATGCACCTGGTGAATGAACCTACAGCTGCAGCTGTTTCCTATGGTGGAGACAATGTTTGTCGTAATACAATCCTTGTCTTTGATCTAGGAGGGGGTACTTTGGATGTGACTATTCTTAGCTTGAAGGACGGTGTATACCGTGTAGAATCAACCTATGGAGATGATTCTTTGGGAGGCAATGACTTTTCATTATCTCTGCTTCATTTGGTTGAGGAATTGTTTGAAACAAAGTATGGCTACAGCATATGGAGTGCAATCTCTCAGAAGAATCTTAAACAAACAACGAAACGAATAATGCACTTGATTGAGGAGGCTAAAGAAAGTCTATCTTTATCACAGCAAACGGATGTGGATTTATCGGGGTGTATGGTTATCCGGCAGCAAACACCATCTTCTTCTGAAGATGATAGCGATGAGATCTCGTTCAACATATCGCGTAGTCAGTTCGAGGAACGAATAAAGCCTCTTTTGAATCGTTGTTTGGCTGTTACAAAGAAGGCTATGGTCTGTGGAAAACGTAAATTCACAAGTCGTGATATTGATGAAGTGATTATGATCGGAGGAAGTTCGAAGATTCCTGCAGTTGTATCAACAATTAAGAATGGTTCTATCGGAAAATCATTTCCTATCATTAATGTGATGGAGGAGGTAGCAAAAGGTTGTTGTGAGTGTGCAAGGAAGCACAATCGTCCTGATTTCCGTATCTTCGAGAGCTTACACACCTCTATAGGCATCATTTATGATGAAGATAAGGTATTTGAGATTTTCCCGTATGGAACGGAGTTGCCTTGTACCAAGAACTTAACCTTTTATTGTAATGTTCCTGGTGCTGTTCATTTCCGAACTCAGCTTGTTGAGATTCGAGATGTTGAGGAGAAGCAACGTCGTGAGTTGAAGACGTTAGAGTCTTCCAATTTCTTACCAAATCTTACGGGTTATAAGGAGCTTTTGTTTTCGTTTACGATTACTAGTGAGTCTATTCTTATAGTAAAAACTACTGCTATGCCTGAAAATGAAAAGTGTTTGAATGTATATGTTGATGAGTTGTCAGCTTAATATGTTTGTTGGATTATGTATTTCAAGGGAATTGTTTGGTGACGGATGAGTCTTTAATAGAATAATGTACTTGGTTAGAAATGCAGTAGACATTGATAAGAAACATCTGAAGAGATGTAATATCAACAGAAGGCATTCTGATATCCTCAGTAAGATATAACCACAATAACGCCTATTTAACAAACACCATTATACATGATCACATGATGGTACATTCCACCACTGCCGTTTTCCTACACATAATATCTATACATAATCGAATATATTCATTACTACAATAATCTCTACAAGAAAGAGCACAAACAAGATCCAAAAACTACAAAAGTAGCCCATTCGAGCTTTGAAACGTGTAGGACCAAAGCAATTCGATTCCACCTGATGATCAGAACTGCAACTATGAGTATAAGCGGAAGCAGAGATATAGGAGTCCAAATAATGACGGATCTAAACTTCAACCTTGTCATCCATGCCTACATAAATAAGAATGGTCGATGTTGGCGTATAACTATAGCTAACCGAGTTCCAGTTATTTCCATAGACACAACCAACCTCATCAGAATCATACATATCAAAATGACTGTTGGAAGGAAGCTTCCAGTCTCTACAATGAACATCTATTCCAGATCCTACAGAGAGTCGTCCAATTTCCACGAGTTTTGATTTTGTTTGACTCGTAGACAAATCTCCTTAGCAAACAATTCAATATGACAAAGTTGCTGTACAGCATTCCAACTACCATGATGTTCTGCACAGACATCAGGACACGTACTTCTACACTTCAAGGCAACAACAAACACGAACGGTACATAATAACAGGCTAATTCTTCTGGATCCATTACATACGTGATGTTACTTTTAAAACCCACTTTCGTTAGTAGAGTACCATCAGCATTCCAAAACGAAAACATGTTCTCTCCGTTAAAGATGAGCGAGAACTGTCGAAAATAGAGTGCATCTGTATACAAACATCCTTCTGAAGGATCATACTCCTTGTTGCACAAGTCTCGAACTGGATAGGATTCACCATGAGATTCCGAGACCAGACGCATTGATACTTTCTCCGATGTCGCTTTGAAATAGAATGAAGCATTCTGCAAGGAGTTTATTCCTTCGTCGACCCACTTTGCCGCTCGCTTGTTATATCTTCAAATAAAGGAAAAAAAATCTACACATACAGGAGTATATTTTCTCTTCGCAAGGATCCCCAGAAGAAAGCCACAACGCAGAAGATGCACAATAATATGGTGATCCAACAGATCCATACGAGTATGGACTGCCAGATAGAGCTGGACCTATGACAATTGCCTTTTGCCATAGGAAAAACTTCACAAACGAATATGAAAGAACAAACATGGAATAGAACAAGAATACGTTTATTGAGGAATCGCTGTACCTGCACCCCAAAGGGTCAGATTATCTCGAAGTAGTTGCATGATCAAAGTGGTATCCTTATAGTCATTCTCTGAGAGAGACTCGAAACCAGAGACAGCGCCATTATAAGCTTCCCGAGCTAAGTCACATGCCTACCCCTTAAACAAACAACTCTCTCAGTACCTTTTGGGAATCATTTTCAATTTCATAGTAGAAGACAGAGAAGTTCAGAGCCAAACCAAGCATGATGGGATTGGTAGACTCTAGATTGTCCTGGTGACCAATATCCATTGCCATCTGATAGGCTTCACGTGCTTTATCTTTCATTTCCTTCTGCTTATCGTCCTTCTCAAACTCGCACACATATCGGTAGTAATCTCCCTTTAGCTTCCAATAGAACACTTTCTGCGCTCCGTCCTTAGCTCCAGGAATTAAATAATCGTTTAGCAAGGACAGGACTTCCATGCACACTTCAATCAACTCCTTTTCTACATTGTTCAAAAACTCCACAATGTCTTTAAGATATGGTGATGACTCCTTCTTGGATTCTCTTTGAATGTGTTGATTCAAGATTCTCCAAGACACTCTCTTGTTATTCACAACATTCTTATAGGCAATGGAAAGTAGATTTCTCTCTTCATTGCTCAGATCCACAATACCTGTTTCCGGATCCGGTGTTGACGCAACTACATGCATATACTCCTTCATCTCGTTATATCTTTCGGCCTTTTCAGCAATGCGAGCCATGTAAATGATATCACTCTTCTTTGGCATCTTTCTACAAAACTATGACTTTTCCCTTCAACTGGATCCCATCGAATCATCTTCATTCATAAACAACAATCCATACCTTATTTCCACAGGTTCTTTGAAATCTAGTGAATATTGAGACCTCATTTTGGATTTGATCGATCCAGGGGTTACTTTCCATTTTTAGAGACAATCATAGGTTTATGGAATAGATGGTCCACTGATTTCTTTTCTTAACATTGTTAAGATGAACAAGCACGTTTTGTTGATATGCTATAACTAGATACAACCTTCATGTTAGAAGGCGAAGGAATTGACAAGGTGATGACATCAAATGATTCACCTCCAACTCTTTGATGCAATGAATCCAAATCAAAGACCTATTCGACTAGGTCTGGAACGAAATCAGTCGCTTTTTGATGTTGCTATAAGGATGGGATGTTCCAAATAGATTCACCATTATTTACAGAAACAGTTGAACGTGATGGGTCATGATAGAGTGGTAATGACTGGCTTGTCTTGTTTTTGTAGAATCTTTACCTTTGTCAAATCTTTTGTCCCTCTCTAGATGTGGAAATAGGGTCTCTTTTTGATGTATATGAGGTGAATGTGTCTTATTTAGTGTTATTCAGTAAATGGAGTACTATCTTTGGAATATTCGATCACACCATGTTGGGGATAATTTGGAAGAGATGTGTCGCAACTACGGAATACTCTCAAAACAAAGAACACAATCAACGAGACTGATAACACAGTCTTCCATATTATTACATGTTTGTTCATCACTTGAATCATCACATAAATCGATAATATCTAGGTTAGAAGGTTTGTCGCTATTCGACTTCCTCAAAGGTGTCCCAGTATTCAACTTTATCAAAGGAATATCAATACTTGACTTCATTGCTGATTTGTCGTTAATCCATTTCATTGAAGATACCGCACTATTGGACTTCACAAATAACCCACTACCCAAGCTCAACGGGGAAGTCAAGTCAGGTTCTTGAGACCGTGAGTCTCGTTTATTTGCGAAAAAAGAATCAATCGAAGGGGTGGTCAGGCTTTTCCTCTTGCGTCGATTAGGACAGAACTCATTCAGAATATAATCAAAAGAAGCGTTGGTTGGGGAAATTGCGAGTTTTGGTTGACTGGAGGTGGGACACTGTTTAGACTGATCGGAATTGTAATCTCTCCCAAATCTTGATGATGAAGACAACTCAGAATATCCATTTGAAGTACCATTATGGGGTGGACTAGGAGGAGGTGTGAGTTGTATGGGACAGTGATGCCACTCCCCAGACAATTCCAATTCAACCTCTTCTTCATCTTTTGTTGTATGCTTCAAAATACTCCAAACAAAGACATCTTCCTTCAGTTCATCCAATCGAACGGCTTCATAACACACAGGACACTCCATCTTTTCCTTATTACTATATAACTCCACAAAGGCACGCAAATCAAAACATTTCACATGTCTGCAATGTAGTGATCGCACAGGATGTTCCATCCGTTGATACGTAAGAGGATCCAGTAACGAATACTTGAATCCTACCATATTCAACGACGACCCATCTTCATCATCTTTCAACATTGACATGAACAACTCACGATCTTCCGTCACCGTTGATGTCGATCGTTCAAGGATCTGATCGACGATCTGATGCACAGAGAGGGGTTTGATTAAATAAATAACGAGATATGTGTATGAAGGAATGACTCCGGAGGTACTGACCTGATTGGCCCCTTCATGAACCATTCGGTTGAGTAAATACTCATGATTTGTGACATTTTGCTAGACATCATCCATCTCATTCTTCCTTACATGCAAATAAAAGACATCCATATAGTTTACAAGAAGCTGGAACCTGCTATCACTCAAAAACCATTCTTCCCCCATTCGATTTACAAGATACAATCCCACACTATATTCTCCCGAAGAAATGGCAGTAACTTGCTCTGAAGTCAAGAAAAACGATCTGGATCGTCGACGGGTAAGTAAGGCAGGGTTCATGACCATAAGAACTTTTTGTACTTCATTCTTACAGAAGACAGAATGGAGAAAACAATGGATACAGTTGCAAGGCTTTGGTGAAGAGAGTTGAAACACAGGAATTGAAACGATCAATGGTTCAGTTTGTACCAAGGATGATAGAGGTTGCACTGATTGCGTTTTAGATAGTTGCAAAGGTGGAACTTCCGGCTCTTCCGAAAATGATGACGAGAATGGGTATACTTCAGAAAATGGCGAAGTACTGTACAAATCAGGATTTACAATATGACCTAAAATTGGATCATGACAGACAAGAAAGGAATCTCCTTCGTCTTCCCGAAGATCCTTAGGAGAATGCCTTGCATCAATCGTTTCCTGAGGAAGAATACCCCTTAGAATATCTCTTTCATTACTCCTTGTAGAGGGAAGGGCTTCACTAAAAACTCCCTCATCATTTCTCTCTGGGAGAAGATCCCCGTGAGAACCCTTCCCATGGATGTCATGTAACTCAAACTCAATAGGCAGTTCAGTTCCATAGATTTGCTCCATCTTTCTTTCTTGCGCTCTCTCGAAATTCTCAATCAACTCAACAGCATCTTCATAGAATCGACACCCTTTATATGGCAAAAAGAAAAATTCTGTATTTAAACAAATTGAACAAAACCTACGTTGAAAGGCTTCACTCTTCTTTCGATGTTTCTTTGTGAGCAATTCAATTGCACACCCAGTCCAAAAAACAATAGACTGATCCTCTTGATTTCTTAACTACACATGAACCTCAAACACAAAACTCACTGCATCAAGAAGCGATTCTAGTAGTTCATGACGATGCATTCCAGGTCGTCCTCTACATATTCGAACTAAACTCTTCAGTTCCGGAAGAAGAGATTCTTTATACATCATATTAAACAATACAATAGCTTTCGGTGACAAGTCTCGATTCTCATTCATCTTGCTTGTGGAATGAGAAAACAAACGAAAATGGATTCAAAGTCCAAAGTAGGGCCGATTTTGTTGACACATTATTGCGCCTATTCACAATCATCACAAATGATTTGATATGAATAGAAATGTAAAACGGTTATTATGATAGTACCATTTAGTTTCGATTTCCGTTCGAACCCTATCCGATCCAGGATCGCTTTATGACTACTCTCTATGATGTATTGGAATCTGGGAAGATTGGATTGATCGAAAGTCCTACTGGAACTGTTGGTTGTCGTTCTCAATTGACATGAAGGGAAAAACGTTGAGTTTGTTGTGCGGTTCCCTTGCATGGCTTCATGCAACATCGAGTCTCCCTGATGATTATGTTCGAGGAGAATTGAGTTCAGCTACTGTTCAGGATTCGGGGCTTCCAGCTTGGTTACTTGATACAACAGATGAAGATGCTGAATTAAGTGGATTTTGATGAAAGATGTGATGTGTAGAGGAGAAACGGGAAAGACAAGATTATCAACTAAAGAGTCTCAGAGAAGTATTAGAAAAGTACAAACAATCGAAAATGATTGCAATGGATCCAAAGCGAATGAAGTTGACAGTTTCTTCAGCTGCTCGTATAGAAACGGAACAGGAAGATGAGGAGGAGCTTCTTTTCGATACTCCGTTCACTCTTTCTGTTGCCACAGATGAAGAACCCATATCTGTAACAAAAGTGTATTTTGTGGGGGCAGATGACTCGTAGATCTATTATTGTTCCCGTACACATTCTCAACTGGCTCAAGTATTAAATGAGTTTCTTCAAAGTGATTGGTCCAAAGATACTCGGTGTAGTATTCTAGGTGGTCGTCGTTCTTTATGTGTGAATCCATCTGTTCGACGTCTTCCAACAGATGCTCAGATATCGGATCAATGTCTGTTTCTTCAACGTAATCATTCTCGTGGAAAGCAAGGATGTCGGTTTCACAACAGTGAGAAAGAACAGAATCTTCGCAATGAAATCCTTGTAATTGTGAGGAGACATAATCATCTAGCTAACCAATCTGGATATCGAGGACTTGCTCAAAACAGCTGATAGTACAGGAGGATGTCCTTATTATGCTTCTCGTCGATCTCTTCCTTATCTACAACTCGTTCTTCTTCCCTACAATTTGATTTTAAGTCGATCAAGTCGTGAAGCATTGGGTATTGATTTGAAGGTATGAATAGGTTCTTGTTGTTATGTAGAATCAAGTGGTCATCTTTGACGAGGCCCACAATTTATTCAATACACTTACTGATATTTATTCTCCTCGTATCTCTTTATTGATGTTTGAAACATCTTTGAATCAGCTCTCTGCTTACTACATGCGGTATTCGGACCGTCTCTCTTCTTCGTCTCATTCTTTCATCATTCATTTACAGACGGTCCTCAAAGAATTCATTTCCTTCCTTCAGTCTCGTCCTTCTGATCTTGGTGTAGTATCTGTGTTGTCTACTGATGGGTTATTACGGCGTCTGCATCTTGAAGATGTTAATCTATTTGATTTATTGCGATTTGTGGTGGCGAAGAGAATATTGTTTAAGTTGAATGGGTTTATTGATCGTGAGGGAGGTAATCGTGGTGATTCTTTGGGAGGTTTTGGTTATGGTGCTACTGCTCAGTCTGGTACTGGTTATGGTGCTACTGCTCGGTCTAGTACTGGGTGTGGTGCTTCTTCTCAGTCTGGTACTGGGTGTGGTGCTTCTACTCAATCTAATGCTTGTCATGGTTCTTTACAGCTCGATTCCAATGATCCTCCAACAACCCTTCCTCCTACCTCCTATTTCCCTGCAGTCATTGATTTTATTGGAGCTCTTACTACGGACAATAACGACTCACGGATTGTGGTGAGCTATGAAGAGAAACAAGCCTACGTACAACTACTCTTACTCAACCCTGCTGATCATTTCCAAGAAATTGCTTCATTGTGCCGTTCTGTAATAATCACAGGAGGAACATTACAGCCAGTATGTTATGAAAGTGAACTGAATAGTAGTTTGGCGAACTCGAGATGCAACTCTTCCCAAAGGAATCCCAAGAGCGGATTACCTGTCTATCGCTTCCCCACATCTTGCCCCCAGAGAATATTCTTGGGCTGATCCTCACATCACGAGAATCAACACATCAAGAACTGAAATTTGACTATTCCACCCGAGATGATCCTCTCCTTCTCCAGGATCTCCTAATGAAAGTAGAATTGCTATGTTCTATAGTTCCTGGAGGGATGGCTGTATTCTTTCCATCTTTCCAAATGATGCAAGACTTTATCCGTTATATTCATACTGAGGAACGATTTACGTTGCTAAATCAACAGAAACGTGTTTTCTGTGAATCACGGGGAAAGGAAGACATTTTCGGATCATACGCCAAACATATCCGAAACACGGGAAAAGGTGCTCTGTTGTTTGCGGTCATCGGAGGTAAACTCTCCGAGGGAATCAACTTTAGTGATGAATTGGGACGATGTGTGATGGTTGTGGGAATGCCGTATGCTAACAAGAAGGATGTAATTTTGCAAGAACGCATGCGTTTTGCAGATTCACAATCGATAGGGGCTGGATCAGAGTTGTATCGTAATATGTGTATTAAGGCAGTAAACCAAACAATCGGTCGAGCTTTTCGTCATAAAAAGGACTGGGCTGTCGTTGTCTTAGCTGATTGTCGCTATTCACAGCCTTCAACTCTTTCCAGAATCACTCCATGGATTGCTACACGATGCCAGATGATCCGGAGAGCAGAAGAATTAAAAACATGGCTAATCCCCTTTATTAACGATAAAAGGAATGGTTGATATACGAGCGTATGCCGTTCAAGTCGCTTCTTGTTACGAACAAACAATTTCTAAACTGACATATCTTTCTTCCATGATGGCCACAATGCATCCAACTCCTTAGTATTTTCACGACACTTTTCCAATTTGGGATAAGCGACATAACGAAGCAAAATATCAACTGTTTCATTTGATAGTTCCATCTGCTGTGCCAAAATCTGTCTTCCAGAGGGTGCAGACAACATTCCAGTTGAGGTTAACAAATCTTTCATCTAGAATGAAAATAAACAAGCAAAAATACTTCTTCCGATGTCAGTTTGCCAGCCACATGTTGAGCTATGAATGGAGTCTGCGCATGAGAAGAATGAAATAACAATACGGATCCTCGATCGACTGGAAGGATTTCAGATGATTTAAAAGGCATTTCTTCCTTCTCGATACTGCTAGAGGCTTGATCTTTCATAGTCAATTGCAACTTTGAAATAAATGCATCATCCTTTTGTTCTAAGATAATTAAACAAGAATCCATAACAAACCAACATATTGATACACCGAATCCTTACTCATATCTTTCTGACGTTCTGCCATTAAGTCCAATACAAAAATAATACCCTGTGCTGATTTTAGTATCGCATCTGTCTTGGGGCGAAATTTACCTTCTTCGAGAACTCTGTCTAATACTTCTGGAGTGATTGGAGATGAAGGGAGACTGTCAACTTTAACTTTCATCTCTAAGAATCAGAGTACCACCTCTACACAACGCTTCAATGATTGAATTCCCTTTTGCTGTATTCGACTACTTATACCACCCATAGAAAGTTCAATAGTCTAGAATGACGATTATTAATAGAAGAGTATGAGCTTTTCCAGTTATTCTTTCCAGTTTAGTTTTTTTCAAATTCTTTTCTACAAATGGATTTATTGAAATTGTTGTCTTATGTCACTGGTGGACGTTTTATCGGAGAATGCATTCAACAACACTACCTTTCTAGGAACATCCAAATACTGTAATAACCATTACCGCTCAGATATATGATTAACAGGGAAAGGAATCAGGATGCAGATTACCAAGAAGTTTCCTAGAAAACTCTTGAAAAATGGGAAGCCAAGCATATTCATTCTTTGGAGTAAAAATGCCGGAACGAGAAATCGAGCTAGCTGAATCTGGAAATAAGGATAAGAAAGTCACAGAGACTGTAGTTGAGACAAAACAACAGGAAGTGCGGCCAGCATCGATATCTACTCTG
>JABLTK010150372.1_pt1 | contig 19220 bp, 25 predicted proteins | sample 7160131 | NCBI WGS metagenome assembly JABLTK01 (sample SAMN14651221, study PRJNA627086) | human gut metagenome | isolation source: feces | host: Homo sapiens
AATCTTTGTTGAACACGATACAACTTTTGTAGAGAAAGTAGCGACAAAGATTATAACAATAGAAAAATAAGTGTGCGAGAAATTACAATTTTTGAATTACTTTATACGAAAGTATAGAGTAATTTTTCTTTTTATGGTATTATAACAACAGATAGTAATTTTTTATATGAGGAGAACAAAAGTGAAAGAAGATAAAGTGATAATAATAACAATGATATTAAATTTAATTGTAGCAATATTAAAATTAGTTTCAGGAATAATTTTCTCGTTTTCAACCTTAATTGCAGATTCAATTCAATCGTTTATGGACTTTATAACTGATATTACAAGTTTAATAGCAAACAAGATAGGAAAAAGAAGAGCTAACAAAACATATCCATTTGGTTATGGACAAGTATATTATTTAGCGAATCTTTTTACAGGTGTTCTGTTATTTTTAATAGGAATATTTATAGTATATCAATTCTTCTTTTTTAAGGGAGAATTAAAACCAAATAAAATATTGTTTATCATATTACTTGTAGTATTGATTTTAAAATCAATAGTAGTTAAAATACTAAAATTTTATGGCAGAAAATACAAAAGTGAATTAATGATTGAAGCTTCAAGAGAATCTTATGCAGATTTTATTTCAACTTGTGTAGTATTAATTGTGTTTATACTAACATTATTTGAAAAATATAATACAATAGACATAAATATTGATAAATTAGGCAGTTTATGTATGGCTATATATGTATTCTATACATCAATAAAAATGATAATACAAAATGTTAGAGGAATACTTACAAACGATGAAGAAAATACTGAAGTAAAAGAAGAAGTAGTAAATGAATTAAGTAAATTTAAAGAGTTGCATTTTAAAGATATTAAAGTTATAAAAATGTCTACATATTATAGTGTATTTATTCAAGTAAAAGTAGATGAAAAACTGACAATAAAAAAGTATTTGTTAATAGAAAGAAAAATTAAGTCACATTTAAAGTCTAAAAATAGATTATTTAGATTTATAGATATTGAGCCAGTATAAAAACAGAGGATAGTAAGTTGTTGTTATAAAAGGAGAGATGAATTATGGATGAAATTATACCATATATAATATTGATATTAGTTTTATTAGTATTGGAGTTGATTCAGATTGTTTGGGCTAAATCAAAAATAAAAAAATGGATATTACCGATATTATCATTTCTATTATCTGTGTATATAATGATTTATTTAATAAGTTTTGAATTAGCTAATCAAATAGGAACAGATAGACATGGTTTAATTGAAGTGGTAGATATTGGTACATGGATGATGTTTGTAATTTTTAATATACCAACTATAATTTTTATAATTACAAATGTGATAGTAAGGAAAAAATATTCATAGAACAGGTAAAAGATAAATTACAAGTTATAGAGTAGTTTTAAGAGCGATATTTTAAATATTGCTCTTTTTTCTGTCAAATTTATAATTAAATAATTTGTACATTTCTCAAATTCAAAAGATTATATTAGAATAAGTTTGAGGAGGGATAAGGAAATGGAAGAATTATTTAATAGACCTATTTTAGATCAACTATATGATTCAATAAGTGATGATTTTGAAACAATGCTATTAAAGAAAAAGAATCTTGATGGTAAATTTACAGAGTCATTAAAAGTGGAAGAAGAATTGATTAATTTGATTAAAAAAGTAGTTAAAGATGAAAAAAAGTTAGACCCAATAATTGCTAAATTAAATAAATTTGAACTTGCCATTGGTAATGAAACTGACCTACTTTGTAAACATTATTATAAATTAGGGATAGTTGATAGTAAAAAAATATTGATGGAAATAGGAGAATAAAGGTATGGAAGAAATCGCAGGTAGTTTTTTTGATAATTATGAAGAAGGTTTTTTAGAGTATTTAGAAGTTCATAAAGCACAAGCATTAAAAGATAGAGAAGACTATCAAACATTAAATAAAAAGATATCAGAACTAAAGTATAAATACCCAAATGTAAGAACATTTTTAGAAGAAAAAGAACCAATAGATTTAAGAGATGATGAACAATATGCAATACTTAATGTACTTGATTATGAAACTGAACTTGATGTTATTGAGTTAAAAGAAAGTTTTAAATTAGGTTTTAAAGAAGCATTAATCTATTTAAATAATATGGGAATGTTAAAATTAAACTAGTTTAAAGGGACGGATAATTTAAAAAATCTGTCCTTTTTATTATGCAAAAAAAGAAAGAGAGTGTGATATTTTATGGAAAATGAAGAATTAAAAAATAAATTAATTGAAAAATTAGAAAGAGAAGTAAACGAATTTAAAGATACTTTAAGAGGATTATCTGCTGATGAAATAATGGATAACAGTTATAGATTAACTTGTATCATAGAAATGAAAGATTATCTAATATATAACAAAGAATTATCAAAATTTGAACTTAAAACATTATTAAAAAGAGATGATATATTAGAAGAATGTTATGACGATTGGTTATCTTGTGATGGTAATTTAAGAGAAGCTTTAGAATTTTCAGTAGATGATACGATAGACATTATTAGAGATAATGAGGTCAAAAAAGAACGAAATAAAGATGCAAGATAAAGAAAAAGGAGGTGCAAAACATGTCTAAATTTGTACCAAAAGATGTAGTAAAACAAGCAAAAGAAATTGATTTACTAACTTATTTTATGAACAATAATCCATCAGAACTTGTAAGAAAAGGTACTAATACATATTCCTTAAAAAGTCATGATAGTGTCATTATAAGTAATGGATTATGGCATAGATTTTCAACACATCAAGCAGGAAAGTCAGCAGTTGATTATCTTATTAAAGTAGAAAATATGACATTACAAGAGGCAGTTTCAAGTGTATTAAATAGAAATATAGATACATATATTAGACCTCAATATAGTAATGAAAATGCACCTAAAACGATAGTTATTCCAGAAAAAGCGAGTACCAATAAACAAGTTATAGAGTATCTAAAAAACAGAGGAATTGATGAAGAAATAATAAATGATTGCATAAATAAAAAGATTATTTATCAAGAAAATAAAACCAATAATGCAGTATTTTTAGGGTACGATAATGATAACAATATCAAATATGCAGGGTGCAGAAGTACAAATGAAAAAAGAATAATGAGAGATGCAAAGGGGAGTTCAAAAGAGTATTCTTTTAGAATGTTAGGAGCAGAAGAATGTAATTCATTACATATATTTGAAAGCAGTATAGATTTATTATCTTATGCAACATTATTAAAAAATAAGGGATATGATTATACAAATCAAAATCTTTTATCACTTGCAGGAGTGTATCAACCAAGTTCTAATATAGAACAAAGTAAAGTACCAATAGCAGTACAAAACTTTTTAAATAAAAACACAAATATAAAAGATATTGTATTACATTTTGATAATGATATAGCAGGAAGAAATGCAACAAAAGCAATGATATATGCACTTGATAAGTACAATGTTTATGATATTCCTGCTCCTTATGGTAAAGACATAAATGATTACTTATGTTACAGCATAGGGTTAAAAAATAGGCAAGAAATTGACAGATATAAAATGAAAAAAGAGCAAAATAGAGTACCAATATAGGTACATTTAAAAATGTAAAAAAAGGATTTCTTGTCCTAGCAAGCACTGAATTTGTTCACACGAAAATATCGTGTTTCAAAATTCTATTCTATGGGGAAACCCCAATCCCCATTTTTAAATGAGTAAAACAGGAGGGAGAGATTTGAGAAAAAGATATATAAGAAAAGATATAATGCTTAATGAATTAGAGAATGAAAAGTTAATTGCAGATTGTCAAAGATGTAATCTTTCTTATGGAGAATATTTTAGAAGATTGTTAATGAATGAAAATATAAAAGAAAAGCCTGGCAAAGAATTTTATGTGATAATGAAACAACTTTCTAAAATAGGAGTTAATCTTAATCAAATAGCAAAGAAAGCAAATCAAACAGATAAAATAGATAAAGATTATTATAAGAGTGAAGCAAATAATTGGCACAAATTTGCAGAAGAAGTAAAAAATAAATTTTTGTAGGAGGTGGTAATTTGGCAGTAACAAAAATATGGAAAGTTGTTAAAAGAATGGATCATGTTATAAGTTATGCTAAAGATGAAAATAAAACGAAAATTGAATTTAATCAGAAATATGAAATGTTGGTAGATGACTTGCAAAATGTAATTGATTATGCAAGAAATTCAGATAAAACAGAAAAAGAATATTTTGTTACAGGAATAAATTGCGATACAGATTCAGCTTATGAAGAAATGCAAGATACAAAAAGATATTATAATAAAAAAGATAAAATTTTAGCATTTCACGCATATCAATCTTTTGCAGAGGGAGAGGTTACTCCAGAATTAGCACATCAAATTGGTGTGCAACTTGCAAATGAAATGTGGGGAGATAGATTTCAAGTAGTAGTTACAACTCATCTTAATACTAATCATATACATAATCACATTGTGCTTAATTCTGTTTCTTTTGAAGATGGCTTAAAATATTATGATAATCATACTAATTATGCAAAAATGAGGCATATATCAGATGAGCTTTGTAAGGAATACGGATTAAGTGTAATAGAAGAAAAAGCAACAAAGAAAAAAATGAATTATGATAATTTTTATAAAAAATCTTTATATACTGACAACTATTCTAATAATGCAAAACGAGATTTAGATTTAGCAATTAGACAAGCATATTCTTATGATGACTTTTTATACCTAATGAAAAAATTAGATTATGAAATTATTTTTAGATCTAATAAAATTAGTATAAGAAAAGAACCTTATAAAAGAAATATTAGAATAGAAAGAAGATATGGAGAAAATTATTCAATAGAAAATATAAAAAGAAGAATAATAGAAGAACAAGCAGTTCGAGTTCCGTTTATAGAAAATGTTTATAATTATAGAAAAGTTAATTATCCTTTTGCTAAAAGGCACAAAAGAGCCAAAGCGAAAGGATTTATTGCTTTATATTATCATTATTGTTATTTGCTAAAAGTTTTTCCAGATAATGTACCACAACAAAGATTACCACCAAGTATTAGAGCAGATGTTTCAAGAATGGAACAATTATCTGAAGAAGCAAGATTTTTAGCAATACATAAAATAAAAACATTTGAAGAATTAAGTAACTATCAAGATGATGTGAATTTTAAAATAAAAGAAATACTAGACCAAAGAGAAAGACTTTGGGCAAAAAGAAAGTTATCAAAAGATGGAAATGAAATGCACGAATATGCAGAGCAGATTTCATCTTTAAATGATAAATTAGTTAAATTAAGAAAGAGGGTGGAATTATGTGAAGATATTAAAACAAGAGTACCGAAGATAGATAATAATTTATCTGAATTAGATACACAAGAAGAAATGGAAAAAGAAACAAAAGAGAGAAAAAAAGAGAAAAGAAAAAAAGGAAAGGAGTAAATGATATATGAGTGTTAATGGAGATGTATCAGAACAAGTAGTAAGATTAAGTTTAGAGGGATTTGAAATTTTGGCAAGACTAACTGGTAGTGGAGCAAAGAATGTTGCTGCAATGATTTATACTATTATGAAAGATAAAAAACAAACAAAAGGAAAAATTAGACTTAATAATATGTTAAAAACAGGAAAGCCTTTAAAAATATTTACGGTAAGCAGAGAAGATTTAAAAACATTTGCAAGAGAGGCAAAAAATTATGGTATTTCATATTGTGCTTTAATCAATAGAAATAACAAAGATATTGATGGAATGGTTGATGTTATGGTTAAAGATGAAGATGCTTCAAGAATAAATAGAATTGTTGAAAGATTTAAACTAACAACAACAGATACAGCAAGAATGGATACAGTTATTACAAAATCTATTGAAGATAGAGAGGCAGAAAAAAGAGAAAAGGGGATTCCAGAAAAATCAAAGGAACAACAATTAGAAGATTTACTTTCTAAAAAGCCTATACAGACAGAAGAAACCTCAAAAGTAAATTTCAATATGGCAAAGACGGAAAAAGACCCTCTGTCAGAGCCTTCCTCAACGACTTCCAAAATGCAAGAAGGGGTATCTAAAGGAGCAAAGAAACCATCTGTAAAGAAAGAACTTGCAGAACTTAAAGTTGAAGCAAAGAAATTAGATGAACAAAAATCTAAAGAAAAGGTTAAAGTAAATATAGCACCTGTTCAAAATAATAAAAAAGCAAAAGCGAAATCAAGTAGATAAGGAGGAATGTTAAATGGAAGAAATGAGAACAATTAATTTAGATAAATATGATTATCGACTAATATTAAATGCATTAAATGAATTTAGAAATATAAAAATACAAGAAAATGTTGATATAGAAATCATAGATAAGTTAATGTCAAAATTGTTAAAAGCCCCTGTAAATAAAAAGATGTTATCTTTAAATAGAACTGCAAAGGGAAAATTTACAAGCAATGAAGCAAGATGAAAAAAGAATTATGAGAGTGTTGTATGTAATAGGAATTATTCCAATTATTTGGATTGCTCTCCTTTTAGCTCCTTATACTAAAGGTGGACTTATAGAAATAATAAAAAATGGTAGTGTAGCATTAAATCAGCCATTTAAAATAGTTATTGTAGAGAATAGTATTAGAACTATTCTTATTTTTTTGATTATTTATATATTTTCAATCTTATTATATGAATCAACTAGAAAGAATTATAGGAGGAGAGAAGAAAATGGTTCAGCCAAGTGGGGCGAGGCAAAGGAATTAAATAAAAAATACAAACAACCTAATAATTATAATAAGTTGCTTACTAAAAATGTTTCTGTTGGATTAAATGGAAGAAAGCATAGAAGAAATGTTAATGTATTAGTTATTGGTGGTTCTGGTGCAGGAAAGACATTTAGTTATTGTAAGCCAAATGTAATGCAATGTGCAACCTCGTATGTTATACTTGATCCAAAAGGAGAAATTGTAAGAGATACAGGTTATTTATTAGAAAAAGAACGGATATGAAATTAAAGTATTAGACTTAATAAATATGGAGAAATCGCATTGCTATAATCCGTTTGTATATATAAAAACAGATAATGATGTTCAAAAATTAGTAACAAACCTTTTTAAATCAACAACACCAAAAGGAAGTAGCACAAACGACCCATTTTGGGATACTGCTGCAAGTATGTTGCTTTTAGCTTTAATATTTTATTTGAAATATGAAGCTCCTGAAGAAGAACAAAACTTTGTAATGGTAATGGAATTACTACGAGCAGGAGATGTTAAAGAAGATGATGACGAATATGTTAGTCCTCTTGATATGTTATTTAATAGATTAGAAACAAGAAACCCAGAACATATTGCTTTAAAATATTATAGAGCATATCATTCAGGTTCAGCTAAAACATTAAAATCAATACAAGTAACTCTTGCTGCAAGACTTGAAAAATTTAATTTAGAGAGTATGGCACAACTTACACAAACAGATGAACTAGACTTGCCAAGTTTAGGAGAAAAGAAAGTTGCACTATTTGCAATTATTCCAGATAATGATACATCATTTAATTTTTTAGTTAGTGTTTTATATACACAACTTTTCCAACAATTATTTTATTTAGCAGATTATAAATATGGTGGCAGTTTGCCAGTTCATGTACACTTTGTAATGGACGAATTTGCAAATGTAAGCCTACCAGATGACTTTGATAAAATATTATCAGTAATGAGGTCAAGAGAGGTATCTGTTTCTATAATATTGCAAAATTTAGCACAATTAAAAGCTCTATTTGAAAAGCAATGGGAAAGTATAGTTGGAAATTGTGATGAGTTTTTATATTTAGGTGGTAATGAACAAAGCACACATAAGTATGTTAGTGAGTTATTAGGAAAAGAAACAATAGATACAAATACTTATGGTAGGAGTTATGGTTCACATGGCAGTTATTCTACAAATGACCAAATTGCAGGTAGAGAACTATTGACACCAGATGAGGTAAGAATGCTAGACAATAATTATGCTTTACTATTTATTAGAGGGGAAAGACCTGTAAAAGACTTTAAATTTAATCTAAAAGAACATTTTAATAGTATAAATACACCTATTGGAAATAAAGAAATAAAACCATATCTACATGGAGGAACAGAAAATTCAATAGGAACAATATCATTTAATTTAGATGATATAGAAATTGATACAAAAGAAATTATAGATTTAGAAACAAATGAACTTGATATTGAATTATTATCAAGTGAAGAAATTGAAAATATGTACAAAGAAGATACGAATAATGCTAATAGTATCTAAAAGACCAAAGTTATATCTAACAAATATACTTTGGTCTTTTTTTGTACCCAAAAATAAAAATTAAGGAGGATTTTTGATATGGAAAATAAGAAAAAAGGAAATTTTAAAGTATTTTTAAAGAAAACATTAAAAAGAGGAGCAATAATTATAGGTTATGTTATTGCATTAAATGTAGCACAACAAATTCACTCATTCGCAGCAGATGACCCAATAGCTATTGTTAATAATTTATCTAATTTTATATTTGGCTTAATAAGAGCAGTTGGAATGATTATTTTAGGTTTTGGAATTGTTCAAGTAGGTATGAGTTTAAAATCTCATGATCCAACACAAAGAGCAAATGGAATAATGACATTAGCAGGTGGAGTGGTAATTACATTTGCAAAAGAAATTTTAAATATTATTACAGGTGGATAAAAATTAAGGCAGTTTATCTGCCTTAATAAATTAAATTTAGAATGGAGGTGCTAGATGTGAATTGGATTGTAGGAAATTTACAGAACGCATTAGATACATGGAATGGTAAATTATCAGAAATTTATATGTTAGTTACACAAAGTCCAGCAGATTTCAAAGGTGGAGCAATATGGAATATTATTTTAAATATAAATGGAGCTTTACAAGCAATAGGTTTAGCATTACTTGTTTTATTTTTTGTTGTTGGAGTAGCAAGAACTTGTACTAATTTTTCAGAACTAAAAAGACCAGAACAAGCATTAAAACTATTTTTAAGATTTGCAATAGCAAAAGGAATTGTTACTTATGGATTAGAACTAATGTTAGCAGTATTTAAGATAATACAGGGAATAGTAACAACAATTATGGCGAAAAGTTCATTTCAAGCAAGTGCTATGACTCTGCCACAATCAATTATTGATGCAATCAATAAATGTGGATTTTTTGAGAGTATTCCTTTATGGGCAGTTACACTATTAGGTGGACTTTTTGTAACAGTATTATCATTTATTTTAATTCTAACAGTATATGGAAGATTTTTTAAATTATATATGTACACAGCAATAGCTCCAATACCATTATCATCTTTTGCAGGAGAAGGAACACAAAATATAGGAAAGAGCTTTTTAAAGAGTTATATAGCAGTTTGTTTAGAAGGTGCAATTATAGTTTTAGCTTGTGTAATCTTTTCAGCATTTGTAACAACCTCGCCGAGTGTTGATACTGGTGCTGCAACAGTTACTATGGTATGGAAATATGTTGGAGAGCTAATATTTAATATGTTAGTTCTGGTAGGAACTATTAGAATGTCAGATAGAATTGTTAGAGAAATGATGGGATTATAGGAGGAATGCTTTATGAGTGAAACAAGACAATTAGAAAATGCTTATGTAATTGATGTTGGTTATAGAAAAGAACAACCTATTGCTTTTGTAAAAATGAATAATGAATATGTTATTGGTTTTGGATATGAAATTAAAGACAACAAGATTGATTGGCAATATGGTTATTATTATTTGACAGATTTTGAAAAAGCAAAAACAGATTTTAAAAGAGTTTTAGCAGGAGAAAATTTAGCTGATACTTTTAGTGAGAAGGAGGAAGATAAAATTATGGAAGATTATCAATTTTATAGTGTTGAAGAAGTTATGAAAATTTTAAAAGATAAGGAAAAATTATTATATGTTGATGATGGATGTGATGAGGTAGTAATTAAGTTTGAAGATCTACCAGATGTTATAGTTGATATAAATACCAAAAGTGGAATGACAGATTTGAAAATATATGATTACCAAAATCCATCAATGACACCACTTGCAACTACAATGGGAATATTTTTAGATAAGTGTAATCCTGATTTAAGAGAAAAAATTATTGATAGATTTGTAAAATTACAACAAGGAGAGATTGAAGTCAAAGATTACAAAATGATAGATGAATACATACTCGAAGAAGCAAGAGATAAGTTGGAACAAGAGAAAAAAACAAAAGCAAAAAGAAATAAGGAGGCAAGATAGATGGAAGTTAAAATAAACAAAGATATTAGAGAATTTAGTGAGAGTATATTTTTTGGATTGTCTTTAAGGCAGTTCATTTTTTCTGTAATAGCTTGTATTGTTGCAGTTGTTTTATATTTTGTACTCAAACCATATTTAGGGCTAGAAACTTTATCGTGGGTTTGCATACTAGGTGCTGCACCTTTTGCTGTACTTGGATTTGTTAAATATAACGGAATGACAGCAGAAAAGTTTATTGTTGCAGTAATAAAATCAGAGCTTTTGACACCTAAAAAATTAACATTTAAAGCAACAAATATATATGCCCAAAACTTTAAACCAACTATTGATAAAAAATTAAAGCAAAGTTTATTAAAACCACAGAAAAAGAAGAAAGAAAAGAAAGATAAAAAGAAGAAAAAGGAGGTAAAAAATAATGAGAACTCTTAATAAGATTTTTAAATTAGATAAAGAAAAATTTAAAATACCGAGATCTGTTCAAGATATTATTCCAATAAAAGCAATATGGGAAGATGGAATTTTTCAAGTAAGTAAAAATAAATTTTCAAAATCATTTAAGTTTATGGATATAAATTATGCAGTTGCTAGTAAAGAAGATAAAGAGGCAATGTTTTTAGATTATTCTGATTTATTAAATTCATTAGATGTTGGAGCAATAACTAAAATTACAATAAATAATAGAAGAATAAATAAATTAGATTTTGAAAAAACAATATTACTAGATGAAAGCAATGATGAACTTAATGATTATAGAAAAGAATATAATAAAATGCTTGTATCTCAAGCAAAAAATGCAAATGAGATAGTGCAAGAAAAGATAATAACAATATCTGTTTATAAGAAAAATGTCGAAGAAGCTCGAAATTATTTTAATAGAGCAGGTAGTGAATTGATAAGCAGATTTAATACATTAGGTTCAAAATGCGTTGAATTAGATGCAAAAGAAAGATTAAGAATAGCACACGACTTTTATAGAACAGGAGAAGAAACTTCTTTTAGGTTTGATATACACGAAACAATGAAAAAAGGTCATAATTTCAAAGATTTTATTTGTCCTGATACAGTAGAATTGGAAAGAGATCACTTTAAAATGGGAGATAGATATGGGAGAGTATTATTCTTAAAGGAATATTCTAGTTATATCAATGATGATATGGTAACAGAACTTACAGACTTAAATAAAAATATGATGTTATCAATAGATGTTATTCCAATACCAATGGACGAGGCAGTAAAAGAGGCAGAAAATCGTAGATTAGGTGTAGAAACTAATATTACAAACTGGCAGAGAAAACAGAATGCTCAAAATAATTTTTCTGCAATAATACCTTATGATATGGAACAACAAAGAAATGACTCAAAAGAAATGTTAGATGACTTGACTATTCGTGACCAAAGAATGTTTTTAGGAGTTATTACAATGGTAATAACAGAAGAATCAAAAGAAAAATTAGAAAGTGTGACAGATGCAATTTTAAAAATAGCTAGTAAAAATCTATGTCAGCTTGGAATATTAAGATTTCAACAATTAGATGGACTTAACACAGTATTACCGTTTGGAGTTAGAAAAATAGATGCAGTAAGAACTTTAACTACTGAAAGTTTAGCAGTATTTATGCCATTCAAAGTGCAAGAAATTAGGCACGAGAATGGTATTTTTTATGGTCAAAATGCTATTAGTAAAAATATGATTATTGCAGATAGAAGACAACTTTTAAATGGAAACTCATTCATTTTGGGAGTATCTGGTAGTGGTAAATCATTTGCAGGAAAGCAAGAAATAACTTCAATAAGATTACGAGATCCAAATGCAGACATTATTTTAATAGACCCAGAATCCGAATATGCACCACTTGTTAAATCTTTAGGTGGAGAGGTAATTAAAATATCAGCAGTAAGTAATAATCACATAAATGCAATGGATATGAACTCTCAATATGGAGATGGAGCAAATCCAGTAATATTAAAATCTGAATTTATATTATCTTTGTGTGAACAACTAATTGGTAGTGGAAATCTCGGACCGAAACAAAAATCAATAATTGATAGATGTACGGCAAATGTTTATAGAGTATTCCAACAAGGAAATTATCAAGGAATACCACCAACTCTGCAAGATTTTAGAGAAGAACTATTGAAACAACCAGAAGATGAGGCAAAAGAAATAGCACTTGCAATAGAATTATTTACAAATGGTTCTTTAAATACATTTGCTATGAACACTAATGTAAATACATCTAATAGTTTAATATGCTATGATATTTTAGAATTAGGTAAACAATTACAACCAATAGGAATGTTAGTAGTATTAGATTCTATATTGAATAGAATTACTGCTAATAGAACAAAAGGAAAAAATACTTATATTTTCATTGATGAAATATATTTATTATTCCAATATGAATATTCTGCAAATTTCTTATTTACACTTTGGAAACGAGTTAGAAAATATGGAGCTTTCTGCACAGGTATAACACAAAATGTTGAAGATTTATTACAAAGTCATACTGCTAGAACTATGCTTGCAAACTCTGAATTTATAATAATGCTTAATCAAGCAAGTACAGATAGAATTGAACTTGCAAAATTATTAAATATATCTGATTTACAGATGAGCTTCATAACAAATGTAGGAGCAGGAGAAGGACTTATAAAAGTAGGTTCATCATTAGTTCCTTTTGTTAATAAATTTCCAAAAAATACAGAACTATATAGGCTGATGACAACTAAACCAGGAGAGTCTTAATGAATAAAATATATAGTTTGGTTTTAATACTACTAATAGTTATTTTAGCTATTAGTAGTTATTTTTTTATAAAAGAAATTGCAGAAAATAAGAAAGAAAATGAATTGTTTGAAGAATTGCAGGAAGTAGTGCAGGAAGAAGAAAAAACGACCGCCCAAAATCAAATTACAGACAATTTAAAAAATGAAACAAGTAATTTATCATCTAAAAATGTTGGAAATTACAATTTAGAAAGCATTTCCAAAATAAATGCAGACATAATTGGGTGGCTTAAAATTGATGGAACAAATATAAATTATCCTGTTATGCAAAATGGAGATTTCTATCTTCATAGAAATGTTTATAAAAATTATTCAAGTAGTGGAACTCCATATTTAGCAGAGCATTGTAATTTGAAAACAAGTGATAACTTAATTATATATGGTCATCACATGAAGAATAGTACAATGTTTTCTAATTTAGATAATTACAAGAATTATAATTATTATAAGAACCACAAATATATTAAGTTTTATACATTAGAAGATAATAAAACTATTAAAAATGATTATGAAATAGTATTTGCATTTAAAACAGTTGCTTATTCTGATAAAGGCTTTAAATATTATAATTATACAAAGTTTTATGATGAAAATGATTTTAATTCATTTGTAGAAAAATGTCGAAATTATGAGTTTTACAATACAAATGTCAAAGTGAATTATGGAGATAAGCTAATTACATTATCTACTTGTGAATATTCACAAAAAAATGGAAGAATGGTAATTATAGCGAAGAAAATATAAAAGTCTGGAGGTGGTATAAATGCCAGATATAAAGTTAAAAGAAAAAAGTATAATAAAACAATTAGATAAAAAAGTAGTACAAACACAAAACTTTAAAAACAATTTAGTAACTACAAAAGAACGATTAAATGAATTTACATCAAAAGAAGAAAATACTTCAGCAGAAAATTATGCAAGTAATCATATTCAAAATGATATAAGTTATCTATCAAGAAAAGGTGCGACAAAGAGTAATGAAATAGGGAAAAAATCATTAGAAAATACAAAACAGAATATCATAAAAAGTAAAGAAAAAATATCAAACATTAAATCTAAAATAAAACAGAAGAAAGCACAGCAAATTAAAAATGCAGTAAAAAAACGAACAATAAAAAATGGAACTCAAAAAAGTATTAAATATGCAAAAAATGGAGCTAAACTTACTAAAAAAGGAATAAAAACATCTGAACAAGTTGCTAAAAATAGTGCAAAAGTGGCAAAACAAAGTGTTAAAGCAAGTAAAAGAGCAATAATGATTGCTAAAAGAACAGCACAATTAACTATAAAAGCAGTTAAGGTAACTGTGAAAGCAACAATAGCAACAATAAAAGCAATAATTGCTGCAACAAAAGCTATTATTTCTGCAATAGTTGCAGGAGGTTGGGTAGCAGTTGTAATTATTTTAGTAATAGCTTTAATTGGAGGATTTGTAGCTGCAATTTTTAATAGTGATGGGGATGCAGATTATGATACCTCACAAATTCCTAATAGTGAAATAGTATTAGTTGCAAAAGCACAGATAGGAAATGAGGGAGGAGATAAATTTTGGAAATGGTATGGATTTGAAGAACATGTACATTGGTGTGCTTGTTTTGTGAGTTGGTGTGCAAACGAATGTGGTTACATAGATAAAGGTATTATTCCTAAATTTGCAGGGTGTGTTAATGGAATAGAATGGTTTAAAGAAAAAGAACAATGGCACGATAGAGGAGAAAGTTATTATCCAATAGTTGGAGATATAATTTTTTTCGATTGGAAAGATGAAAATGGTAATCAAGATGGGACAAGCGACCATGTTGGAATTGTAACAAGAACAGATATTACGAATAGAAATATTTATACAATAGAGGGAAACACAAGTAACAAATGTGCTGAAAGAATGTACTCTTTTGATGATGTTCAAGTTATGGGGTATGGTAGTCCTAAATATGAATAAAAATAGTATCAAGTAAGGTATATAAAACTTTGCTTGATACTATTTATTTTTTTGCTTTTTTATGATACAATGCAAAAAATCAAGGAGGAATATATGTTAGATAATATAGAAGTTTTATATCATAGCAGTATAAGAATTAACAAAGAAAAAATAATTTATATAGATCCATTTAAAATAGATAGAAATTTTAATGATGCAGATATTATTTTTATAACACACGACCACTATGACCATTATTCTGAAGAAGATATAGATAAGGTTATAAATGAAAATACAACTATTATAATACCAGAAGAATTATTAACAAAACTGTTAAGAAAAGGCATAAATAAAAATGCAATTATTACAGTAGAGCCAAACAAAGAATATGTGGTAAAAGGAATTAAATTTAAAACAATACCAGCATATAATACAAACAAAACATTCCATCCAAAAGGAAACGATTGGGTTGGCTACATTATTACAATAAATAATATTAGATATTATATTGCAGGAGATACAGACATTACAGAAGAAAATAAAAAAGTAAAATGTGATGTTGCTTTTGTTCCAGTTGGAGGAACATATACAATGGATTTCAAAGAGGCAGCACAATTAATCAACGAAATACAACCTAAAATAGCAATCCCAATTCATTATGGTAGTGTAGTTGGAACAAACCAAGATGCTACAGATTTTGTGAAATTATTGCATCCAAGTATAAAAGGTATAATTTTAATGAAACAATAAATGAAAGAAGGAATGAACAATGCAATTTTCCAATAAAGATATACAACTATTTAATGAAGCAGGAATAAATGTAGAAAATAAGAATTATACAAATGATGAAGTAGAAAGATTTAAAATAAAAGTTACAGATTTTATAATGAGTCAAAGCACAAAAGATATAGAAAAATATAGTAAGAAATTTAGTAGTTTATTATAAGGGCTTAGATATGAATAAAGAAGAAATAATAGAATATTGTTTAACATTAGAAAATACATTTAAAGATTGTCCATTTCCAGATGATTTTGAATCTGTTACAATGAAACATTGCAAGAATAAAAAGTGGTTTGCACTAATTATGAATGTCAATAATAAGTTATATCTTAATGTAAAAACAGATCCAAACTATTCTGATATATTAAGAAATACTTATGATTATATAATACCTGCATATCACATGAATAAGGAACATTGGAATACAATTATTGTAGATGAAAAAGTGGACAAGACATTAGTAAAAGAAATGATAGAACAAAGTTATCAATTAACAAAGTAAAAAGAAAATAGTAATTTATATAAAAGATTGGAGTAAAACTATGAAGCAAATATTTGAAAAAAACGAAACTTTATTTTGCATATTATTAATTTTATTGTATGTGATTATCAATTCATATTGTATGCAAAATTTTGGATTAACTGATTATAGAAGTGCAATTATTAATACTATTTTTTCTATTTTTTTAATTGTGCTTATGATTATTTTAAAAAGAACAAAATACTATGGTCTTACAAAAGTTAGAAATTCAAAAAAATATTTATTCTTCATTCCATTAATCTTAATAGCAACTGTAAACTTGTGGAATGGAATTAATATTAATAATAGGACAAATGAAATTATATTTTATATATTAACTATGATAAATGTTGGATTTATTGAAGAAATAATATTTAGAGGATTTTTGTTTAAAATGATGGAAAAAGATAATATTAAAAGTGCCATAATAGTAGGTGCTTTAACATTTGGTATTGGACATATAATTAATTTGTTTAATGGTGCAGATATTATTCCAACATTAATGCAAGTATGTTATGCAACTGCTATTGGATACTTATTTGTTATTATATTTTATAAAAGCAAGTCATTAATTCCTTGTATAATAACACACTCAGTCACTAATTCTCTAGCAATATTTAATGTTGAAAACACCATATTAACATATATTGTTCCAATATTTTTAATAGTTGTATCAATTAGTTATGCAATTTATATAAATAAAATCGTTAAGGATTAACACAAATTACAATTTAATTTAGTAAGAAATATAGTAATTTATAGAGGAGTTTACAATGATAGAAATAAGGCAAGAAAATAACAAAGATTATGAAGAAGTATATAATGTTGTAAAAATGGCTTTTGAATCAGCAAAGCATAGTGATGGAAATGAACAGGATTTAGTAGTGGATTTAAGAAAAAGTAAAAACTTTATTCCAAAATTATCTTTAGTAGCAATATTTGATGATAAAATAGTAGGTTATATATTATTTACCAAAATAAAAATTGGAAAAAGCACAGAATTAGCATTAGCACCTCTTGCAGTTTTACCAGAATACCAAAGACAAGGCATAGGAAAAAAGCTAATAAAAGAAGGGCACAAAATAGCAAAAAAATTAGGCTATCATTTTTCCTTTGTTTTGGGAAGTGAAAAATATTACCCAAAATCAGGTTATGTACCAGCAAGTCGATATGGAATAAAAGCACCATTTGAAGTAGCTGATGAAAATTTTATGGCGATAAAACTAAATGATACAGATAAAGAAATTGCTGGAACAGTAGAATATGCAAAAGAATTTGGAATATAGTAATTTTTTGTTAAGATAGGAGATATAATGTCATTAATAAGTATAAATAATTTAACATTTGGTTATGATGGAAGCTATAACAATATATTTGAAAATGTATCATTTAATATAGATACAGATTGGAAATTAGGATTAATAGGTAGAAATGGAAAAGGTAAAACAACATTTCTAAATTTATTACAAGATAAATATGAATATAAAGGAACAATATCAAAAAATGTTGATGTTGATTATTTTCCGTTTGAAGTTAAAGATAAGGAAAAGTTGGCAATAGAAATTGTAAATGATATAGCTCCAAATGTTCAAGATTGGGAAATTATAAAAGAATTAAATTTACTGAATACGGATGCAGAAATTCTTTATAGAAAATTTAATTTGTTAAGTGGTGGAGAACAAGTAAAAATACTTTTAATAAGTTTATTTTTAAAAGACAATAACTTTTTACTTATAGATGAACCAACAAATCATTTAGATATAGAAACAAGGAATAATCTAATTAACTATTTAGAAAGAAAAAAAGGATTTATAGTAGTTTCTCATGATAGAAATTTTTTAGACAAAATTGTAGACCATATAATTTCTATAAATAATACTAATATTGAAATACAAAAAGGGAATTTTTCATCTTGGAAAGCAAATAAAGACAAACAAGATAATTTTGAAATGGTACAAAACGAAAAATTAAGTAAAGATATAAATAAATTAGAAGTTGCATCACGAAATACTGCAAAATGGTCTAATGAAGTTGAAAGATCAAAATATAAAACAAACAATTCGGAGAAAACAATAGACAGAGGTTATTTAGGACATAAATCAGCTAAAATGATGAAAAAATCAAAGGTTATGGAACAAAGAATACAAAAAGCAATAGATGAAAAGACGAATTTATTAAGAAATATAGATAGAAATGATACACTAAAAATTATTCCATTAGCAAGTAATAAAACACCGTTAATTGTAGTAAATAAGGTGCAAATAAAGTATAATAATGAATCAATATTTAAGCCTATTTCTTTTGAAGTAAATAATGGAGATAGAATTGCAATAATAGGAAAAAATGGTGTTGGTAAATCAAGTGTTTTAAAACTTATTTTAGGGCAAAATATGCAATATGATGGCGAAATAAATATTGCAAACAATATAAAAATATCTTATGTTTCTCAAAGTACAGAATATTTAAAAGGAAGTTTAAAAGATTTTGTATATAACAATGAAATTGATGAAAGCATTTTCAAAGCAATGTTAGTAAAAATGGGATTATCACAATCAGATTTTGATACAAATATACAAGATATGAGTGAAGGTCAAAAGAAGAAAGTTTTAATTGCAAAGAGTATATCAGAACAAGCTAACATTTATATTTGGGATGAGCCTTTAAATTATATAGATATATTAACAAGAGAACAAATTGAAGATGCGATTTTGAAATATAAACCTACACTAATTTTTGTAGAACACGATGAAATCTTTATAGAAAAAGTTGCAACGAAAATTATAAAGTTAGAAAGATAGTGTGCGACAACTTACAATATGGAAGTGAGATGAGTTAATGAATATTCACTTTGGATTTTCATATATAGGTTTAATATTTTTACTAATGTTGATGTTACCAAATATTATATGGAGTAAAAATAAGCCTAAAGGCTATGATAAATATGTAAAAAATGAAAATAAAGTATTACTACTATTGGAGTG
>JABLTK010065777.1_pt1 | contig 19146 bp, 33 predicted proteins | sample 7160131 | NCBI WGS metagenome assembly JABLTK01 (sample SAMN14651221, study PRJNA627086) | human gut metagenome | isolation source: feces | host: Homo sapiens
GATGGTCGCGCCGGTAACGCTGGGCGTGCTGAGCGGCGCGCGCATGGCATGGCGGAAAAGCCGGCCGGCAGCGGTGCTGATCCTTGCGATGGCGGCGTGCGGATTGTTCTTTTCCTATGTCGGCGGGCGCGGCGGCGGATATACGTTCTTTGCGTTTATCGTATTTATCCCATTTGCGGCAGCGCGGATCGCCGGTCTGCTGTCGCGGCTTTCCATCAAACGGGCGGCGGCGCTCTGCGCGTGCCTGTGCGTGTTCTGCAGCGGCTTTGGCGCATACGCAAATCGCTGGAAGCTAAAGGATGTGGGCGGGGATTACCGCGCGTACCCGCAATGGAAGTTCGCGCAGGAGATCAACAAAACGGAAAACCCCACGCTTCTGAACGTCGGCTTTTTGGACGGCGGCTTTTATCTGGCGGCGGATGTGATCCCTACCGAGCGCTGGTTCTGCACGCTGAACGTAAATAAGGATCAATGCCTGCGCGCGCAGTCCGAGGCCATTGAAAGCGGGCGCGTAGATTACGCGGTGACCTGCGATTATCCGCTTTCCGATTATAAAATCGATGATTCCAAATATGATCTGATCATGCAGGAGGGACAATATTATCTGTACCGGCTGAAATCACTGCGTGGGACAACAGAAATCGGCGGATGAACACGCGCCCGTGCGTTTTATCAGAATCCGCCGCAAAAAGCGGCGGCAAGCGATGAACACGCATCCGGGCGTTTTATTTCTGAAAAACGGGGTCATCGACCCCGTTTTTGCGTTAATTGTTTGAAAAAAACGGCGCGATTTGCCGGCTTTTTACAAAAATCGCAGTCCGGTTGTTTGAAAAAATGCGCGTTTAGAGGTATAATAAGAAGGCCGTGTGCCGAGGATTTCTGTGCAAAAATGCCGGTTTTTGATATAGCGACAGCGCACGGCGACAGGGATGAACCGGAAGGTTGCGGCTGCGCCGGTAATTTCCGGGGACCAGTCCGAAAATCGGACGACGGAGCTCATGCCCGTCGTGACCAAACAATAACCCACGCCCGGCAGCGTGTGCATGAGTTCAATAGGAGGAACAACAATGGCCAACCAGAAGATCCGCATCAAGCTCAAGGCGTACGAGCACTCGATCATCGATCAGAGCGCGGCGCGCATCGTGGAAACCGCAAAGCGTACCGGTTCCCGCGTATCCGGCCCGATCCCGCTCCCGACCGAAAAGGAAATCGTAACGATCCTGCGCTCCCCCCACAAGCACAAGGATTCCCGCGAGCAGTTCGAGATGAGAACCCACAAGCGCCTCATCGACATCCTGCAGCCCACCCCCCGCACGGTAGACGCGCTGACCAAGCTCGACCTGCCGGCAGGCGTTGAAATCGAGATCAAGCTGTAAACGGCGCAAGCCGGGGAATGATGCATCTCACGCGCATCCCCCACAGTTTTATCAATGGTAACTGCCAAGCGGTTACCCAAACATACCGAAAGAGGTGTAACAATGAAAAAGGCAATTCTCGGCAAGAAGATCGGTATGACCCAGATTTTCGTCGATGACGGACGTTTGGTACCGGTCACCGTCGTAGAAGCCGGCCCCTGCACCATCACGATGGTCAAGACGGTTGCTACCGATGGTTACGAAGCAGTTCAGGTAGGTTTCGATCAGCTCTCCGAGCAGAGAGCCAAGAAACTCCTCAACAAGCCCGAGCAAGGTCATTTTGCCAAGGCGAACGTAGCTCCGGCACGTTACCTGCGCGAGTTCCGCTTCGAGGACATCTCGGGCTACTCGGTCGGCGATACCATCAAGTGCGATGTGTTCGCTGATGGCGACAAGATCGATGTTATCGGCACCAGCAAGGGTCACGGCTATACCGGCGTTATCCAGAGATGGAATCAGCACACCGGCCCCATGGCGCACGGTTCCAAGTATCACCGTGGCGTTGGCTCTCTGAGTGCAAACTCTGACCCGTCCCGCGTATTCAAGAACAAGCACATGGCCGGCCAGTACGGCGGCGATCGTGTTACCGTTCAGAACCTTGAAGTCGTTAAGGTTGACGCAGAGCGCAACCTGCTCATGATCAAGGGCGCCATCCCCGGTGCGAACGGCAGCCTGGTCATGGTACGCGACGCAATCAAGGGTTGATAGGAGGACGCAATCATGGCAAACGTAAAAGTTCTTAACATGCAGGGCGCTGCAGTCGGCGAGATCGAACTTCAGGATGAAGTTTTCGGCGCCGAGGTTAACGTAAGTGCGATGCACACTGTCGTCCGCGCCTATCTGAACGCGCAGCGTCAGGGCACGCAGTCGGCCAAGACCCGCACGGAAGTCCGTGGCGGCGGCCGCAAGATCTACCGCCAGAAGGGCACCGGCAACGCGCGTCATCATGGCCGCAGAGCTCCGCAGTTCACCCACGGCGGCGTTGTATTCGCTCCCAAGCCGCGCGATTATCGCATCAGCGTTCCGCGCAAGGTTCGCCGTCTGGCAATGCGCAGCGCGCTGACCTGCAAGGTCAACGATGCTGAAATGATCGTAATCGACAATCTGGCGCTGACCGAAGCCAAGACCAAGAACATCGCCGCGATGCTCAAGGCGCTGAACGCCGAAAAGAAGGCGCTGATCGTGACCAAGGACGTCGATGAAATGATCGTTCGCGCGAGCAGCAACATCCCGAACGTAAAGACCACCTTCGTGGGTTCCCTGAACGTTCACGACATTCTCAACTGCGATAAGTTCATCATTTCGCAGGAAGCCGTTAAGCTGGTTGAGGAGGTTTATGCAGAATGAGCAAAGCATATGACATCATCAAGAAGCCGGTCCTGACGGAGAAATCCTACGCTGACATGGCGGAAAAGAAGTACACCTTCGAAGTTGCCATCGGCGCGAACAAGACCGAAATCAAGAGCGCAATCGAAGAAATCTTCGAGGGCGTGAAGGTTGCTAGCGTAAACACCATGCGCACCATGGGCAAGATGAAGCGCCAGGGCCGCACCCAGGGTCGTACCCCTGAGGTCAAGAAGGCCATCGTTACCCTGAAGGCCGATTCCAAGGGAATCCCGTTCTTCGAGGGCATGGCGGAGGAAGAAGCATAATTCTTTCCTATTGATAAGCCCCAGAAAAGCGAAACGCTTTTCAATCATGGCAGGTTCGCCGATAAAGAACCAATTCTAATAAAGGGGAGAAAACACTATGGCAATTCGAGTGTACAAGCCGACTTCGCCCGCAAGGCGTTTCATGTCGGTTCTGACCTTCGAAGAGGTTACCAAGAAGACGCCTGAGCGTTCTCTGGTTACCGATCTGCGTCACAAGTCCGGCCGCAACTTCCAGGGCAAGATCACTGTCCGTCATCAGGGCGGCGGCGCGCGCAGAAAGTATCGTATCATTGATTTCAAGCGCAATAAGGATGGCATTCCGGCGACCGTTAAGGCGATCGAATACGATCCGAACCGCACCTGCTTCATCGCCCTGCTGTTCTACGCGGACGGCGAAAAGCGCTACATCCTGGCGCCTCTGGGTCTGAAGGTTGGCGATACGGTTATGTCCGGTCCCACCGCCGATATCAAGCCCGGCAACTGCCTGCCGATCGAAAACATCCCGCTGGGCACGCTGGTGCACAATATTGAAATCAAGGTCGGCCGCGGCGGCCAGATGGTTCGCTCCGCCGGCACCGCCGCGCAGGTTATGGCAAAGGAAGGCGCGTATGCGCAGATCCGCCTGCCCTCCGGCGAAGTTCGCAAGGTTTCCATGGCTGCCCGTGCAACCGTCGGTCAGGTCGGCAACACCGATCATTCCAACGTTCGCATCGGTAAGGCCGGTCGTTCCCGTCATCTGGGCATCCGCCCGTCCGTCCGCGGTGTTGTTATGAACCCGTGCGACCATCCGCATGGCGGCGGTGAAGGCCGTTCTCCGGTCGGTATGCCGGCTCCGATGTCCCCGTGGGGCAAGAAGACGCAGGGCGTCAAGACCCGCAAGCATCGTAAGTATTCCGACAAGCTGATCATCAGCCGTGCATCCAAGAAAAAGTAAGCCCGAAAGGAGGCAAACCTAATGAGCAGATCTGTTAAGAAGGGTCCTTTCATTCAGCCCGTACTTCTCAAGCGCGTTGAAGAAATGAACGCCGCAGGCGAGAAGAAGGTTCTGAAGACCTGGTCCCGCTCCTCCACCATTTTCCCGCAGTTCATCGGACATACGGTTGCCGTCCATGACGGCCGCAAGCATGTTCCGGTATACGTAACTGAGGACATGGTCGGACACAAGTTCGGCGAATTCGCCCCCACCCGTACTTTCAGGGGACACGCCGGTGAAAAAGCGTCTACCCGCAAGTAACGGAAGGAGAGAAAAGATATGGCAACTCGTGTAAAAGAGAAGGCAGCTGCCCGCATTGCGAACGCCGATAAGCGCCCGCACGCAACTGTCAAGTACGTTCGCGTTGCTCCCCGCAAGTGCAAGATCGTTGTTGATCTGATTCGCGGCAAGCAGGTGGACCAAGCTCTTGCGATTTTGAAATTCACGCCCAAAGCGGCTTCTCCGGTTGTTGAAAAGCTTCTGAATTCCGCGATTGCGAATGCAGAAAACAATCTGGAAATGGATCGTTCCACCCTGTACGTCGCAGAAGTGTATGCGAATCAGGGGCCGACGCTCAAGCGCTACTGGGCTCGTTCCCACGGTCGTGCCGACATGATCAAGAAGCACACCAGCCACATTACGATCGTGCTCGACCAGAAGTGAGGGAGGATTAAAAATGGGACAGAAAGTTAATCCCCATGGCGCACGCGTTGGTGTCATCATTGACTGGAGCACCAAGTGGTACGCAGGGAAGAAGGATTTCTCCAACAATCTGATTGAAGATTACAATCTTCGCAAGATGCTGAAGGAAAAGCTGAATCAGGCGGGCGTATCCCACATTGATATTCAGCGCGCCGGAGATAAGCTTCACGTGATCGTCTACACCGCGAAGCCGGGCGTTGTGATCGGCAAGGGCGGCGCAGGCGTTGAAGCGCTCAAGAAGGAAATCGAACAGTTCTGCGGCAAGCAGGTTGCACTCGACATCATCGAGATCAAAAATCCCGATATCGATGCGCAGCTCGTTGCGGAAAACATCGCACAGCAGCTCGAAAAGCGCGTATCCTTCCGTCGTGCCATGAAGCAGACGCTGGGCCGCGCGATGAAGAGCGGCGCGAAGGGCATCAAGACCAGCTGCGGCGGCCGTCTGGGCGGCGCTGATATCGCCCGCAGCGAAGGCTATCATGAGGGTTCCATCCCGCTGCAGACCCTGCGCGCGCATATCGACTACGGCTTTGCAGAGGCCAAGACGACCTATGGCCGCATCGGCGTTAAGGTGTGGATCTACAAGGGTCAGGTTCTTCCCACGAAGGATCAGAAGGGCTCCAAGCTGGTAAACGCGATGAGCGAATCCACGCTGAACGGCGTTGGCGGCAATCGCAGGGGCGACGGACGTCGCCGCTTCAACCGCGACGATCGCCGCGGTGATCGCGCTCCGCGCAACAACAACAATAACACCGAAGCTAAGGAAGGAGGAAAATAAATCATGCTGATGCCCAAGAGAGTTAAGCATCGCAAGCAGATGCGTGGTCGCATGAAGGGCAAAGCCCAGCGCGGCAATTTCCTCGCTTACGGCGATTTCGGTCTGTCCGCGACCCAGCCCGGCTGGATCACCTCCAATCAGATCGAAGCAGCTCGTCAGGCCATGACCCGTTACACCAAGCGTGGCGGTCAGGTCTGGATCAAGATCTTCCCGGACAAGCCCGTAACCGCGAAGCCGGCAGAAACCCGAATGGGTTCCGGCAAGGGCGCACCGGAATACTGGGTATGCGTAGTCAAGCCCGGCCGCGTGCTGTTCGAGATCAAGGATGTACCGGAAGATGTAGCACGTGAAGCTCTGCGTCTGGCGGCGCACAAGCTGCCGATCAAGACGAAGATCATCAAGCGCGAAGAAGTGAAGATGGGTGGTGACGAGCAATGAAGACGAAGGACGAACTGAACGCTCTCAAGGCGAAGACCATGGCTGAGCTCGACACCGAACTGAAGGAAAAGAAGAGCGAGCTTTTGAACCTGCGCTTCCAGCTGGCCATCGGACAGCTCGAAAATACCGCAGCGATCAGCGAGTGCAAGAAGGATATCGCTCGGATCAAGACCATCATGCGTCAGCATGAACTGGCCGAGAAGGCATAAGGAGGCAACTGAAAATGGCTGAAGTAAGAGCATTGCGTAAAACTCGCAGCGGCGTTGTTGTTTCCGATAAGATGGATAAGACCATCGTAGTTGAGATCCGCACCCGCGTAAAGCATCCCCTGTACGGCAAGATCATGAACCGTACCATCAAGATCAAGGCGCATGACGAAAAGAATGAATGCGGCATCGGCGATACCGTGCGCATCATGGAAACCCGTCCGCTGTCCAAGGATAAGCACTGGCGCCTCGTTGAAATCATTGAAAAGGCGAAGTAAGCCGATTAAAACCAGAACAGGAGGAAGATTAAAATGATCCAGCCTCAAACTCGTTTGAAGGTTGCCGATAATTCCGGCGCAAAGGAAATCATGTGCTTCCGCGTGCTGGGCGGCTCTTTCCGCCGCACCGGCAGTGTTGGCGATGTGATCGTCGCTTCTGTAAAGTCCGCCACTCCCGGTGGCGCGGTAAAGAAGGGCGAAGTCGTCCGCGCGGTTATTGTACGCACCAAGAAGCAGTATCGCCGTCCCGACGGTACCTATATCCGCTTCGATGATAACGCAGCCGTTATCATCAACGACCAGAAACAGCCCAGGGGCACCCGCATCTTTGGGCCTGTCGCACGCGAGCTGCGCGAGAAGGATTACATGAAGATCGTCTCGCTGGCCCCCGAAGTGCTGTAATGGAGGGCTGAAGAAATGAGTGCATCCAAGCTTTTCGTAAAGACCGGAGATACCGTAATGGTAATGTCCGGCGAAGATAAGGGCAAGACCGCTAAGGTCAAAAAGGCGTTCCCCTCCACGGGCAAGATCATCGTTGAAGGCGTAGCCATGGTGAAGAAGCACCAGAAGCCGCGCGGACAGGGCATGCAGGGCGGCATCATCGAACAGGAAGCCGCGATCAATGCCTGCAAGGTCATGGTCGTATGCCCGAAGTGCAAGAAGCCCACTCGCATCGGGCATACGTTCACCGAAGGCGAAAAGGCACGCAAGGTTCGCGCTTGCAAGAAGTGCGGCGCTGCGTTTGACAACTGATAAGGAGGATATACGCAGTGACTAGATTACAGGAAAAGTACCGCGCGGAAGTTGTACCGGCGCTTCAGCAGAAGTTCCAGTATAAGAACGTGATGGAGATTCCGCGTCTGGAAAAGGTTGTTATCAACATGGGTCTGGGCGATTGCAAGGACAACGCCAAGGCACTTGAAGTGGCCGTCAGCGAACTGACCACCATCGCCGGTCAGAAGCCGCTGGTAACCAAGTCCAAGAAGTCGATTGCGAACTTCAAGCTTCGTGCCGGCATGAACGTTGGCGCGAAGGTGACCCTGCGCGGCGACCGTATGTACGAATTCACCGACAAGCTCGTCAGCATCGTACTGCCCCGCGTTCGCGACTTCCGCGGCGTATCCGGCAAGGCTTTCGACGGCCGCGGCAATTATGCCCTGGGCGTTCGCGAGCAGCTGATCTTCCCGGAAATCGAGTACGATAAGGTAGAAAAGATTCGCGGCATGGAAATGGTATTCGTGACCACCGCGAAGACTGACGAGGAAGCCAAGGAACTGCTCCGTCTGCTCGGAATGCCGTTCCAGGCTTGATTGAAGGAGGTTCATCAGCGTGGCTAAGACTAGCATGAAGGTAAGACAGGCTCGTCCTGCAAAGTTCTCCACCCGCGCCTACACCCGCTGCCGTATCTGCGGACGTCCGCATTCCGTTCTCCGCAAGTATGGCGTATGCCGTATCTGCTTCCGTGAACTGGCCTATGCCGGCCAGATTCCGGGCGTGCGTAAGGCGAGCTGGTAAACTGGCAATTCAAAGGAGGTTTAACAATGGTTATTAACGATCCCATCGCGGATATGCTGACCAGAATCCGTAACGGCCTGATTGCCAGACACGACAGTGTAACGGTTCCGGCTTCCAACATGAAGAAGGCAATCGCTAAGATCCTGCTCGACGAAGGCTATATCAAGGCAGCGGACTATGTAGACGATGGCCTGCAGGGCCAGATCAAAATCACCCTGAAGTATGCTCAGGGCAAGGAATCCGTTATCAAGGGACTGAAGCGCATTTCCAAGCCGGGTCTGCGCGTGTACGCCAGAAACGACGAGATCCCGAAGGTTCTCGGCGGACTGGGCATTGCGATCATGTCGACTCCCAAGGGAGTTATGACCGACAAGGAAGCTCGCAATGCCGGCATCGGCGGCGAAGTTCTGGCCTACATTTGGTAAAATAGTTGGAGGTGCAATAGAATGTCTCGTATCGGCAAGCTTCCGATTCCGGTACCCGCAGGCGTCACCTTCACCGTGGACGCGAATAACGTCGTCACCGTGAAGGGCCCCAAGGGAACCCTGAGCCAGGAAGTCAATAAGCAAATCAAGGTCGAGCAGGTTAGTGACGAAATTATCGTTACCCGCCCCAACGACAGCAAGCCGCTCCGTTCGATGCATGGTTTGTATCGTGCCCTGATCCACAACATGGTTGTTGGTGTTACCAAGGGCTTTGAAAAGAGTTTGGAAATGGTTGGCGTAGGCTACAAGGTTTCCGATTGGAACAAGAACCAGCTGACCATCGCGATCGGTTACTCCCATCCCGTCATCGTAGACGCGCCCGCCGGCATCGAATTCGATGTACCGGATAAGACCGGCACGAAGATCGTTGTCAAGGGTATTGATAAGCAGCTCGTTGGCGCAATTGCAGCAGACATCCGCGCGATCCGCGAACCCGAACCGTATCACGGCAAGGGCATCCGCTACAGCGATGAGTATGTACGCCGCAAGGAAGGCAAAGCCGGTAAGAAATAAAGAGGGAGGTAACCGCAAATGTTTAGCAAGCGTGATCGTAACGAAGTTCGTAAGATCCGTCATGAGCGTGTACGCAAAAAGATCAGCGGGACGCCCGCTCGTCCCCGGCTGTGCGTATATCGCAGCAACAAGCACATCTATGCTCAGATCATCGATGATCTGGCTGGCAATACCTTGGTAGCCGCCTCCACCGTCGAGAAGGAAATCGCTTCTCAGGTCGCCGAGGCCGATAAGAAGGGCGCCGCCAAGATCGTGGGTAAGATCGTAGCAGAACGTGCCATCTCCGCAGGCATCAAGACCGTCGTCTTTGATCGCGGCGGCTACATCTACACCGGTCGCGTAGCCGAGCTGGCAGCTGGCGCTCGCGAAGGCGGTCTGGACTTCTAAATAAGGAGGATATGAACGCAATGCAGCGCAATGAGCAAGTAAGCGAATTCAAAGAGAAATTGGTTGCAGTGAATCGCGTATCCAAGACCGTTAAGGGCGGTCGTAACATGCGATTCTCCGCGCTGATGGTCGTCGGCGACGAAAATGGTCGCGTCGGCTGCGGCATGGGCAAGGCTGTTGAAATTCCCGAAGCCATCCGCAAGGGAACCGAAGACGCCAAGAAGAATATGATCAATGTTCCGCTGAATGGAACCACCATTCCCCACGAAGTGGTCGGCGTTTTCGGCACCGCGCGTGTGAAGATGCTGCCCGCTCCCGAAGGTACCGGCGTTATCGCCGGCGGTCCGGTACGTGACGTACTGGAAGCCTGCGGTATCAAGAACATTGTTACCAAGTCCATCGGCTCCAACAACAAGATCAATGTTGTACGGGCTACCCTCGAGGGACTCCGCCAGATGCGTTCCGCCGAACAGGTTGCAAAGCTGCGCGGCAAGACCGTCGAAGAGCTGCTCGGTTAAGGGAGGATACGCACATGAAGCTTAAAATTACGCAGACCAAGTCCACCATCGCGTGCCTGAAGGACCAGATCGCCACCATCGAAGCGCTGGGCCTGCACAAGATCGGCCATTCCGTCGTAAAGCAGGACAACGCGGCGGTTCGCGGCATGATTTTCAAGGTCAAGCACATGGTCAAGGTCGAAGAGATTCAGGACTAAGGAGGCCGATTAGATGAAACTGCATGATTTGAAACCCGCAGAGGGCGCCACTACCGCCCAGAAGCGTCTCGGTCGCGGCATCGGTTCCGGCCTGGGCAAGACTTCCGGTAAGGGCCACAAGGGTGCAAAGGCGCGCTCCGGCGGCGGCAAGCGTCCCGGATTCGAAGGCGGCCAGATGCCCCTCACCATGCGTATTCCGAAGCGCGGATTTACCAATAACTTCCGCACGGAATACGTGGCAATCAACGTATCCCGCCTCGATGTATTCGAGGATGGCAGCGTTGTAACGCCCGTTGAACTGATCGAAATGGGCATCATCAAGAAGATTGAAGATGGCGTGAAGATCATGGGCAACGGCGAAATCACGAAGAAGCTCACGGTATGCGCGAACAAGTTCACCGCATCCGCGAAGGAAAAGATCGAGGCGGCAGGCGGGAAAGCAGAGGTGATCTGAGATGCTTGAAACGTTGAAGAATGCATGGAAGATCGCAGACCTTAGAAAGAAGATCCTGTACACGGTACTGATGCTTCTGATCTATCGCCTCCTGTGCTTCATACCCGTTCCCGGCGTCGACCCGACCTACATTAAGCAGGCTCTCGAAAACTACTCGCTGCTCGGCTTCATCAATTCGATGACCGGCTCCAACCTTCAGAACTACACCATCATGGCGATGGGCATCACCCCGTACATCAATGCCAGCATTATCATGCAGCTGCTGTGCGTAGCGATCCCGAAGCTTGAGGAACTGCAGAAGCAGGGCGAAGAAGGCCGCAAGAAGATCGCACAGATCACCCGTTACGTAACGGTTGGCCTGGGCTTCCTGCAGGCGATCGCGCTGACCATCGGTCTGAAGGCGGACTCCACCAGCACCGTCCTGTCCACCATCACCATCGCGCTCTGCCTGGCGGCAGGTACTGCGATTGCGATGTGGCTCGGTGAGCGCATCACCGAAAAGGGCATCGGCAACGGCATTTCGCTGCTGATCATGGCTGGTATCATTTCCAACATCGCGCGTACCTTCTATACCGGCGTATACACCCTGATCACGGGCACCGCCGCAGATGGCACGCTCAAGGCGCTCATCGCCGGCACCATCGTTTTCCTGTGCCTGATCGTGGGCATCGTGTTCGTCGATATGGGCGAACGCCGAATCCCGATTCAGTACGCGAAGCGCATGGTCGGCCGCAGGATGTACGGCGGTCAGTCCACCCACATCCCGATGAAGCTGAACTCCTCCGGCGTTCTGCCGCTGATTTTCGCCAACGCGATCATGCAGTTCCCCTCCACGATTCTGGCGTTCTTCTCCAAATCCAGAGCGTATGAGTGGTGGAACACGCATATCACGACGATGACCTGGCACTATCAGCTGGTATTCGCCCTGATGATCTTCGGTTTCACGTTCTTCTATTCTTCCATCAGCTTCAACCCCGTTGAAATCGCGAAGAATATACAGAACAACGGCGGCTCCATCCCCGGCATTCGCCAGGGCAAGCCCACCAGTGATTTCATCAAGAAGATCTCCACCCGAATCACCACGTTCGGCGCCATCTATCTGGGAATCCTCGCCGTACTGCCCGCAGTGGTATATGCGGTCGTCGGCGTAGGCCTGTCCTTCGCGGCTTCCTCCATGATGATCGGCGTTTCCGTAGCCATGGAAACCATGCGTCAGCTGGAAAGCGAAATGATGATGCGTCATTACAAGGGATTCCTCTAATCGCCCCGGAGGTAGGACTATGAAATTGATTTTTCTCGGCCCTCCCGGAGCAGGCAAGGGTACGCAGGCGACGGGCGTAAGCTCGCACCTGCGGGTTCCCCATATCTCCACCGGCGATATGTTCCGCAACGCCATTAAAAACGGTACGCCTACCGGACTTGAAGCCAAGCGGTACATAGATGCGGGGCAGCTGGTTCCCGATAGCGTGGTAATCGCCATGGTCAAGGAACGCCTTGCGATGGATGATTGCGCAAACGGCTATCTGCTGGATGGCTTCCCGCGCACCGTGGAGCAGGCGCGCGCATTGGATGAATTTTCAATGCCCGACGCCGTCGTAGATATTGAAGTGCCCGATGATAAGCTGCTCGGCCGCCTGACCGGCCGCCGCGTGTGCGTAAAATGCGCCGGCACATTCCATATCTCAAGATTGACTGATGCAGCGCGCTGCCCCGTCTGCGGCGGCGATCTCTATCAGCGCGATGATGACAAGCCCGCTACGATTTCCAATCGGCTCAATGTCTACAAAGAGCAGACAGCGCCGCTGATCGGATATTACGCAGGTCTTGGCAGGCTCAAGCGAATCGATGGTGATCAGTCTCATGAAGAGGTGCTTCGCCAGATTCTGACCTCACTGGAGTGATTTATGATCACGATTAAGAACGAATCACAGATTGAAAAAATGCGCAAGGCGGGTGTACTGCTGCATAGCGTGCTGGAAGCGCTGCGCAATGAAATTGAACCGGGCGTAACTACGCTGCATCTGGATCAGATGGCTGAAAAGCTGATTCGCCAGGCGGGCGCAATTCCGTCGTTCAAAGGCTTTGAAGGCTTTCCGTTTTCTATCTGTGCTTCTGTGGACGATCAGGTTGTCCACGGCTTCGCTGATAAAAAGAAGCTGCGCAAGGGTCAGCTCCTATCGGTTGACTGCGGCGTAATTCTGGACGGCTGGCAGTCCGACAGCGCGTTTTCCGTGCTGGTGGGCGGCGGCACGCCGGAGGCGCAGAAGCTGGTAGATGTTACCGAGGAATGCTTCTGGATCGGCGCAAATATGGCCCGCGAGGGAAACCGATTGGGCGATCTGTCCCATGCGATTCAGGTTCATGCCGAAAAGCACGGCTACGGCGTAATCCGCGATCTGTGCGGCCACGGCATCGGCCAGGAAATGCATGAAGATCCCAATGTTCCGAACTTCGGCGTTGCCGGACGCGGCGTAAAGCTGCGCGCCGGTATGACGATTGCCATCGAACCGATGATTTCCATGGGCACGTGGAAGGTCTATTGTGAAGACAATGACTGGACGATCGTGACCCGCGACGGCAGCCTGTGTTCGCATTACGAACATACGGTGCTGATCACCGACGGTGAACCGGAGGTTCTCTCCTTCCCCGGCAAAAAGGTTGCGGAGGAAGTGTGCAGATGAACAGGCTACCGATCACCGCGGGGATGATTGTTACATCCCGCATGGGAAGGGATCAGGGCAGAAAATTTGTTGTCATGCAGGAAGTCGATGATGATTTCGTTCTGGTGGCCGATGGCGACCTTCGAACGGTAGATCGTCTGAAGAAGAAGCGCCGCAAGCATCTGGATGCAACGCATGCCGTTGCAGAGGAGCTTTTGGAAAAGCTGCGCACGGGCGCGGCAATCGAAAATCATGAAATTCGCTCATGGCTAAAGAGGGAGGAAAAGTAAAGCGTGTCCAAGTCTGATGTTATTGAAGTTGAAGGCGTTGTCACAGAATCTTATCCAAACGCCATGTTCGAAGTGGAACTGCCCAACGGGCACAAGATATTGGCGCATGTATCCGGTAAGATGCGTATGAACTACATCCGCATTTATCCGGGCGACAAGGTAACGATCGAGCTTTCCCCGTATGATCTGTCCCGCGGACGGATCACGTGGAGAAGCAAGAATTGATAGATCGGAATTGGTAAGGAGGCAGCATCATGAAAGTCAGACCTTCCGTAAAACCCATCTGTGAAAAGTGCAAGGTCATTAAGCGCAAGGGTCGCGTGATGATCATCTGCGAAAATCCGAAGCATAAGCAGAAGCAGGGCTAAGGAAAAACGCAAACACACCGCAGGACATGCGGTTCACAGTTTCATTCTGAACGAATATTTGCAGGAATTCATGCAGAAATGCATCTGAATCGGCGCTTATTCGTTCAGAATTTCTGCGTTATCGCGGAAAATGATGGGAAAATCCAAAAAATAACATTGCTGATCGATGAAAATTTACGCTGTAGCCGTAAATTCCATTGCAAAAGCGAGTGCCCTTGTGGTATAATATTTTAGTCTGAATAGCTGTCGGAGCGGCTGACGCGCCGGATACGGCTGCACCAATGCTGATGGTGCGGCCGGCAGAGGTGCGTTTTCCCATGGCTTTTCAATAACTACGTTTGGCGCACGCCAAGGCGCCGAACACCATTAGCCTATAAGCCTATATAAGTTGGAGGTGCATTCATCCCATGGCACGAATCTCGGGTGTCGACCTTCCCAGGGAGAAACGCATTGAAATCGCCCTGACGTATATCTACGGCATCGGCCGTAACACCGCAGACGAAATCATCGCGGCCACCGGCATCAACCCGGACGTTCGCGTGAAGGATCTTACCGAAGAAGATATCGGTAAGCTGCGTGACTACATTGACCATCATCTCAAGGTAGAAGGTGACCTTCGCCGTGAGGTTTCCATGAACATCAAGCGCCTGATGGAGATCGGCTGCTATCGTGGCCTGCGCCACCGCCGTGGTCTCCCCGTGCGCGGACAGAATACCAAGCAGAACGCGCGCACCCGCAAGGGCCCGAAGAAGCAGGCTGCCGGTAAGAAGAAAGCAAAGTAATCATTAGGGAGGAATATCTGCTATGGCAAAGCCGAAGCTGAAAAGGGTCGTTCGCAAGCGCCGCGAGAAGAAGCTCGTTGAGCGTGGCGCAGCCCATATCCGCTCTTCTTTTAACAACACGATCGTTACGATCACCGATACGGCTGGCAACGCGCTGAGCTGGGCTTCCGCAGGCGGGCTGGGTTTCCGCGGCAGCAAGAAGTCTACGCCCTTCGCGGCGCAGTCCGCAGCTGAAACCGCCGCCAAGGCAGCGCTGGAATATGGCCTGAAGACGGTTGAAGTCTTCGTAAAGGGCCCCGGTTCCGGACGTGAAGCGGCCATCCGTTCCCTGCAGGCCGCAGGTCTTGAAGTGACGATGATCAAGGACGTGACGCCCATCCCGCATAACGGATGCCGTCCGCCCAAGCGCAGAAGAGTGTAATTGGAGGTACAAACAAATGGCAAGATATACCGGTTCCGTTTGCCGCCTCTGCCGTCGTGAAGGTTGCAAGCTCTTTTTGAAGGGCGAAAAGTGCTATGGTCCGAAGTGCACGATGAATGCCCGTCCGACCCCTCCCGGAGAGCACGGTCAGGCGCGTCAGCGCAAGATGAGCGAGTATGGCCTGCAGCTGCGTGAAAAGCAGAAGGCAAAGCGCGCCTACGGCGTGCTGGAGAGCCAGTTCCACAAGTATTTTGAAGAGGCCGAGCGCCAGAAGGGCATCACGGGCGATAACCTGCTGATCCTCCTTGAGCGTCGTCTTGACAATGTCGTATATCGCGTCGGTTTCGGCAGCAGCCGTCCGATGGCGCGTCAGCTGGTTATGCACGGTCACATCCGTGTAAACGGCAAGAAGGTGGATATCCCGTCTTATCTGGTAAAGGCCGGCGATGTGATCACCATCCGCGAAAAGACCGCAGAATCCGATTACTTCAAGGGTCTGCGCGAAGGCACCGGCAAGGTTATGCCCAGCTGGCTGACCATCGACGCCCAGAACCTGAAGGCAACCGTAGACGCGATGCCGAAGCGCGAAGATATCGATCTGACGATTCAGGAAAACCTCATCGTCGAGCTTTACTCCCGCTAATATTCGCGATCCTAGAAACGCAGGAAACGCCGTTTTGTGGATCGAGGTGCGGGTGCATCGCGCATTCACACGGCTTAGCGCAGCGATCCCGGATGGGATCGCCATAGGAGAGGAGGAAACGCTGAATGATCGATCAAATCGAAAAGCCCAAAATCGAACGTGTAGAGATCGGCGAAAACAACCGTTATGGCAAGTTCGTCGTAAACCCGCTGGAGCGTGGCTTTGGCCAGACGCTGGGCAATTCCCTTCGTCGCGTACTGCTGAATTCGCTTCCGGGCGTTGCGGCTACCAGCGTCCGAATCGAGGGTGTACAGCATGAGTTTTCGACCGTCCCCGGTGTGAAGGAAGACGTTGCAGAACTGATTCTGAACATCAAGCTTCTCTCGGCAAAGCTCTATACCGAGCAGCCGAAGACTGTTTCGATTGATGCGTTCGGACCGTGCGAAATCACCGCCGGCGATATCAAAATTGATGATGAAGTTGAAATCATCAATCCCGAACTGCACATTGCCACGCTGTCGGAAGGCGCGCATCTGCAAATGCAGATCACGCTGGAGCGCGGCAGAGGCTATGTATCGGCGGAACGCAATAAGCAGCTGTCCATCGAACGCAACAAGCTCGGCGGTATGCCGATCGGCGTGATACCGGTCGATTCTATCTTTACACCGATTCGCAAAGTGAGCTATTCCGTTGAGGATACCCGCGTAGGTCAGGTTACCGACTATGATAAGCTGACCATCGAGGTGTGGACGAACGGCAGCATTCTGCCCAAGGAGGCGCTCGCTTCCGCAGCGCAGATTTTGACCAATAATATGCGCCTGTTCATCGATCTGACTGTGAACGTGGTGCGCGTCGATTACGCCGAACAGGAAGAGGATGATCGTGGAAAGGTTCTGGAAATGACCATCGAAGAACTGGATCTTTCCGTGCGCGCATTCAACTGTCTGAAGCGCGCGGGCATCAACACCGTGGCGGAACTCGTACAGCGCAATCAGGAAGATATGATGAAGGTGCGCAACCTCGGTAAGAAGTCTCTTGAAGAAGTGGAACAGAAGCTCGTTGCTCTGGGTCTCACGCTGAAGACGACTGAAGAATAATCACCGGAAACCGATATAGAGCATCAAGGGAGGAACAAGCAATGGCCAATCGTAAGCTGGGTCGGCCTAGCGACCAGAGAATGGCGATGCTCCGCAATCAGGTCACCAATCTGATCTGGTACGGAAAGATCGAAACCACTCTCGCTCGTGGCAAGGAAGTTCAGGCCATGGCCGAACATCTGATTACCATCGCAATGCGCGAGTGTGATAATACCGTCGAACTGACGAAAAAGACCAAGAATGAAAAGCAGCAGATCGTTGAACTGACTGTGACCAACGATCAGCCTTCCCGCCTGGCTGCTCGCCGTCGCGTCATGAAGGTTCTGTACGATATCCCCGCCGTTCAGAATAAGGACGAGGATAAGGAAGACTTCAAGGCTCGCCAGAAGCAGGTTAAGCATCAGGTTGTGGAGAAGCTGTTCCGCGAAATCGCGCCGAAGTATAAGAAGCGCGCGGAAGAAAAGGGCCAGGGCGGCGGATATACCCGCCTCGTCAAGATGGGCCCCCGTCGCGGCGACGCTGCCGAGATGGTAATTCTCGAACTGGTCTAATCACAATTATCAAAATGAGCATCGGCATTATACGCTGGTGCTCTTTTTATGGATTCTCCAAAATCTCACGATTTTGTCGATTGGGAAGGAAAACTGCGGCTTCCTGAAATTCTCACGAATTTCCGAGCGGAAGCCTGACTGTAGGTATTTTTTCATCGAAGATGAAAAACAAATTCACCGCGCATGTCGCTGAATTTGATTTCACAGGATGTCCTGTGGAAACTTTCAACTGTAATCTAAAATCCGTCAGATTTTGACTTTTATTTGTGGATGGGTTCGGAACACTTGTATGTTCCGAACCTTTACGCTATAATAAGATAGAATTGGAATAAGTATATTTATGGAGCATAGATAATTACGGTGGGAAAGATCATAGCTGTAACGAACCAAAAGGGCGGCGTGGGGAAAACGACCACGTCGGTAAATCTTTCGGCATACCTTGCCGAAAAGGGCAAGCGCGTGCTGCTGGCGGATATCGATCCGCAGGGCAACGCCACCAGCGGCCTGGGCAAGGCGGGGGAGGGCGAATACACGATCTATGATGTGCTGATCGGCAATGCGGATGCGCAGTCTGCGGTGCTGCACACCGATTTCGGCGCGCTGGATCTGCTGCCCACCGCCATCGAACTGGCGGGCGCGGAGATCGAACTGGTGGGCGTTTCGGATCGCGAACAGCTTTTGAAAAACGCGCTCGCGCCGCTGCGCGATCAGTATGATTATATCCTGATCGATTGTCCGCCCTCGCTCAGCCTGCTGACCATCAATTCGCTCACCGCGGCGGACAGCGTACTGATCCCGATTCAGTGCGAATATTACGCGCTCGAAGGACTGGGACAGCTGATGAACACCGTAAAGCTGATGCGCCGGAAGCTGAATCCGGAATTGGCGGTCTGCGGCATCCTGCTCACGATGTTCGATTCGCGCACGAATCTGTGCGCGCAGGTGGTGCAGGAGGTGCGCGCGCATTTCTCGAACGAGGTATTTGAAACGATGATTCCGCGCAACGTTCGCCTGAGCGAAGCGCCCAGCTATGGAATGCCGATCGGCGCATATGATGCGCGCTGCATCGGCGCGAAGGCGTATGCAAATCTGGCGGACGAACTGATGCAAAGGGAGGGCGTTTGATCATGGCAAAGAAAATTCAGCGCGGCTTGGGGCGCGGATTGGGCGCATTGCTGGGCGAAGATGTGGTCGCGCTGCAGGCGGAAGTAAAGCCGGAGACAGTACCTGTGCAGGATGCCGCGCCCGTGGATGCGGTGCGCGATCTGCCGATTTACATGATTGATCCGAATCCCGATCAGCCGCGCCGCACGTTTGACGAGGATGCGCTGCGCGAACTGGCGGCCTCGATTGAATCGGTGGGCGTGATTCAGCCCATCGTGGTATGCGAAACGGACGGCCGCTATCGCATCATCGCGGGCGAGCGCCGCTATCGCGCGTGCCGCATGGCGGGGCTGGAAATGATTCCCGCCATCGTGCGCAACTGGGATCAGCAGCGCCAGCTGGAAGCGGCGCTGATTGAAAATTTGCAGCGCGATGATCTGAACGCCATTGAAGAAGCGCGCGGCGTGCGCCGCCTGATGGAGGAGGGCGGACTTACGCAGGAGCGCGCCGCCGAACGGCTGGGCAAGAGCCGCAGCGCGCTGGCGAATCTGCTGCGCCTGCTCACGCTGGAGGATGCGGTTCAGCAGATGGTGATCGATGGAAAATTGTCCGCGGGACATGCGCGCGCGCTGGCGGGCGTGGATCGCAGGCGGCAGGTACAGCTGGCGAATCTCACGGTGCAGCAGGGCTGGTCGGTGCGCCAGCTGGAGCGCATCTGC
>JABLTK010136243.1_pt1 | contig 19138 bp, 17 predicted proteins | sample 7160131 | NCBI WGS metagenome assembly JABLTK01 (sample SAMN14651221, study PRJNA627086) | human gut metagenome | isolation source: feces | host: Homo sapiens
AATTATATGACCGGGTGGAAGATGCCCAGAAGAAAATTTGCCGGCAAGCGTATGTATGGTGCCGCCTATCATTGCGTCGGAAAAGGAGTCGAGCTTGTTGAAAAGAATGGAAGTCAGGGCCAAATCGACGGAATTAACCCGCACGGCCGAATCGAACAGAATGCTTGTGTAGGGCAGATAGTCTCCGCCCGAGCCGCCGACGGATTGCGTCTTGTCGAAAAACGTATTTTTGCCGTCAAGCGGAGTGACATAGCTGAACAACCCCGAGGCCTCGTCGTTTGCATACTCGTAGTTGTATTGAGTGGTGGCGGTGTTTGTTTGCGAAGGCAGGCAAAAAACCGCGTATTTGGAGCCTTGCGACGCCCCTCCAGGCGCCGAATTGAAATCGGCCGCATAGGCGTTGCCGTCGTCGTACGCATTTGAAGCCGACGCCGAAACGCCCGCTCCGCCGACATATCCGCTATACGAGCTTTCGTAAAAGAAATTGTGCGAAAGCAACGCCGTTACGCCGTTTGATACGGTCGATACCGAGCCAGAACCGCTTGCCCAGAAATCCGAAGACGCCGTATGCGTATCCGTAACGTCTTCAAAGCCGAAGAAGGCCGCAGACGCCAAGTTTGCAGAAATGCACGCGGCAAGTACAATCGCAGACGCGCGCGCAATAATATTGTTTTTATATGATGTCATTGTTTTGGTTTTTTCTAATTTGATTCCCGATTTAGAAAAAACCGCGCAATGCTCCTAAAATCCGTCGGCAACGCGCAAAAGGCGTTAAAGCACAACAGGGAAGACAAAGTCCGGCAAATCCAATCTCGGGAATTTTATGGACATTCGGCACACACGTCTTCTGGCTTGTTTTGAGCCGCATACGATTGCGGCGCGCGCCGGGTCTTCCCGCCTTGGGCAGTGACATAACGGCGCATTGGAACTTACAGCGGCGAGACCGCGCCTGATTTTCACAGGACTTCCGTTTGCGTACGAACATTCTTAAATGTTGCAAAGAACTTTTCGACAATCAAAGCAACGCGGTAAATTGTCAAGAATTTTTGCGGGAAAGGCATAGCGGCCCGCTAATTCGGCTTCATATTTGAGAAATAAGTTATCGCCTCCGACTTTGAAATGTTTCGCATATTTACATATCTCGAACGAAGAAGCGTTATGTCCCGATGCCCCATATTGAGTTGGAGGCGCGGAAGGTCGCGGAAACATTTTGCGTGGAAACTTGCGTATGTATGGCGCAGTATGTCGGGAATCCAGCAATTTTTAAATCCCGATTCGTTGCGGATTTTCCGCCATTTGGCAATCCAGTCCGGAGGGCATAAATCCCTTCCCTCGTCCGACCTGTATTTGCCCAGCCATTTTTTCAGCGCGGAACAAATTTCCACCTGACGCACCCCGCCCGCTTTGCTGCATTGCGAACGCACCGTTATTGTTTTTTCGGACAAATCTATGTCGCGCCATTTTAGGCGGCGGACTTCCGTGGGACGCAAGCCCGCCCATAATAAAATGCCGATTGCCGCGGCGTAGTTTCTATTTTGCGGCGACTTTGCGGTATTTAAAATCCGCTTCGACTGCGCGAGGGAAAGCGGCCTTATTTCGGACTCCGCGACCCTCTTTTTAGACACCAGCCTCACGGGATTGCGCTCGCACCATTCGTGGCGCGCGGCAAACGCAAAAAGCCCGTGGAGTATGCTGCGACCCTTGTTGAATTGGCTCGGAGTGGAAAATGTCGACGAGAGCAGTTTTTCGCAATCCGCAAGCGATATCTCGGAAAAGTTGCGCTTTGCAAAATCCGAACACGCTTTTAATATGCGGTTTCCGATATATTTGATGTCGCAAAAATACGCCTCCCTTAAATCCCTTTTTGTTTCAAGATAAAGTTTGAACCCTTCGCTTACGGACATTTCGGAATCGGCGTTCCGGTAGTGTTTCTGTCCGCATTCGATTACGCGCCTGCAATATTGAAGCGCCGTAATTTTTATATCCGAACGCGGAAGCATATCCGTAATATTTCTAATAAGCCTTGCCGCGTCCAAAACGGAAATTCCCGTTCCTTCAAGCAATGTCTCTGCTGCAATCTTTCTTGTTTTCATGGTATTTGGAATACACATGTCAAATTTTTTCTCATAACAAGAGAATTATGGGGCAAACAGCAAATAAATATCAATTTTTACATAATTGATTCCGATTATATGAACGTTGCATATTGACAATATTCAATATGTTAAGGTTTTTTTAGCTTTTTAAGTATTCCAAATACCATAATTACAAAAGATAAAAATAGTATTGGAAGAAGAAATTAGGCAAAAAACAATTCAATGTTTAATATTAATTATACCTACATTATTATAGCGTCTTTAATAGTCGCCAATTTTGTCCTTCTTATAATCGTTTTTATGTCTCGCGCCCCCAAAAAAACGCCGGGGCAAAACCGCCGACAATCACCCCTGCAAGACCGCCGCTGCAAAAAAAACGAAGGCGAAAAATTATCCGCGTTCCGCCCTTTGCATTCGGTAGAAGACGAACATATCATAAACGAATGTCTGGCAAATCTTCTCGCGGAATCAAATCAGCATAAGGCCGTCGGGTTGTCGCTGCGGAAAATCGCCGAAAGGCTGAACGCCTCATATTGCGGAATATTTCAATTTGATTGCGGACAAAAAACCGTTTTCAAATTCGCCGAATATCCGCGGGAAAAACGCGCATTGACAAATCCGCCTTGCCCAATCGGCCAAAGTTTGCGGAAAAAAAACGGAACGACGGAAATTTCGGACACCGCAAACGAAGCGTCCACAGATCCGACCGAAAATGGAGAAAGCGTTCCAATCGCAAACGGCGGGCGAACGCCTTTCCGCCGAAAACTATATTTCGGCGACAAACTCTGGGGGTATGCCGAATTCGTTTGCGAAGATTACGCGCATTTGCATTCGCCCGAAAACAAGGCCTTTATGGATGCCGTCGCGCACTGTTTGGAATTGTTCCTCGCCAGGAAAAATTATCGCGAAAAGCTCCACTCGCGCATAGCAAAGTTTAAGGATTCAAACAGGGAAAAAAGTTTGTATCTGGCAGCAATGAGCCACGAAATAAGAACGCCTCTCAACGCCGTAATAGGATTTTGCGAACTCCTGAACGATTCCGCTTTAAGCGACGAAGCCCGCGCCGAATACCTATGCGGAATATCCAGCGCGGGCAATTCGCTATTGGCTTTGATTAACAACGTGCTGGATATGTCGAAACTTGAAGCCGGACGCATGACATTCGCCTCCGTAGACGTGGATTTAAAAGGGCTTGCGGAAGAAATTAAAATTTTGTTTTCGCAAAAATGCCTGTCGCAAAATATCGATTTTATAATAGACGTCCCCGAAGACCTCCCCGCCGTAAAATCGGATCCCCTCCGCCTGCGGCAAATACTTTTCAACCTTGTCGGAAACGCCGTAAAATTCACGCCCAAAGGGTGCGTTAAAATAAAAATCACATTCAAAAAAAGAGGCGCTAAAAACGGCGAATTGAAAATTCGCGTAATCGATTCGGGAGTCGGAATTCCCGAAAACGAGCAAAAGTCGATATTCGACATGTACATTCAGGCGGGGAACGCCCAAAAAAAACGTCCGCCCTTCAAACGGAACCGGATTGGGACTTGCGCTCGTAAAAAAGCTTGTCGAAAATATGGGCGGAAAAATTTATTTGAAAAGCGAACCGAACGCCGGCTCCGTCTTTACGGCGGAATTTAAGGACATCGCCTGCGGCGAAGAAAAAAGCCCGCATAAAAAGGAAATCTCTCGCCCGAAGATTTCCGTCGGCGCTTTTTTCAAATCCGTTCTTGTCGTGGACGACGCCGAGCTAAATCTGAAAGTAATGTCCGCTATTCTAAAAAAAACGGGCGTTTATGCGGAAACCGCCGCAAGCCCCGCGAATGCGCTGGAAAAATTGAAGCAAAGAAAGTTCGACATTTTGATGACGGATTTATGGATGCCCGAAATCGACGGATTCGAGCTGGCGTCCCGAATCCGCAACTCCGGAAAATATCCCGATTTGAGAATAGCGGCGGTCACCGCCGACATCGACGGCGCAAGCAGTTTCGACATGTCGATATTCGACGCCGTGCTTACAAAACCCGTAACGCTTGAAAAAATCGGGCTGATTTTATCGACCCGCGATTGGACAAAATTCAAATCGGCGCGGTAAAAAACGCCGCGTTTCCCTTTCGGCAAACAAACGCGCGGCGCAAAAATTCGCCCGCTATTTTTTGCAGACAAGAAGCTCTGCAACCGCCTTGCCGAGAGAGGCGGCCGATTGCGGATTTTGCCCCGTTACCAAATTGCCGTCGACCACGACATTGTCCGCCCAATTTTGCGCGCCCTTGAATTTCGCCCTGCGGTTTGAAAGTTCCGTTTCCAAAAGAAACGGCACTATGTCCGTAGTTCCGTTTTCGCGCTCTTCGCTGTCGGTAAAGGACACTATATTTTTACCCTTTACGAGATATTCGCCGTTGTCCAGCTGCACGTTAATCAAAGCGCAGGGGCCGTGGCATACGGCGGAAACGACGCCTCCGCGCGCGTAGATTTCGCGCACTATGCGGTGAATATTCCGGTTGTTGGGAAAGTCCCACATCGGCCCGTGTCCGCCCGCAAAAAATACCGCGGAATAGTCGGACGGTTTCACGGAATCTATGCGCGCGGTATTCCGCAACCGTTTTTGAATTTCGGCGTCACTATATAAAGCCGCATTTACGGCGTCTTTTAAATCCATACTGGCGGGGTCGAGCGGCGGAGTGCCGCCTTCTATTGACGCGATTTGAAAGGCAATGCACGCTTTGCGAAACTCGTCTATTGGATGAAACAGCTCGCTCATCCAATATCCCGTGGGAACATTGCTGTCGCCGTTGAATTTGGCGCTCGTAACAACACATAAAATCGGTTTAATATCCTGCGCTTTCATAATCTGCCCTTTTTCAGCCGTTATGTTTTTTATCGCTAAAAAAAGCCTTCGATTTAACGAAATCGAGACGATTGCGTTTTCTTTTTCGCAAAGCGTAAAAATGCGGGACAAGCGCGCACCCGCCAATCAAGCCCAATACGAACACATATCCGCATGCGCGGCGCAACTGCGAGTTTCATTTCTGGCAATGCGGACAATAGCAGCTGCCGCGTCCCCCGATAACCGTACGCGCGAAAACCGAATTGCACAATTTGCAAGTTTCGCCTTCGCGTCCGTATATCCTCAGCAGCGGGGTGTTGCGGTACTCCCCGCCTTTGCCCGCAAGATACTCTTCGGGCGTAGTCGCGTTGCTCTCTATTCCCCAAGCCATAATATGCTTTATTTGCCACGCAAGACGCCGCCAATCGGAGGGGCGCAAATCGCAACATCTTTTCGCGGGATTGATTCCCGCGGCGTAAAGGATTTCGTCGGAATAGATATTTCCGATGCCGGCCACGACAGTTTGGTCGAGCAACATTTCCTTGACCGCCCGTGTCCGCCTTCCCTCCCCCGATTTTAAAAAGGCGGCGGTAAGATTTTTGTCAAAAGGCTCCAAGCCCAACTTATGCTGTCCGCTGACATTGTCGGCCTCGCCTTTTTTCAGCAGCCAGAAACGGCCGAAACGGCGGACGTCGATATATCTCGCCGAAGTGCCGTTCGACAGGCTAAACGTCAAATGGGTATGCTTTTCCGCGGGGAAATCCCGCGGCGCAACCAAAAATCGCCCCGTCATTCTTAGATGAAGAACAATCCTGTCTTCGCTTTCAAAATGAATCGTAAGAAACTTTCCCCTGCGCGACATTCCGCGCACAGTTTGTCCGACAATGCCGTTTAGGAACTGCCGCGGAGACGGATGCGCTATGATTTGCGGATTGTTTATCTCCACCGACAATATTTTTTGTCCGGCAATCTGCGGCTCCACAATTCTTTTGACTGTTTCGACTTCTGGTAATTCGGGCATTTGTCGCCGCTCCTTTGCTGCGCTTTTTATTTTAAAACTATCGCCGCGGAAAGCGCGGCCGCGTTTGGTTTTACCGCCGCAACCTAAAATTTCCGCGATATTGCATATATAAATCGCACCTGATAAACGCCGGTCAAGTTTATCCGCAAAGATTTTTTACGGCGCATTTCGCCCCTGCGTTGGCGGGGAGATTTAAAGCGGGAAAATCCCGTCCGATAATAAAGGCGAGAAAATGAAAAACATACTAAAAAACATTCCCAAAGACGAAGTGTTAAATCCCGCCGACTTGGTCGAGATTTACCCCGGTCAGGTGATAAGCCGAACGCTTGTCCAAAACAAGGCCGTAAGCATTACGCTTTTCGCCTTTGACAAAAACGAAGAAATAGGAACCCACGGCTCCGAAGGCGACGCCTTTGTTTCGGTACTGCAAGGCACGGGACGTTTTACGGTCGGCGGGAAAGAGCATATTGTCAAGGCGGGAGAAAGTCTGGTAATGCCGGCGGGAATTCCCCATTCCGTTTTTGCAGTGGAACCTTTCAAATGGATTCTTACGGTTGTGTTTCCGCAATAGCCGTAAGAAGTTTTTCCGCACCGCATTTTGCGGACGTTTTGGCGTCATTAGCGCGCTTTTCCCGACGACGAAACGCAAATCGGCGTTTGTCGGCGTTTAATGCTTTACAAGCGGCATTAAAAGCCTAATAGGTTGAAGAACCCGATAAAATTTAGGCATCGCGAACGCCGTTTTTGTCGGGAAATAATAAATATGTGCGCCGCAAAAAAAAAACAATTTAAACCATTCAGTATTTGTCCGCTACGGGAAATATGTCTGCGATACCTGCGAACCGCTGAAAAGGGGAATCGCCCGCAAGACCATAAAGTGGACGGGCATCAAGCGCGGACTTTATCCGGGTACGCCGTTTGAATCCGACGAATTGGGCGGCTTGCGCCTTTTGGACTATTGGGATTCAAAACAAAACCAGGATTGGAGCTTGGGATACCATCGCAACGAGGGCTTGGAAATAGGCTTTGTCGAAAAGGGAGAAACGGAATTCTCCACAAATAAAAAGAAAAACAGCTACGACAATATAACGTCGAAACACGTTACAATAACGAAACCGTGGCAGGAACATTCAATAGGAAACCCCTTTCTGGGCGTTTGCAAAATGTACTTTGTCATAATAGACTTCGGCGTGCGCAAGCCCAACCAAAAATGAGAATGGCCCGACTGGATTGTACTCGGGCAAAACGACAAAAAATTTTTTTCCGAATATATGCAGCGTTCCGATGCCGCCATATTCCGCTCCACATTGGAGACAAAAAACGCCTTTTCCCGAATTGGGAAAATCCTCTCCAACACAAGCGGGCTCGACATTTCGGCCGTCGCCATAAACATTAACACCATATTGTACGAACTTGTAAAATCTTTCAAATCGTCCGTTTGCAAGTACGACAATTTCACCACTAGCGAAAAGGTTGTAAAATGCTTTATCGACCAGCTCCCCGACTTCTGCGGCGAACCGTGGACCATAAATTTAATGGCGGAGGATTGCGGTCTGAAACCGACAAGATTTTCGTACTATTGCAAAAAGCTCACGAACTTGTCTCCCGTAGAAATATTGACGGACGTCCGTTTAAAACAGGCGAAAAAGCTAATCGAACTGCACGGCGCGGACAAATCCATCTTGGATATCGCCCTTGAATGCGGATTTTCGTCGAGCCAGTATTTTTCCACCGTGTTCCGCAACAAGTTCGGCAAGTCTCCGAGTTGTTTTCGCTCGCCATAGCGGATAATTTTCTCCGTTTTTTTAAGTTGCAAAATCTTTCACTGTTAAATTCCGAAAGACAAATTCGGAATTTTTGTATATGATTGTCCCAACGTGAAATTTTAATACATGCAAATATGGACAGACGCGGATTTTTAAGAAAAACCTCCCTTGTCGGACTATTGGGACTGCAAATTCTTCCTTCCAGAATTCTCGGCATGCAGGGAGTCTCGCCAAGCAACAAAATCAATATGGCCATAATCGGCAACGGCCTGATTTCGGAGGGGCATAGACGCTACTTCTCGGCGGCGGCGCAAACGCAGGTTGTCGCGCTGTGCGACGTCCATCAGGGAAGGCTGCAAAGCGCGAAAAAACAGGCCGAAGAAATAACCAAAAGGCGCGCCGATACGGGATTTAAACCAATCAACACCTACGACCGATACCGAGACGTTTTGGCGCGCGACGACATCGACGCCGTTGTGGTCGCCACTCCCGACCATTGGCATGTGGCAATAGCCCTTAAAGCCATAGAAGCTGGCAAGGCCGTCTATGTCGAAAAGCCTATGAGCCTGACCGTCGAAGAGGGACGGATTTTGTCCGATGCAGTGAAGAAAAAATCGGGCATACTGCAAGTCGGCACGCAGCAGCGCAGCGAATGGGCGTTCCGCAAGGCGGCGGAACTGGTGCTCAACGGATACATCGGCAACATCAAGAAAATCGAGACGGAAATCGGGAAATTCCCGCCGCCGCCGAAAAATCTCCCCGAAGAAAAAATCCCCGCGGGATTCGACTACGACGCATGGCTCGGACAAACCCCGTATGCGCCCTACAATTCATTCCGCGTAAAAGGCGATTAAGGCGGAGGCTGGCGTTGCTTCTACGAATACGGGCAGCGCAAAGACGGCGACTGGGGCGCGCACCATTTCGACATAATACAGTGGGCTCTCGGCATGGACAATTCGGGCCCGACAGATTTTTATCCCGCAAAATACGACGGCTGCCCGTATCGCCGCTACAAATACGGAAACGGAATTTCCGTCTATGTAAATCCGCCGAATCCGCAAAACCAAATGATTAGATTCTTCGGCGACGAAGGCTATATCTATGTAAGCAGGGGCGCAAATTTGAATCGTCAAATCCCGCGCTGCGAAACGCGCCTTTGAAAAGCTCGGATATCCGTTTGGATTTCTCGGACAACCACAGATTGGACTTTATAAACGCAATACGTTTCGGCAGAAGAAACGTGAGCCCCGTCGAAGTCGGGCACAGAAGCGCAACCGTCTGCCATCTGCTCTCGATAGCCGGCAGGACGAATACGCATATCAAGTGGAATCCCGCAACGGAAAAAATCGAAAACAACAATCCGACGGCCGAAAATATGCTTTCGCGCCCGCGCCGTTCCCCCTACTTTTTAGGAGTATAACCATGAAAAAAACGACAGCCGCCATCTTGATATTGTCCTGCGCCTTCGCCTCGGCAAGCGCGTCGGGCGACTTGTACAAGGCCGACAACGCTAGGCTGGAAATGCAAAAAGCCAAAAAGGCAGAAGAGCTTTTCCGCGCCTTGAAAAAGGAAACAAATCCGAGGCTAAAAGAGGGACTGATATACTCGCTCGGCACCTGCAATACACGGAGGCCCTGCCCTTTATCGAAAAAACCGCTTTCGCCGAAAAGGACGGCTCGCCCGCCGCAATTCTGACCTTGGCGATGTATTCGAATACGGAAAACAAATTGCGCGAACTTGCCGACAACGGAAGCAAAGTCGCGCAAAGCGCGATGTTCATAAAGCGTCGGGCGACGCGCGGCGACAATTTTCGGGCGATTGAGAATTCAAAAGACCAAACAGCAGTCATAGGCGGACTTTACAATCTGTACTCTTCCGCCGAAAGCCTCGAATTCCTTTTAAAATATGAAGCCCAAAACGACACAACCGCAACCGCCCAATGTTTCGCATTGGCAAAAATAGGCGGAACAAAGGCGGCCGATAAAATTTGGCAAATTCGCAAAGCTCGCAAAATCGAAGAAATCGCTTTTATTCTGGCGCGCTGCAAAGACTCCTCACGCGTAATCGAAAATGGAATAAGGGAAAAGGATTTAAGCGCCCTGAAAGCCGCCCAAATTGCCGCGGTTTCCGAAGCCGAAGACATTTTGCTGGCGCAGATTTTCGACGGCGGGTCGGACGAAACTTACAGAAAGGAAATCTTTGCCGCACTGGAAGCCGTAGGCGCAAAAAAAGCATCGCTCGTCCTGTCGGAAAAATACCCCTCGTTAAATCTTGAAGAAATCGGAAAGTTCTACAAAATCCTGAATTCGTCGCTTCCCAGATGCGACGGCGACACTTTGAAAACAGTTTACGCCAATCTGGAAAAATGTCTGGGAACTAACGACGACCGCAAAAAAACCGCCGAACGCCTGTTGAAAAAATAGCTTATGCAAGATTTATATTTGGGCATAGACGCAAGCACGCAATCGCTTACGGCGGCGGCAATAAATCCGCAAGCCGAAACGGTCGATTCCGTCTCGATAAATTTCGACAAAGACCTGCCCGAATACAAAACGCAAAACGGCGTTTGCTCCGACGGTAAAAACCCTAACAGGGTTTGGTCGTATCCCGAAATGTGGGCGGAGGCTCTCGATGCGCTTTTTGAAAAGCTTGCGAAAAAAACAGACATAGGCCGAATAAAAGCCATAGGCGGCGCGGGACAGCAGCACGCAAGCGTGTGGCTAAAATCGTCCGACGCCTTCAAGGCGTTGGCAAACGCCCCGAAGGGAAAGCTGGCGGATACGGTAAAAGTTTTTTTAAGCCGACGGCAATCGCCCGTTTGGCTTGACACCTCGACCTCCGCCGAATGCGCCGAAATTGAAAACGCCGTCGGCGTGCAAAATATTCTCCTAAAAACCGGTTCCGCGCAAACGGAACGTTTTACGGGCGCACAAATCAGAAAAATAGCGAAGGAGGAGGCCGGCATTTACGCCGCGACAAAACGCATACATTTGAATTCCTCCTTTATGACCTCCCTGCTTTGCAACGAGGACATGACGGTTGATTTTTGCGACGCCGCGGGAATGAATCTGCTAAACGTCGGCGGCGGAAATTGGGACGAAGAAATGTTAAGGGCGACCGCAAACGGCCTGATTGCAAAATTGCCCAAAGTCGCAAAGGCGATGTCCGTAGCGGGGAAAATCGGCTCATATTTTTGCAGACATTACGGATTTCGTCCCGACACGCGGGTAGTCGCCTTCACGGGCGACAATCCGTCGAGCCTCGTGGGGTGCGGGGCGTCCTCGGGCGGAAACGCCGTCATAAGCCTTGGAACAAGCGACACTCTATTCTGCGCAAACAAAAACTACGCGCCGATTGAAGGCGCTCACGTATTCGGAAATCCCGCAGGCAAATACATGAATTTAACGTGTTTTAGAAACGGGGCGCTGGCGAGGGAAAAACTCGCGGGGCAGCTCGGCGTAGGCTGGGATATATTCGACAACGCTTTTGAAAATTATTCTCCCGACGGCTTGAACGACATAATATTGCCATTTTATTTGGACGAAATTTCGCCAAAAATTAAATCAGGCGGAATTAAAGTTTTTATCGGCAAATCCCTTTCGGCAACGGAAACAATCCGACTTTTTATCGAAGGCCAAATTTTCAATATGAAATTGCAGGCCGAATCGATGAAAGCCGAAATCGGAAATATTTTAATCACGGGCGGCGCGTCGAAAAGCGGCGCAATGGCGCAATGTATTTCCAACGTTTTCAACGGCAAAATTTACATTTTAAAAAACGCCTCAAACTCGTCGGCGCTGGGAGGCGCAATGATTGCCGCCCGCGCTTGCGGAGGCATTCCCCTCGCCGAGCTCGAAAACAGACTTCTGCAAAGAAAGCTTGTCGCCGTGCCGAATAAAAACGCGGCCGCTTTCTATCGGAAAAAAATCAAAATCTTTGCGCAAAAACGGCAAAATCTCATATCAAGCATAACTTAAAAAGGAAGAAAACATATGAAAGAATACTTTCCGAAAATCCAAAAAATAAAATTCGAGGGGCAACAATCCAAGAACCCGATGGCATTCCATTTCTACCAGCCCGAAAAAATCCTGAAGGGAAAGAAAATGAAAGACTGGCTGAAGTTTTCAATGGCCTGGTGGCACACTCTTTGCGCCGAAGGTTCCGACCAATTCGGCGCGCCAACCAAAACATTCCCCTGGAACGGCGCAAAAGACAGCGTCGAGGCTGCAAAAGATAAAATCGACGCCGGCTTTGAATTCATGCGGAAAATAGGCATAGAATATTACTGTTTCCACGATGTGGATTTGGTCGGCGAAACGGACACAATCGAGCAATACGAAAAAAACTTAAAGGAGGTTGTCGCCTACGCGAAACAAAAGCAGGCCGAAACCGGAATAAAACTTTTGTGGGGAACCGCCAACGTTTTCGGGCACAAACGCTATATGAACGGAGCCGCAACAAATCCCGATTTCGACGTGGTCGCCCGCGCGGCGGTGCAAATAAAAAACGCCATCGACGCGACCGTCGAACTGGGCGGTATGAATTACGTCTTCTGGGGCGGCCGCGAAGGATATTCGAGCATTCTGAATACAAACCAAAAACGCGAAAAACGCCACTTGGCGCAAATGCTAACAATGGCCCGCGACTATGCGAGGGCAAAGGGTTTTAAAGGCACGTTCCTAATAGAGCCCAAACCGATGGAGCCGACGAAACACCAATACGATGCCGACACCGAAACCGTAATAGGCTTTTTAAAGGCAAACAATCTGGACGGGGATTTTAAAGTAAACATAGAAGTCAACCATGCCACATTGGCGGGACACACTTTCGAACACGAACTCGCCGTAGCCGTCGACAACGGAATGCTCGGCTCAATCGACGCCAACAGGGGCGACTACCAAAACGGTTGGGATACCGACCAATTCCCAATAGACCAGTACGAGCTTGTTTTGGCAATGATGCAGATAGTGCGAAACGGAGGCCTCGGCAACGGAGGAACAAACTTCGACGCAAAAACCAGACGAAATTCCACGGATTTGTCCGACATCTTCATCGCCCACATTTCGGCAATGGACGCCATGGCAAGAGCTTTGGAAAACGCAATCGACATCTTGGACAACTCCCCTATTCCCTCCATGCTGAAAGAGCGTTACGCATCTTTCGACAGCGGAATCGGCAAAGATTTTGAAGAGGGGAAACTCTCGATTGACGACCTTGTCTCCTACGCGAAAAAATCCGGAGAACCGAAACAGACAAGCGGCAAACAGGAGCTATACGAAGCCATTGTCGCCCTTTACTGTTAGGAAACGAAACGTAAAAACAAAGGCCGAAAGTCGTTAAACTTCGGCCTTTTGTCTGCCCGCATAACGGCGGCTAAACTTGCGGATTTTTTTATACGGCGCAAATTCGGCGAAAACGGCGCTTGCCGACGCGCAATCCATTTCGCATTAACGCCTGTTTTAGACAACCAGCGTAAATACAAAATATATTGCGCCCGCCAAAAGCGCGCTTACCGGAATTGTTAAAATCCAAGCGCACAAAAGATTCATAGTTACGCCCCAGCGGACGGCGGATATGCGCTTGATAGCGCCAACGCCCATAATGGCGCCGGTCAATGTGTGTGTGGTGCTAACGGGAATTTTCAAAATTTCCGTTATGAAAAGCGTCAGCGCGCCCGCCGTCTCTGCGGACACCCCCTCCAAGGCGGAAATTTTTGTGATTTTTCCGCCCATAGTTTTGACAATCTTCCAACCGCCCATCATCGTTCCCATGCCGATAGCGGCAAAGCACGATAATGGAACCCAGTCGGGCATCGCATTTACGGAATCGATATGTCCTGCGGCAATCATTGCGGTGGCGATAATTCCCATGACTTTTTGCGAATCGTTGAGTCCGTGCCCCAAACTGAACAAGGCCGACGAGAGCAGTTGCAGCTTGCGCATTAAGCTTTCGGCTTTTCGCTGGTGCACGTTTCTGAAAATCCATAAGATTGCCAAGGTTATTACAATCGCGACCGCCATGCCGATTAGTGGGGCAAAAATTATAAAGGAGGCAATTTTTAAAATCACGCCCAAGTGAATTGCGTCGAAGCCCGAAGCGCATATTGCCGCCCCCGCGAAACCGCCAATCAAAGTGTGGGAGGAAGACGACGGAATGCCGAACCACCATGTCGAAAGATTCCAAATAATAGCCGCAATGATTCCCGACAAAATAACGGGCATCGTGGCAAATTCTTCAACGACAACTTTTGCGACAGTGTTGGCGATGCCGAATTCGCCGATTACGTATTTAGCCACAAAGAAAGCCAAAAAGTTGAAGGACGCCGCCCAAAGAACCCCTTGAAACGGGGTAAGAACCTTGGTTGTAACAATAGTTGCGATTGAATTTGCGGCATCGTGAAAGCCGTTGATGAAATCGAAAATCAACGCCAATATTACGATAACTACCAATATTTCCATAAAATTTATGCGTATTTTATGAATATAGTTTTTAATATTTTGCCGAACGAATTAATCCTGTTCATAGTGCGTTCAAGCTCGAACAAAATTTCCTTTTGCTTAATGAGCTCGACGGGATTCATATCTTCGCGAAAAATGGTGGTAATGGCCTTTTCGTAAATGGAATCCGCCAGTTCCTCCAAGCGTTTGATTTCCTTGTAGTTTTTGCGCAACTGGGAATCGGATTTCTTGACGGTTTCAAGCGACTTGACGGATTCGCAAATTTCGGCCACACCAAGCTGTATAACACCCGCGAGTTCCATCGAGAAAGGGAGATTTTCTTTGGGCGAATATAAAAGCACTTTTTGCGCGACATGGTTAATGCCGTCGATACAGTCGTCCAAAGCGTCGGCAAACGCGTCGATATCCTCCCTGTCGAAAGGAGTGATAAAAGTTTCGCACAATACTTTGTGAATATTTGCGGTAATTTTATCTCCGTCGAGTTCGGCGTGCTTAATGTTTTTACAGGCGATACCCAGACTCACGGAGTCTGTTTTAAATAAATCCGGAAGGGAATCGGAAGCGTGCTTTAATGCCTCGGCCGCTTCGTAGAACAACGGAAAGAATTTTGTGTCTTTAGGTGAGAATATGCTAAATATATAGTTTATTTTCATCGAATTTTTCGTTAACATTTAAATGTAAAGCGATATATATTAATTCTTTCGTGTTTACGCGGAAAAGATTTTAATAGGAGACAAAATCAAATCCGAAATCTCCAATTAAAATTAATCCGATCGGATTATGACTCTCTCCGATTCAAATTCAAGACATAATTATATTGCCCCAATCAAAACGAATCCGCAAAACAGAAAACCCTCGTGCTCTAATATTGATCCGATTTAATCCCGATTTCAAACCGTTTCAAAACCCGCCCATAAACCGCCTAAGTGTTTAATTTGCAAATAAAAAAGCCGTAAGCCATTGAACTTACGACTTTTTAAATGGTTATAATTTTCCGCTCATCGTCAAAGGTAGTGGGATGAGGGTAGAAGAAATAGAAAAAAAGGGAGGCAAAGAGGACGGAAGTCCTACAATGCCTCTGATGTTGTTTAGTTTTTATAGAGTAATACGAAGTTGGCGAAAAGGTCGAGACTTTTTTGCGAGGTTGGAATACAAACAAGACGGTATACCGTCTTGTCGCGGGTGCGGCATAAAAGGTTGTATTTTACGACCACTATTACAGGAAAGCAAAATTAGCGTCGATAGACGGGCGGATATACGATGTAATCATAAAGGCGCGTAGATACCGGTGTCCGAAATGCGGGAGTATTTATCGAGAGCCGATACGTGGGTTGAAAAGCAACAAGCGAATATCGGAGAGTGCTAAGGATGAAATCATCGACAAATACCTTGACGGGGCGACGAACAAGAAAATATCGAAAAGGTTGAGGGTATCGCAAAGCACAGTGGAGCGGGTAATCCACGAACGGTTTGAGATAAAGGTCAAGGAGCAACTAAGCTATGAATGCCCGTCAATCATTGGTATTGATGAACACAAAAGTTGCGAAGCAAGCTTTTGGGAAGCATAAAACACGAAGTGTTTTACCCGAAGGGCGAGAACAGCGCGGATTTTGCGAAGCAAAACCAAGCGAGCGAGTGCAACACACGATACATAAGGGCTACAAGTTTGCAACGACGATAGCGGATTTAACGCATCACAGGGTATACGATGTGATAGAGGGCAAATCGCGTAACTTAGTGGAAAGCAAGTTGATGAGCTACAAGGGGAGAGATAGAGTAAAAGTTGTGTGTATGGATTTAAGCAGCAGCTACCGAAGCATAGTAAGGCGGTGTTTTCCGAAAGCAAAAATAGTGGCGGACAGGTTCCACGTTATAAGATTGGTGCTGTATCACTTTATGGAGTTTTGACTCGCGTTTGCATGCGCAAACCATCTCGCCCTTCGGGTCTTTTGCCTGCGGCAAAATCTCATTCGCGCTTCGCTTGAATTGCAAAGCTGCCCAAGAAGAAGTAAAATGGAATAGAAAGTTGACATACCCATTGCGAAAACGTGGAGATAGGTTGAAAGCCGAAGAACGAGAGCGATTGGAAAAGTTTTTTGAGAACAATCCCGCGATAAAGGTGGCTTACGAGTTTAAGGAAAGGTTATGCGAGTTGCTGAACAGGAAACATCAAACGGCAAAGGAATGTAAGAGAAATATAAGAGAACTGAAAACAATGATGAAACAGATGAAATACGAAGCAACACAAGAGTTTGAGCGGCTAGCAGAGACGATAAGCGACTGGTTTACGCCGATAATCCGAATGTGGAGATTTACAAAAAACAACGGAATAACCGAAGGCTTCCACAGGAAAATGAAACTGATACAACGAATGGCTTACGGTTATCGAAACTTCGAAAATTACATATTGAGGGTCTTGGTTCTATGCGGCGTCTTTCATTAAAATCCACTCTCTTTGGGGTTGACCCGAAAATCGGGCTTTTCGGCGATGAGTTTATCAACGACTTACGTCTTCAAAATCGCCCGCGAAGCTCGATGAATACTACGATTGTGCTCTAAAAACCGCAAAAAGTGCATTTTTCGGCAACCAAGTCGGGGAGTCAATGTGAACTTACGAATAACAAAAAGCCGTAAGTTGTTTAACTTACGGCTTTTAAAATGGTGGGAGTAGCAGAACTCGAATCTGCGACCCCTTGCGTGTCATGCAAGTGCTCTAACCAACTGAGCTATACCCCCGTTGAATTTTTAAAGTCTGTCATTGAACACTATCTGCCCTTTTTGACAAGACTTTTTTTTCACTTTTTTACAACATCTATTGATCCCTTAACAATGTCGTTAAATAGGGAATAAGCTGTTTCTTGCGGCTTACTATCTTAGGCAATTCGTACACGTTTCTTTCCGTGTCCTTGGCGTAATTTATCTTGCCTATAAATTCGTCCGCTCCGCTTATCATCAGCAACGAATCCTGCGTCATTACATTCGTCACAAACAGGGCGCTAAAATATAAATTCTTTTCCGTCCTGTTCTTTTCCAGCGATTCGCGTATCTCCTCCTGTTTGGAATAAAAATTTGAAAAATCCAACTCTTCTATCTGCGAAACCGAAAATTTCACATCGCCTTCTTCGTATGTTTTGCAGTCGCTCGAAATCACCTCGTCCGCGCTGCTCGACAATATTACGCTATCCGCGCTGAATATAAAATCGGCAAGTTTTCCGCTCTCCATCTTTATTATTTTCGACAATTCGGTGATTTCCTCCGCATCCTCGCGCGTTGCCGTCGGACTTTTCAGATTCAACGTGTCGCAAACAATTCCGCTGCATAAAAGCCCCGCCACCCTTCTCTCGATGGGAATGCCGCTCTTGCGGAACATCTGGCTGATTATAGTGCATGTCGAGCCGACCGGCTTGTTCAAAAACAATATCGGCGACGGTGTCGCAACCGCGCCCAGACGATGGTGGTCGATTATCTCGACTATTTCCGCCTCCTCCGCGCCCGTTACAGCCTGCGACAATTCGTTATGGTCTACAAGCGCCAGCTTCGGCTTGGGAATGTTTATCAAATCCGTATTGGAGAATAGGCCTTCAAGCTTTCCGTCCTCGCCGCATACATATATCGTCTTGCCGAAGAAATCCTTCGCGCGGGAGGATATTTTGGACAAAAGAAAATCGCTTTTGACAATCGCCAAATCTTTGCGCATTAGCGGAAGCGCGCGAGTCGCCATGCGGACGAGAAGTGCGGTCGTTGCGCTGTCGTATTGGCACGACAGCACGCTTACGTTTTTAACCTTCGCCATCTCGATTACGTCCGTATCGATTTCGTATCCGCCCGTAATTATTATGGCGCGCACTCCCATTTGCACCGCCTTTATTTGGATATCGAAGCGGTCGCCGACAACGATGAGATTTTGGTCGGGACGCGTATTTTCCTTTTCGATAAACGAACCGAATGTGGAAACCTCCATCGCGCCGATTCTCACATACATGTCCCCCGGTTTATCCGCGTTGAAAACGCAATGCACCGACGCGTTCAAAGTTTTGATTACGTCGTTTAGCGTAGCGGTCAGACGGCGAACTTCCTTGGCCGACTTCGGGTGCGGAATAAAAAACTCGCCGAGGTCGAATACCGACACTTCGCCTTGCAAGACGGACTTTTCGTCAAGAATCGGTATCGAACGCAAATCGTGCTTGTCGATGGCGCCCATTACGGAAAAGCACGAAGCGTCCGTCTTCATTTTGATGAAGTCGGTTTTCATGATATCCTTGGTTCTTAGGCGGACATCGCCCACAAACTGGGGAAGATGGGCGCCGAATTTGCGGAGCACTTTGTCGATACGGGCGTTTGAATTTCCGCAACGGGCGGCCTTGAAATTTTTCGCGCCGATTGCGCGTTTAAAATCCGCGTAGGCTATTGCCGAGCAGATGGAATCCACATCGGGATTTTTATGTCCTATTATATATGTCGTATCCATTATGATTAACGCGATTACTTTATCGGGCAAACCTCGACAAAGTCAACCGCTCTTATTTCGACGGGCCCTAATAGTCCCGATTCGAGCGGCTCTTCCTTTGCGTTCCAAAAGTTTTTCGCATGGGTAAAAGCTATCCTGTCGGTGTCGTTTGCGCGTTTTTCGACAACCCATTTCGGCATATCGGCGTCCTTGGATTTTGCCAGCCGCGCATCGCCTATGAGACGGTTCGGCCAACGGTTGGCAATTTCGACGGACAGCGAATTTTCGCCCGCGGAGACGGCGTCGGTGATGTCGCATTCAAAGGGTTCGTGCCAAAGAGTGGCGGCTTTTTTGCCGTTTATCGTAACCCGCGCCACGTCGGCGACTTTGCCGAGCGACAATATTATTCTTCTGCCGTCTTTAAACATCGATTCCTTCAAGGCGAATTTCTTAGAGTATGTCGCTATACCGGCGAAAATCAAAATGGCGTCGATGTCGTTTCCGTGTTCTTTTTTCAGCAGTTGCGCGT
>JABLTK010148693.1_pt1 | contig 19111 bp, 28 predicted proteins | sample 7160131 | NCBI WGS metagenome assembly JABLTK01 (sample SAMN14651221, study PRJNA627086) | human gut metagenome | isolation source: feces | host: Homo sapiens
ACAAGAGATCTGGTTGTCTCTTCTCCGGGTCACGTCGATTTCACTGTTGAAGTGGAGCGTGCTCTTCGTGTACTTGATGGAGCTATTCTGGTTCTTTGTGGAGTAGGAGGTGTACAATCTCAGTCGATTACCGTGGATCGTCAGATGAAGCGATACCACATTCCTCGTCTTGCTTTTATCAACAAATTGGATCGTCAAGGTGCCAATCCAGATCGTGTGATCTCCCAACTTCGGGACAAACTGAAGTTGAACGCTTCAGCTGTTCAGATTCCTATAGGTTTGGAGGACGCTCATCGTGGTGTTGTTGATTTAGTCCGGGATCGAGCTGTGGTGTTCAGTGGTCCCAATGGTGATGATGTTCAAATCAGTGAGATTCCTGCAGAACTAAAAGAGAAGGCAGCAGCTGCAAAGAATACTTTGATCGAGCGTTTGTCCGAGGTTGATGAGCAAATGGGTGAAATGTTCTTAATGGAGGAGAAACCAACACAAGAACAGCTCATTCAATGCATTCGTCGTTGTACAATTGCTCGTACTTTTGTTCCTGTGTTTATGGGGTCAGCTTTCAAGAATAAGGGTGTTCAATTGCTTCTTGATGGAGTTATTGATTACTTACCTGCTCCGAATGAGGTTGAGAACAAAGCATTGAATCTGGATGATAATGAGAACGAAGTGGTTCTGTCAAATAAGGAGAAGGATAGTATGGTTGCTCTTGCTTTCAAATTGGAGGAAAGTAAGTATGGACAATTAACATATCTTCGTATGTATCAAGGTTTGATGAATCGAGGTGATATCATTACAAATATGAGAACTAAACGGTCTGTGAAGGTATCACGCTTAGTACGAATGCATGCTAATTCTATGGAAGATATTCAATCAGCTGGAGCTGGTGAGATTGCAGCAATGTTTGGTATAGATTGTGCTAGTGGCGATACGTTTACTGACAATAAGGTTCATTACTCTATGTCCTCTATGTATGTGCCTGATACTGTTATCTCTCTTGCTATCAAACCTCATGATCATGATGGTGAAATGAATTTCTCAAAGGCATTACAGCGATTCACAAAGGAAGATCCAACCTTTCAGACAGAGTATGATCAAGAAAGCAAAGAGACAATCATCAAAGGAATGGGTGAATTACATCTTCAGATTTACGTAGAGAGAATGAAGAGAGAATACGGATGTGCCGTGGATGTTGGTTATCCTCGTGTGAACTATCGTGAGACAATTGGAAAGAAGAAGGAATTCAATTATTTGCACAAGAAGCAAAGTGGAGGAAGTGGTCAATTCGGTCGTGTGATTGGTTATATTGAGCCAATGGACTATGAAGGTCCTGTGAAGCATGAGTTTGTGAATCGTATGGTTGGTAATAATATTCCTCCTGAATTCCTTCCTGCTATTGAAAAGGGTTTTAATGATGCTATTGAAAAAGGCCGTTTACTTGGTTATCCTGTTACGGGTATTCGTTTCGTTTTGTTGTATGTATTTGAGAGAAAGAGTGACATGTAGAGATGGTCAGTCCCATTCTGTGGATTCGAATGAGATTGCCTTCCGAACTGCTGCCAAGATGGCTGTGCTAGAGTCCATGATGCAGGCAAATCCAATGCTGCTGGAGCCATTGATGTCAGTGGAGGTTGATATTCCTCAAGAGTTCCAGGGAGCAATTATTGGAGGTATCAATCGACGGAAGGGTGCGATTCTGAGTACGAATTCTGATGATCGTGGTTTTGTGACTGTTGACGCAGAAGTACCTTTAGCAAGTATGTTTGGATACAGTACTGAGTTGCGTTCCAATACGCAAGGACAGGGAGAGTTCACGATGGAGTTCAAGACATTGACGCGAGTGCCAAAGAATATTGTCGACGACATGGTTAAGAAGGCAAAGGGCAGTAGCAAGTAAGGTTGTTCATTTACGTTTGGGAGTTTGTTTATTCTTCCGACACACATTTCGTTGGGATCATGAGTAAGAATGATCAAAGTCTGCCCTCTGGAAAGGAGAAGGTGTTCGCGGAGGTGATTGTAAGGAATAAGGGAGTGAACTCAATGTCAGAAGTGCTATGAAGAAAAGGAATACAGAAAGGGGATTAAGCTAGCAGACTCGATTTTGAAGCATTTCCCCAGAAATGCTCGTTTGTTTTCTTCCTCCTTGATCATTTCCTAGGTTCCCTTTGTATGAGGAGTCTACTGATTTACCTAGTGAATAAAGATAAGGAAATGGCTGAACAAGATATTAAAAGTGCTCTTCGTTTGGATCCTAAGAATGGAACCTGTTGGCAGACCTTAGGATTGTTCTATCGTCATAGCAAGTATCCCTTATCTCGTTCACTCATGTTTAGGAATTATGCAGAAGCAAGGAAGGCGTTTCAGCTTGCTTCAACATATGATCCATCGAATCTCCAGTTAACAATTGATCTAGCTGCACTTCATGCTCAGGAACGAGATTATGCTGGTTTCCGTAGTTGTCATCAGAAACTCATCGGTCAACTTCCTAATCGATCCAATTTTTGGCTAGGATTCATGATCGGCTATTATCTTGAAGGTAAGTACTCGCAGTGCATTGAGGTCATTCAGACCTATCGTGAGACTCTGAACAAAACTCCGTCTATCATCCGTCAGGAACTGGTCTATCTTGAATCAGAGTGTTTGCTAGCCCTAAATAAGCGCCCTGATGCTATTCGTGTTTTGCATGATGGAATGTCAGATATTCTCAATGAAGATGCTGCAAAGGAGCGTTTGGCTATTTTGTATGGTGAGAATGGTCAGTAGAAATTGATGAGTTGATTGAGATGTAGATTAAAGGAGAGCTGTGCATTGTGGGAAGAATTACTGAAGAGAAATAATGAGAATTATCGATATTACCGAGGTTTAGAGTGTTGTGTTCTGAATCAGTTTGCCTCATTCTCATCTCTCCAGAAATTGGAACTATTATCGTCAACAACGACATTGAATGAAGAACAGAGAATGAAACTTCGATCACTCTATAAAGACCTGGAGACGCAGTATCCTCATAGCATAGCACTTCAATACATTCAATTGTATTTGCTGGATGAATCCGAATTCCGTAGTGCTTGTGATCCTTTGATTGTCAAAGCAATTCGTAAAGGGGTTCCTTCATTCTTTAAGAGTCTCCGAGGGTTATTTAAGAGACAACCATCACGAGTATGAATGTATGATATGAGTGATTCCTAGTACGCAATTGTGAAAGAATTAGTGCAGAAACATTACAATGACTTACAAACAACTGGTCAGTTGATTGAAGGTGAAGATGAAGAGCCTTCTGTCATGTTATGGCTTTTACTGTTGTTAGCTGAATTTGAAGATTATGAGAATCATACTATGATGGCATTGAGTTATCTTGATAAGGCTTGTGACTCAACCCCCACTTGTTATGATTTGTATGCAATCCGTGCTCGAGTATTGAAGCATGCCGGAGCACTTGCTCAAAGTGAGAAGTCTTTGGCTATTGGATCTTCTCTTGATCGAGGTGATCGCTATATGAATACAAAGCATACAAAGTATTTGTTACGATGCAATAAGATCGATGAAGCTGATAATGAGGTTAGTTATTGGACGAAGAAGGATACACCTTCTCGTATCGATCTAGCTAATATGCAAGCATGTTGGTATGAGATTGAATGTGGAAACAGTTATTGGCGTCAAGGAGATGTTGTACATGCTAATAAGCTTTATCATGAAGTGATCGATCACTTCAATCAGTATGTATTGGATCAATTCGACTTCCATCCATATGTTCTTCGTAAGGCAAATATCACACCATATTTGAATGTATGATGGATAATAATGGTTTTAATTGTAGTTCCTAAAATACACAGATAATGTGTTCAATCATCCTTATTACCTAAAAGCTGCGATTGGAGCTATACGATGTGCTATTGCATTTGACAAACAGTGGGATTCAAATAACTGATTGATTCATAGTCCTTTTGATAAGACAGAGTATTTGAAGCATTTTAAACCAATTCAGATCAATGGAGACATTAAGAAGGCAGATGAACCTGATGAAGACATTAATGGATTTATCTTGGCGTCTCAGTCTCGTCCACTGCTTACTGTGATGAAGATTGCATTGCAAGTATTGAAGATTGGCACCAATAGTCGAGAAGCGATGGAGACTGTACTGTCTTGGGGTGCTGCGGTGAAGAATGCTACGACTGTGAAGAATGCTTTGGCTGGACTCATGAAGATGTATCCGTTGAAGGCTGTATGGTGGGCACAACAATTGGTGAGCGAAGGAGTAATTCCAGAGGTACCTAAGGAACTTGTGGGAGAGAAGACTATAGATGACTTTATTGCAACTGCAGATTATACGCAGATGCAGAATGTGATAGCCTTGGGTGAATTGAAGGGAGTTTCAGCGGTAATGGACCAGTTGAAGAATGTTCAGAGATGTACAATTGAAGAGTGGAGTGAGTGTTATTGCTTGTTAAAACGTTTGAATTGTGCTGAAAACGACATGGCAGTGTTTATGGAAAGAGCCAAGGGGTTCTACCTTTTCTTCGAAGAGTATCTGGAATGCAATAAGCTTAATTAGGGATTTTGGAGTGTTTGTTCATCAGTACGACTATCCGTACGGTGTTTATGTGCACCATTTCTAAACAACTATGCCTGGTCACCGCCTTGCAAAAGTGGTGACCTCGAGTATCGGAGCTCTATGTTTGATTGAGGGGTATTATGGGTACGAAATAGCCTTGTTGGAGGTAATCACCAGTTTGAAATATCGAGATTATACCCATGATAAGCGGCCACTCAAGTATCAATCGTGTGTTGATCCACGAATAAAGCCATCAACTGAAGAGGAACCGCTTCTAAAGGCAATTCGGTCCTTGCTCTGATTATCTGTGATGAATAGATTTTTGGATATCTATGCTGTGAAGGGAGTGATGCAGTATTTGTTGACCATTCGGAATCAGACACACTATTTTGGTGTTAAGAATTTGCGGACTGCTCTGGATCGTCCAGATGGTGTTGGATTGTTAACAGTGAGTAATCACGTAACAACAATCGATAGTGCATCTCTGCCATGTCCAAATATTCATTTTCGTATGGTTCGGTAGGTTTGGTGATTTGTGTAGGTGATTTATTGAATCCTCGCAACTGTGGTTATTGGAACCTGGCTCGCGAGGATCAGACGTTTGAAACTGCGCCCAAAGCAATGATCTGTTCGTTGGCCAAGTTAATGCCAATTCATCGCGGAGGTGGTGTTTATCAAATTGCTCTTGATAACTTCATTCAGCGAATCAAATATGGAGATTGGGGTCATATTTTCCCAGAAGGTCGCACCTATCAAGTACAGGAAGGGTATGATCTTTAAGAATAGGAGCAGTTAAAATCGTGTCGTGATGAGCAAGGCCGGCGCATTCGTGCAAGTGGCCGTACAGCCCCTCCAGGGCGTGATTTAGGTCCAATGAAATGGGGTGTGGGGCGTGTGATATATGAAGCAGCCAAACAACAGGAAGAATCTTCGTTTGTCAATGGAGTGAATAATGGAAAGATCATGATTCTTCCTTTCTATCATTTGAATATGGAGAAGGTACTTCCAGAGGATGAAGATCTTAAGGTGATCAGCTTCATTCCAGGGAAGAAGAATGATATTTATTGCATGGTATTACATGGTAATAATGTGAAATGTAGTTTGGAAAGCCAATTGATGTATCTGATATCATGGAAGATAGCAAGAAGAAGTTGGCAAGCTGCAAAACAGAAGAAGAGAAAGAACAGATGATGTTTGTCATTTACAAGGAGTTGACGGATCGGGTCGAAATGGTAAGAGTAGAACCCTTTAATAATGGGTAGTCGTTGGCGTCGTTGGAGTACAAACTTAAGGCCCTTCGTCAAATGGACCAAGAATAAGTAATTGTTTGTTTATCAAAATCGCTCCGCTTTCTGGAAATCAGTACTGTCGAACTAGATCTTTCAATTCCCACGCGAATTCGCCTTATATCTACATACGAATTGTGAAATGTTGCATTGCCATGTTGAAGTTGCTGATGTAGCCTCAAGATGGCTAGGAAAGGTTTGGATCTTAGTGGATTGAGTGTAAATGGTAGCCTAGATATATTACAGGTGTTGTGACTCTGAACAACTGTTTCTTACAATTTGTGTTTGATAAAGAGGTTGATCTTCCATAGTAGGATCTAAAAAGCATCCTTTACTGAATAGTGTGGTCAACATTCGTGCTGTAGAATCGTGTTCCATATCTCTGGGTTCAAGTGGAAAAGACTCATCCTTTAAAATCAGTCTATGTCATCGAACCATTTCGATAATTTGTAAGGATTCGGAAACGCAGAATTCGCTGTTTATGGATGCTGTCTCTGTGTGTATATATCAATGATGTGTAGCTCAAATATTGTCTCTCTTTCAAGTTATCTGAAGATACTTCTCAAGTCGATCCTTCTGCAATCGACTTCTTGTTCTATTGTTATGTAGATCTGATACATAGAGCGCAGTACTATCTGATACTGAATGGGATTGTGGTTGCTGACCTTGGTTTGGAGGAAAAGGATTTTACGAAGGAGAAGAAGCAGAAGTTTATCCAGAATTGTAGTGTTAAATTTAATGAAGGGAAAGGAATTATCCAACAAATCTTCATGACCTTAGGAGTAGCATTTCTAAAAGAGAATCATAAATAGAAGAACCCAGCAGATTCAAAGGTAAACACATATCCACAACTCGTAACTGATTATCCAATTGCTTCGACCATTTTTGTTCAAGTTGATGGCATTGGATTCCTATGTAATGTTGGTTCTTGTTCATTTCTTCAGAGATAGTGTATCAATACTGTCCTCCTCCAACCTGTGTCTCCAGCCACTACAACCATGCTTCAGAGTTACATCCGTATTCTGGCTGAAATGACGGTGCTAGAAGAGGCTCGTTCTATCTTGCTCTCATCGTCTCAATGTTTCCGAACTCTTTGTGAGCTATTGCATGACACAGAAATCAGTGTCATCTATGCAGCAGTGCTGTTGCTGAGTCGTGAGTGTGAGGAGATGAATGAATGTGGTGATGTGATTGCTCAATGTTTCTTGGAGGAGAAGTCAAAAGCAGAAGAGATGAGTCTCAGTATTCTGATTAGAATTCTTCGAAGTAACGCTGAAATCGAGGTGAAAATGACAATTCTCAAATTCTTAGCGGTTTTGGTGTATTCTGTGAAATCATTGTCAATGCGTGTGAAAGTAAGTTAACTGAATTATTCAGTATTTAGATCATTCAAATATATCATACGAACAATTTCCTTGAAGTGTGTGATGAGCTGGAACGGAAGTATGTACAGTCTTCTGAGGATGCTCTAGCATCAATTTTTAATATCACTCGAGAAGTAATGGAAGTGACTATCACAGAAGAAGACCTTCAGAGTATCAGAACTGAAGATGTCCCTGCTATTTCCCGTGGTTATTCTATAGTGTGATGATGTATAGAAATCATATTAAATCACTGTACAGATTCAACAACACAGCAACTGTATATGATGTTACTCCAGAAGTTAGTATGTCTTCCTGCTGAAGGCACATATGGCCATGATGTGTGGACAAGTCTGGTTGAGTTTTGTGAGAATCTTGTGAACGTTTCACATCAATGGAATGATCGTGCGAATCTAGGTCTAACTGTACAGAAGAAGAGAATGAATCATTAGGTAGATGCTGAAGAAGAAGAGAACAGATCAGTCATTAGCAGAAGAGTTACGTCGTTCGAATCAGCAGTTAACCACTTTGAAGAAGGAACATACAGAATTAGAATTTCGATACAATCGAACACGTTGCAGAGAACAGGAACTACAAGAACAACTATGTGAAGAACGTATTGAAAAAACTGAACTAGAGAAGAAGATGGCTTTAATTGTTGGAATGAGATTTGGGGATGATATGAAGATGAAAGAGAACGAGTTATTGAAACGTCAGATCGATCGTACTCCACGACCTGCTTCAGCCAGACTAGGTTCGCCTCCACCTCCCCCTCCTCCTAAAAGTAATCCTTCTTCACCAGCTTTACGTGGTTCTATGAGAATCCCTCCACCACCACCACCTCCTCTTTCCATGTCATCTTCATCATCTCCATTGCTTTCACCTACTACGCCTCATCCTCCTTCTCCTCCTCCTTCTCCTGTTACCCCACCCTCGACTCGTAGTGCTGTTCCTGTTCCATCGCATAGTTCGCCTGTTGTTCCTCCTAATCCTGTGAAGAAGTGTCCAATTGATCCAGCATACAAGAAATACTTCAGATTGAAGAAGCTTCATATGCCAATTGAGAACCTGAAACAGAAGATTGAGAATGATGGTTATGATCCTACAGTCATTGACCAAGACGAACCTGAGTGGGATCCTGAGCCTGAGGAGCCTTCTAGTACTTTTACTCCTGTTCCATTGAAACCACAACCACCATCAGTCCCTGAACCAGAACCAGAACCTGAAGATCCCTACACTCCTCCAGTCCGTGAAAAGAACACACCTTCAGTTCCTCTACGTCAGCTCTACTGGTCGACAGTAACAGGTCGTGCGTTGAAAGACACAGTATGGGAGAGTATGGCAGAGAAACGACAAACATTGGATACACACGAGATTGAGGAACTATTTGAAGTGAAGAAACAACAGACGACGAATCCTTCTCATCCTGTTCCTGCTGTTATGGAAGAGGAGACAGTTACATTTGTGGATGGAAAACGAGAGACAAATATTGGTATTGGATTGAGAAAACTTAGATACTCTGGAGAGGAGGTGAAGAGGTTCCTTATGAAGATTGATACATTCTCTTTGTCTACAGAAGCTTTAATGGTGATGGCAGAAATACTACCGAAAGAGGAGGAATGTTCAGTTATTCGGGGTTATCAAGGAGATGTTGAGAAGCTCAGTTTTGTGAATGCATTTTTGTATTCAGTTGCTGAGATTCCCAACTGTGCTGATCGTGTAAAGTGTTTGCTGATTCGATCCACCTTCGATGAGGAGAAGGAGCGAATTAAAGAAGCACTTAATGACTTTAAGAGTGACTGTTCAGTGGTTCTTGATAATCAACACTTCCTATATCTTCTTGATTATATCCTTGAAATTGGTAACTATCTGAATGGTACAACAGCTCGTGGAGGAGCATGTGGTTACCATTTGGATATCCTTCCACAACTAGAACGAACGAAAACAAGTGATAATTGTATGACACTTGTAGAGTATGATTGATCATTTGGTTCAATATAGTTATATTGTAAAGAAGCTGGTAACTATCAAGCCTGATGTACTACAAGTGATTCAAGAACTAGACATACTTCAGCGTCGAACAGAACTCTCACTTGTTGACATCAACAAATCCATCGCATCAACAGCTAACTCCTTAACCAACGTTAAAAGCCAAGTAACGAGAGAACCATTGAATGAACATGATCTGTTTGCCTCTCAGATGCAAACGTTTTATATCAATGCTAATGAAGAATTACAGAAGTTAAGGACTCTGTATAATGAGGCTGATGATGAGTACAAGAAGATGTGTGCTAGATTTGGTGAGAATCCGAATTCAGTCAAACCAACTGATTTTTTCGGCTATATTGTGACATTTTTGAATTGTGTGAAGGCCAGCCACAAGCATTATTTAGATGTCCAAGCAGAAGAAAAGTTGAAGAAGGTGGCATTGGATTGGCAGAATTTAGCTGTTACCCAACTTCAAAACAAACCTTCAAAGGAGTCTGCTCCTGCTCCAGAAAGGCCAGTACCTCCCTTCCAGCTACCACCTATTGCGCCGCGTGAACGACAGAGTAAGGAGCAACCACCTCTTCCTAACTCCCTTCCTGGAAGTCATACTGCTTCAGGAGATCATAGAGGTGAGAAGAAGTTATCAATTTGGGCAAAACTGAAGAATTGGGGAAGAGGGTTGTAATTGTCCTATATTTGTGAAATCAAAGTATATTCTGATTTTAAAAACAAAGTTATAATTGGATGGATACTAGTGAATCTAAATATTATGGACAACGAAATGATACTGAAATAGAATTAATTAGAAGGACTAGTGATTGCTTGCGTGGCGCAATTGGATAGCGCATTGGACTTCTAATCCAGAGGTTGTGGGTTCGAGTCCCACCGTTAGCTTGCATTTTTGCTTTTTAAATATTGCAATAGAGTAAAAATCAAATAAGTAGAAGAAACATATAGAATATAAATTGGACTCAAGTTCATTCATTTATCCATGTTGAATCGATATAGACGAATCGACACGATAGGTGAAGGAGCATATGGAGTAGTGTAACTATTGATGATATTGATGAGGATTGTAGATTTAAGGCCATGGACTGTTTAACGGGCCAAATTGTTGCTATGAAAAAAGTTAAAGTTGAAGATAGTAGTGATGGGATTCCTAGTACGTCTTTGAGGGAAATCTCGGTTCTTCGTTCTTTGGACCATCCAAATATTGTAAAGTTGGATAAAATCAAATGTATAATTCGTCCAGATTAACAGATGTCGAGAATAGCGAAGGGCGCATCCATTTGGTATTTGAGTGCATTGACATGAGTCTTACTACATATATAATTGAGCGTCAGAAAGTTGGTGGAATGCCCCTCGAGGAGGTGAAGGTTTGGATGGTCATGTCTTTTAAGTGTAGTCATTTGCATACCAACTACTATTGGCTCTGGATTACATTCATGGTGTCGGCATTATGCATCGTGATCTGAAGCCAGAGAACATTCTGATTCGAAAAGATAAGACTTTAAAATTGTGTGATTTTGGTTTGGCTCGTACCTTTTCATTGCCCATTGGAACGCTTACTCATGAAGTGATGACTCTGTGGTACAGAGCACCAGAGATTCTCCTCAACCAGGAGAAGTACTCACCTGTTGTTGATATATGGTCTGCTGGACATGTAATTGTGACAATGCTACAGGGAGATGCAATTTGGAGAGGTGAGAATGAGATTGATATGATTTTCCGAATCTTCAAGTGGATAATAGTGGGATCAATAATATGTAGCACGTTAGGAACTCCAACGGAAGAAGTTTGGCCTGGTGTTACAAAACTTCCCTTCTATAACAAGGAATTCCCGAAATGGCCACAACGTAGTATCAAGAAGACATTGACAAATTTGGATCCTTTAGCTGAAGATCTATTAAATGTAGAGGTAGAATGGGAGTCTTATGTTGTAGCGAATGTTCTGTTACAATCCATCCAAGCGAATTACTGCTTATGAAGCTCTGCATCATCCATGGTTTAACAGTCTTGATAAGTCGAAATATGCGAATCCTGATATCTGTTTTTGTTTGTTGGGATCCCCATTCGTTTATTATCTCCTTTCACAGGAATTGTTATGGTACAATCTGCATTTTTATAAATACGACGTAGCATTGTGATTCACTGTATGATAGGAGGATACCGATCCTAGATGAGTGAGCTTTTTTCGAGATTTTGATTCATAGCCAAGTAGTAGAAGATATGGATGGTAGTGTCGATGGATTATATTCATTTCTTCTGGATGATGATGGACTGGCATTCCTTTCCTATCATAACAAGGAAGTAGTGAATTACTTTAGCGACACACGTAATTTGGAGATGCTTTTACAGTATGATTGAAGTGGAGTTAGGATAGTAGAGTTGTATTTCACCCAGAGTCTGGTGACGATGTCTTTATGTATCGTGTCTCTTACGTTGCCTCCAAGGCAGTTGAATTGCTGCCTACTGAGCTTCATGAGAAGCTGGTAACAAGTGACACTTGTATGAGTGTTCTTTTTGATTGTATTCATTGGGATCATTTGGAGAATCAGTTTGGTTTAGGTTTTTCCTTAATCCTAGTTTTGCAACTTGTTTTGCTATGATCATGGAGTCGTTAGTTATTGATTGCAGATCAGGGCTCATGGATTATCTCTTTAGAAATGGTGAATCTATCTTGCCTAGTATCTTAAAGCATTTGAATCTTGTACCAATACAAATGGTCATGCGGTTATTAATTATGCTATCAGAGGATGCGAACTCAGATAGCGTAACTCAACCCATTTGGTGGGGAGACACCTCAGAATTGATGAAGGCATTGGTAGTCAAACTGCAAGACTATACATTTTCTGACAGAGTTTGTGACCTGTTGATCAATGTAGTAGATGATGTCACATCCCAGGTGTAGGAGTTATTATACTTCCCTTATCAACAGTTGTCATATAGCGAGTTACGAGAATCTTATCCACGAATTAGATGATGAGTCCATGTTGGCAGAATTACTATCCAATACGCTACAACGAATGACTCATGGAGAAAGAGGAAGTGATGAATGGAGAAGGGAACAACATGTATGTGGAAACATCCTCCATTTGTTGTCAAGTCTGCTTTATTATACAAATTCAGCTGATTGGAATACGAGTAGATTGAAGGGAATTGTCACAATTGTTGAGAATCAGTGGGTGGAGATTCTAAAAACCATGACGAAGTTACTTCTCTCCAAAGAGGAAACACACTCCTCTTACACATGTCCACAATCTCTAACGTGGTGTATTGTGTTTATAAGACAGTTCTTGATTGCAACTCAGAATCACTGTTCCCAGCAGAATCTGATTGTGAGTTTTGGATTGATGAATTATCGCTAGACTTTGTTTCAGATTGCTCTGGATGCTGTCTGTTGTTATAACTCAAATTCATTTCTTCATGTTCATGTCGGGTCGTTTCTCTTGTCGGTTCTATCAACAGTTTCTACTTCATTGGTGGTGACTCTGCTTGAGGAGTCACGTCTTCTTGATCTGATTGCCTCATACAGTCGTGTACATGAGTTACATGAGAAGTGAATTGTAGCAGCGAAATATTCCAGTAACAGGGATGTTTCTTAAGGTTTACTGGGACTTGTATAAGTGTTCTATCAAGTCAGTTATGGCAGCACTGAAGTCGGCTAATGCCTGGAAGGAATTATTAGAGAATGTGGATATCAACGCATTGATGGGGCCTCTTCGATGTGTGAATGAGTTAACTTGGTAGTATTTCATGCTGGGTAGAAGAAATCGAATTCTGACTTCTCTGTTTAAAGTGAGAAGTTGGAAGACATTGAGGAAAACGATGTGAAAACGAATTTTGGGTTTTCTGTTTTGTTTCTTGTCAATGCGCACTGAATACCCTGATAGTCTTAGACCTAACCATAGATACCGAATATCAGTTGTTAGCGTCACAAAATGATGATGAATGATACAAGATGCAGTCACTTTTTCTTAAGAGAAGACTATCCTTTACATTTTGTGAACTATTGCGATTGCAGTCGATTTTGGAAGAGGAATATGTCGTTTCTTAAGTCAATGTACAATAGGATGAATGTGAATTCAGTATCTATGTTTCGGCGCTGATTAATAATCTAGTCAACCCTGAGTGGCGCGACTGATGTGATTGTGGTGATTCACGAAGACGGTACGTACTTATGCTCTCTTTTTCGCGTACGCTTCGGGAAAATGAGTGTATTTATGTTGAATTGGAGGAGTTCTGTCTAGATTCTCTCGAGAGCATCCGGAAATCGAATGGTGAGCATTCGCGTTAATGACAAACTTGTGGATCAAAAGATGCGTGTTGGAAGTGATGGTGAAGCCTATTTCTTAAGTGAATTACTTCTTGACGAGAATGGAGAATACATGTCACCTCCTGGAATGTCTCCAGTTTCTAGCATGCTTGTACTTTCAAATGATTTGAGTTAATTCGCAGAATTTGAGTGATGAATCAGGATCTTCGCCTCCTCCTCTAGCAGAACATCCAGGTGAGACAAGTCCTCGTCTAACTGGAAAGTGAATTATGTTACTTCTATCGATACTAGATCATATATATTTTGGAATTCGATTCCTTCGATCACCAACAAGCAAGTTCGAGATGATATCACCCACCGAATGCAGTTGATTCGCAATATGACTATGGACCCAACAGGTATAATTTCTATTTTATTCATGTTACATAGATTCGGTATTACCATCACCTTCAGCCGATTCCGTCAACAGCACACCTGTATGGTCTCAGAAGATCACAGCGAATATTCTTCGTCGTAAGAATTACCAATATGCAGTAGCACTTTCCCGCGGGAAAACGCTTCTTCTGAACTATTCAGTGTTTCAACATGATGTTGGTTTTAGCGCCTATTTCAATTCTAAACAACCAGATGATAACAAATCTGAGTGCATTGAGGTGAGTTTGAGAGAATGTCGTAATCTGTTTAGTTATGTGGTTACCAATATGCTTTATCATCTGCTGGATATTATAGTTATCTGTTTACAGCTCCAGAAGATGGAGTTTTGTCAATGACTTGGGATAATTCTTATTCGTACTTTAATAAGTACAATAATGGTGTCGAAATTAACCGTTCAGGAAAATTGTCCAAATTGAGATGCACGTGTTTGAAGGAGAAGTACCTCGATTCATGACTATCAACTATCAGACGCGTTATGGAATGATGCGTTTGGATCGAGTTCGTGAAGATGGAGTTGCTGAACTGCATTCTCTGCAAACGGAAGCATTACTACTGTATGCTCCCATCACCACACTATCCAATCCAGTTGTGAACTTATATGAAAGTAGAACTGAATTCAACCTCTAATAGCTAGAAGAAGCCATTCCAGAAGAGAAATTGGAAGAGGACGAGGATGAAGAGATTGAAGCTTCCAGCGATCATTCGCCTCCTCCGTTAACAGACGAACTCCATGTGCCTGCTGTGATGATCTCCTTGTGTCGTGATCAATATCGGGAGGGAATGAAGGAAAAGGATTTGGATGAGATTATTCTCTCTAATCGAGTATCCTTCTCGGATATCATTGATAACCCATCTCTTCTTGAACATCCGAATGTAACCGCGGAACAATTCAGTTATCTATAGGTGATGTTTTTCTGTGAGAGAACGCCTATCTCTCTAGAAGAGGCATCATCCCGTATCATTGAGATGGCAAAAGAGGCAGATCGTCTGAATGTAATCTCCACCACGACCTCTCGAGTATGAATACAAGCCAATATGAATGATAGGATCGAAAGCCATTAAAGAGTTTCCGTGTTTCTTCCGAGGTGTTGAAGGAATGGCCATTAGTAGACGGAGAGAATGATTTAACGTTTATCGCAGATGCAGATGAGCGGTGTATTGTCAAGTGTAAGCTGTATAGATAGAAATGGTTTTTTACTCTAGATATCTTCTTCATGAAGATGCGAAGATTGTGATTTCAGATGTGGATGGAACAGTAACCAAGGAAGATGTGATGGGTCACGTAATGTATGCTCTTCATCAAGACTATACTCAGAAGGGCATTGTTCGTATGTACAATCGAATCGATGAGAACGGATATGTGATTCTCTATCTGACAGCACGTGCTGTAGGTCAGATGAAGGATACGAGGAAGTATTTGGAGGGAATTGAACAGGAGGGAATGCATATGCCCAAGGGTCCGATCATCTGTAGTCCAAATCGGACGTTTGCTTCATTGATTCGCGAAGTAGTGAGACGAAAACCGCAAGAATTCAAGATTCCTGTATTGCGGTCTATTAGTGACACCTTTACTCTGGAATCATCTCCATTCGTTGGTGGGTTTGGTAACAGACCCACAGATGAACAAAGTTATATTCAAGCAGGAGTGGACAAAACGAAGATTTTTATCATCAACACGAAGGGTGATATTCGTTATACCACAACTGAAGGGGAGATTAAAATGACAAACTTTGCAGAATTGGTGGAGATCTGTGATCAATTCTTCCCTCCTCTAGCTCTGACACAACGAAGGACAGCAGTTGAAGATAGCACAAAAGATGCTGTTTAAGATTGTTTTGAGAATGTTTGTGAGATAAAAGATGGTTTGTGGTCATTAGTCGAAACAACCAAAAACAAAGAACCAATCATGAAGATAACTGTCCCTGAAGGAGAGAAGAATGCTATTGTTGCTGCTGTGTGTAAGTTCCTTGGTATGAACGAGGAGGGTTTAATCGAGTGTGGTAGTGTATGTCGTTGAAGTAGGTGTGTAATGGTATAGGAATTCACGTATGATGATGGAAAGAAAACTGTTTCTGGTCTGAAAGAGGTGCTTGTGGCTCTTACGGGAAAGGATAAGAAAACTGCCGCATTGCTTGGTGGAAGTGCAGCTGATAAGGAGCTGGTATGGTTTATTATAGAATGAGGACATAGGTTGCCAATGCTCTTGATCTTGCTGAGGAGTACACAACGACGAATTACAATGTGAAACTTTTGATGATGAGACTGAACGAATTGTTGGCAGCCCAAACTTTTGTAGGTGTTGCAACTAGTGTCAGTGTGGCTGATTTTGCTCTCTTCTTTGCTGTTTCTCAACATTTGGTAATCGTTATACTGATCTATCATGTATTAGACAACGTTTGCTCCTTACAATGGATATGTGAATGTTGTTCGTTGGTATTCGTACATGCAAGATACCTATGCTTCCGTCTGTCAAACCCTCGGAATTGCCAAGATTGATTTTGCTTTTGATGCAATTGACATTCACGCTCCTACCCCTAAGCCAATGGAGTCAAAGAAAGCTGCAAAGAAGGAGGCAAAAGCAGCTGCGAAAGAGTCCGCTCCCCAGCCCGAAGCACCCAAAGCTGAAGACACAGATTGCATTAGCAAGTTGGATATTCGAGTAGGTCGAATTGTGCGTGCCTGGAATCATCCTGACTCCGATAAACTATATTGTGAGGAAGTAGATGTGGGTGAAGCTGAGACCCGTCAAATTGGTTCAGGTATTCGTGCATTCCATACGTTTGAGGAGATGCAGGGTCACCGTGTTTGTGTACTCTGTAATCTGAAGCCAAGGAAATTGGGAGGATTCCCTTCCAATGGCATGTTGCTGTGTGCTTCAACAGAGGATCACAGTGCCGGTGCTCTGATTGATCCTCCTGAAGGTGCTAAGATCGGTGAGCGTGTGACATTCCCTGGATTTGAAGGTGAGGCTGCTACTCCTGCTCAAGTCCAGAAGAAGAAGTATGTAGAGATTCTGGCTCCGGTAAGAAAGGAGAGGATTGATGACGTGTAGTTCTTGAAGACGAATGCAGAGGGAGTGTGTTGTTTTAAGGATGTGCCATTCACAACATCTGCTGGTGTTGTTACATGTACGAAGTTCCCGAATGCTCACATTTCATAATATGTTTGTTACATGGACCTATATTAGAGTCTAAACTATTCCAAGATTGTTTCAACAAACATCAGGAACTTGTCAATCCGCTTATGCGACACACTAAAGTAACTCATCGATGACTGAAGTGAGCTAAATGGATCTTATTCATATTCAAGCCAGCACGCAGTCGTTCTCGAATCGCATATCGATTCAATCTCTCCACATCATCACGCTTGGATGTTAATTCACTCTTCTGAGCCTCATAAGCCACTAATGCCATTGGTTTCTTTCCTTGTCCCCCATTTTCCAACAACAACTTGTTTAGAATCGCTAGTAATCACATTTCTCCTTGATCCTCACATTCCCGTTTCTCTCCTTCACTACTGAAATTCTGTTTGTAATATCGCATGTATTCTCGGTTTCCCAAAATACGCCCATCAGGCAGTTGGAGTTCTCCTGTGGCTGTTGCTTGTAAAGTCACTCCTGGGTTCTCATTAGCTTCTGTGTAGTCATAGAACTCTTCAAATTCCTCATAATCCTCTTCCTACGATATTGACTCATTTTTAAATTATACAGTGGAATAAGCCATACGAGTATGACCTTTGCTCAGCATGTGATCTCGAGTTGCCGCTGGACTCTTGAAACCATGGTTACAACCGACACAGACACAACCAATGGATATCTTCTGACCCAAATAGTCAATAAGACCTTCCAGGTCAATAACACTGTCATGATCAGGAATGAAGAAACAATGGACTGCAGCCATATGTTCAAGATTTCTATATGTTGGACAATAATAGGAAATACGCATCAAAAGTATCGCTCTCCAATCGACAGAACAGACATCGTGATGGTTCGAACTCATATTCCTCTGGTGTAAAAGGCTCAGTGTGTCCCTTTGTGACCTTTTCTACTTGGGATTCCTCCTTTTCCTCCTCAGGAGCGTTTTGGAAGTCATCCTGATACTTCTTTAGTCCTTGAAGATGTCGCTTGCTTCGTTCATGTTGATCAAAGGAGTTCTTGGAAACGAAGGACTTGTGACAGATCTCACAATACAATTTCTCCTGTTTCTTTCCTTCAGTCTCAGCGGCTTTCACTAGATATCACCAAAAGGAAGCTCTAAGACAGTGACGTTGTCTTTCTTCGAATAACTCCTTCGATAATGGAGATAGTCCAGCAATCTTCCGTTTCACATTGTAACTATGCCAATCCGATCTGAAATGGGTGACATTGTGAAGGACCATAAGATGAATCAAACGAACTCATTGGATATTTCTCTCTCTCTTCTTGATTGTCGAAGATAGCAGAACAGGTGATGCACGTATAGTTTGACATAAGAAAACTGCTAAATAATGATCACTTTCCAGAAAGGGATAATCCTAACATTCCACTTGTTTGGTGACAAACATCTTAGTGAGAACTATAGTTCACAGATGTGGTGTATCTAGCCTCTTGACCTTCGATCTCGCTAACTCCCACTGTAATTTCGTAGATACCTCGTTTCTATTTATTAGTCCTCAGGTAGAGACATACCTGGAGAACGGGAAGAGAAATGGATTCGATTAGTTCTCCCACCTAGAAGTGAGGAAAAGGCAAAAGAATAACGATATATCTCGCCAACTCCTCAGCTGAAGAGTGAACAAGAGGAAGACAACAGCAGTCCTTCTTTGGAAACCTGTTGATTACGATTCACACATATAGTTACGAAAAGAAGCAGTTATCTTCAGTTGTAATTTCCCAGTTGTCTCCGTTCTCTTTGATCTACCACATGAATAAGCTTCTTTGGACTGACAGTGAGGACATCACTCTTCATTGGGAGAAGAAACTTCTGGTTCAGTTTCTTGCATTCAATACGCATATACTAGGAGTGACATACATTCCAATAACGAACATTTTTCACATCACCGAAATCCATCACATACCCATCAGGATTCAGCTGTCCCTTCATAGCAATCTGCGAATCACACAGTAAATTCAAACAATACGGTGGCATGATAATTGTGTCCGTGAAGTGGTTCGCGAAAACCCTAGAATGATGAAGTAAGTCGACAATATACTTGGTAAGCAATAAAATGACCGGAA
>JABLTK010030453.1_pt1 | contig 19108 bp, 18 predicted proteins | sample 7160131 | NCBI WGS metagenome assembly JABLTK01 (sample SAMN14651221, study PRJNA627086) | human gut metagenome | isolation source: feces | host: Homo sapiens
AGCTCGCTATTCGCGTCAGATGATTCCTTGCTCTGTATAAAAATCCAAGAATGAAATCTGACAACGATTTAATCAGTGTTTCCCTAGAAAGATCCCTCGGCTACGCTCGGGATGACGATACGGGAAAGGGATACTCTCAAAAGCTTGAAAGCAGGGATTAGGAGTGACTAGTGACTAAAATTTCACTTTCGGACATCGCCCTATTTATACTCCGCGGCGTTTAGATCCTTCGACTCAGCTGCCATTATTCAGATAAGCGTTTCCCTAACATACAGCTTTTTTCTCCGCTCAGGATGACGAAAAGCGCCGCACTATCCCCGCCCCACCTATAGAACCCGCTGAACCTCTTTCGCAAACAATCAAAGGGTAACACGCCCGGGGCTAACCCTGAACCCCGAACCCAATTTCCAACCACCCAAAGGAGCCAACCCTATGAAAGAACAGATGAAATTCGTCCGCAAATTGCCGGAACCGATCGAAGTGCAGCAGGAGATCCCGCTACGCGCACCATACAGAAAGCTGAAAGCAGAAAGAGACCAAGCTATCGAGGACATCATGACAGGGAAAGACGACCGACTTCTTCTCATCATCGGCCCCTGCTCGGCAGACAATGAGCCTGCCGTCCTCGACTACTGCACGCGCCTTGCGAAAGTCGCTGACGAAGTGAAGGACAAGCTCTTCATCGTGCCTAGAGTCTACACGAATAAGCCGAGAACCATCGGAAAAGGCTATAAAGGCATGCTCCACCAGCCGGATCCCGAGGGCAATGAGAACATGATGGAAGGCATCAAAGCCATCCGCCGCATGCACGTCCACGTCATCGAAGAGACCGGCTTCACCTGCGCTGAAGAGATCCTCTATCCGGAAAACCACCGCTACCTCTCTGATCTTCTCTCCTACGGCGCGATCGGCGCGCGTTCCGTCGAGGACCAGCTCCACCGCATGATCGCCAGCGGCGCCGGTATCCCTGTCGGCATGAAGAATCCGACCTCCGGCGACCTCTCCGTCATGATGAACTCCATCGAAGCCGCGCAGAATGAGCAGGACTTCCTCTTCCACGGCTGGGAAGTCCACACCACAGGAAATCCGCTCGCCCATGCCATCCTCCGCGGCTATGTGAACCACTTCGGCACCAGCATGCCGAACTACCACTACGAGAACCTGAAGAAGGTCCTCGACCTGTATGGAGAACGTACCCTCGCCAATCCCGCCATCGTCGTCGACTGCAATCATAACAATTCCGGCAAGAAATACATGGAGCAGATCCGCATCGCCAAAGACGTCATGGCCAGCCGCCGCTACTCTTCTGATGTCGCTGGCATCGTGAAAGGCCTCATGATCGAGAGCTACATCGAAGATGGCAGCCAGAAGATCGGCGAAGGCATCTACGGCAAGTCCATCACCGACCCCTGCCTCGGCTGGGAAAAGAGCCGTGCCCTCATCCTTGAGCTCGCAGAACTTGTGTGAGAATACAGGCTCGGCGGAACTTGCCCGAAGGAACGATCTTGCGCGTTTGAAACGAGTACTTTTGATAGGCACAGAAGGTCAAAAAGAGCATCGCCCGATGGCAGTGCTCTTTTTTTATTTCTGATAAGCAGCAGAATGACTTGCTTCGGCCAATGGCGACAGACAAAGCCCCTCCTGCGTGGGAATGGAAGCGATGCGAGAATACCGCTTTCCCATACCGTCATTTCGAGCGCAAGCGAGAAATCTTTTTCGTTTGCGGTCAAGAAGAAACGGGAGAGCATCGGAAAACGGGAAGCACCGTACTCCATACGCTCTTGGCTCACGGCGTTTCATTCACGAAGGAAACAGCGAGCGGTCAACGAAAAGCTCTCTCGGCGGCGTCTATGAGGAGAGGCTTTTTGTGATAGCGATGCTCTTTTCTATTTTCAATTTTCAAGATACGTAGTATAATATGCATACGTCATCTCATAAGTACATGATAGAATGACATATAGGAATAATTCTATATCAATGCCAGAAAATGAAGCAAAGGAGTGTAGAAGTATATGGCAATCAAGACAAGAAAAGTAGGAATCATCGGTGCCGGCAATGTCGGCTCTCATCTGGGACTGCAGCTCGCGGTACAGGGGCTGGCGGATGAAGTCGTTTTCTACGACGTGAACAATGACAAGGCGATGGGCGAATCCCTCGACCTGATGGATGCGGTCAGCTACCAGCCGCATCATTTCGAAGCGTATGCAGGTACGATCGATGACATGAGGGATGCAGACATCATGATCAATGCATCCGGCAAGCCTCGTCTGCCGGGACAGACCCGCCTTGATATGATGGATGGCGGCATCGCGACGACGAAGGAATTCCTGCCGCTCATCGAAAAGTCCGGCTTTGACGGGATCATCATCTCGATCTCCAATCCATGCGATATCATCGCAGAATATATCCAGTACAAGCTGGACTACCCGAAGAATAAGATCATCGGCTCTGGCACAGCGCTCGACTCCGCTCGTCTGCAGTACCAGCTGTCTGACCAGCTGAAGATCAACCGCCGCTCGCTCACGGCGTACCTCTTGGGTGAACACGGGGACTCCAGCATGATCCCGTGGAGCCATGTCACGGTCGCAGGCAAGAAGCTGGATGAATTGCTCGCTGAAAAGCCGGAGCTTTACAAGATGGATCCGAAGGATGTCATCCTGGAAAAGGTACACCGTGAAGGCTATGTGGAAAATACGACCAAGGGCTGCACGGAATTCGGTGTCACGTCCGCAACGGCAGAACTGGTCCGCGCGATCTACCACAATGAACACAAGGTGCTGCCGGTCTCTGTATACCTCGATGGTCCGTACGGCATCAAAGACAGCTTCGCTTCTGTACCGGTCAAGATCGGCAAGGATGGCGTAGAAGACATCATCGAGCTCCATCTGACGGAGGAAGAAAATGCGGAACTTGCGGCTTCTATTAAAGTCCTGAAGGAACATTTCGAAAGAGCGCTGACGCTGTAAGAGCATGAAAAGGACGTGTGAGAGATCGCATGTCCTTTTTTATAGGAAGGCGAGCGGATGGTGCATAACGCATAAAGGAACAGAGGCGCCGTTTCTAGGAAAGGAATTTTGCCGTATATCTGCACCATGCGCTGCACCATAGAGCCCGCAGGAAACGTTTCTCTAAATTTTCTTTCCAAACGACCTTGCTATCACTCGTTCTTTATGATAAAATACTTTGGTATGAATAATGCAGACGGGAGGTGAAACCATTGCCACAGATTAAATCCAATATGAAAAGCATGAGACAGGACGCTGCTAAGAAAGCTGCTAACGCTGCTGTTAAATCCCAGATTCACGGCGCTATCAAGAAGGCTGTCGCTGCTGCTAACTCTGAAAATAAAGACGAAGCTTTTCGTGCTGCTGTAAGCATCATTGACAGCGCTGCTAAAAAAGGCGTGATCCACAAGAATGCTGCTGCTCGTAAAAAATCCCGTCTGAACGCAAACGTAAATGCTGCTATCGCTGCTGAAAAAGCTGCAGAAGCTAAAGAAGCTGCTGCTGAAGCTAGAGAAGAAGCAAAAGAAGCTTACAAGGAAAAGATGGAAGAAAAGGCTTAATTTTCCGAGAGAGAAATCCCATGGTCTTAGGACTGTGGGATTTTTTATTTTGGGTTCTAGGGAAACGCTGATTCAATCGCAGAGTCAGACTTTACAAGAATTTTTATACATAGCTTCGTCATAACCATCCTTAAATAGCTCGCTATTCGCGTTTCAGGCATCGCCCTTTATAAAAAACGGCACGCAGTGCCGCACCACCATTTCTCATTTCTCATTTCTCATTTCTAATTTCTCATGCAAGCGAGGCTTTCATTTGCCATCAAGGGACTACGCTCTACGGTCTAAGCCTGAACCTTGAACCCTGTCCCCCTCTTTAGTACAATAGAGCAAAAGGAGGTACGTGTTATGTTTGTCGGTGTAGATCTGGTGAAGATCGCGCGGTGGGAGCGGATCCTTGAGAAATTTCCCCGCCGCACGGAGAAGATATTCACGGAAGAGGAGATCGCGCATTGCGAGAAGAAAGGAAAAAAGCGTGCGGAGTCGTATGCAGCGCTCTGGGGCGCGAGAGAAGCGGCAGGAAAGGCACTCGGGATCGGCATCTTCGGTTCGGCGTGGCGAGATGCGTATGTGACCTGGGGCGAGTGGGGGCAGCCGATGCTTCACCTCGCAGGGACGTTCGCCAAGCGGGCAGAAGAGCTGGGCATTACAGAGATGTCGATCTCTATTTCACATGAAGAAGAGATGGCGATCACGGTGGTCGTCATGGCAGGAGGTCATCATGAAGTACATCACGACGGCTGATGAGTCGCGCTCGCTCGACCGGGAAGCGATGAAGAGCTACGGATTTCCCGAAGCGGTGCTGATGGAGAATGCAGGAAGCGATGTGGTATCGCTCATTCAGCCGGAGATCGATTGGAAGGGAAAGTCGGTGGTGGTGGTCTGCGGGACGGGTAACAATGGCGGAGACGGCTTCGTCATCGCAAGGTATTTGTGCGCGCTGACCGCAAGCGTCGCGGTGCTCTTGTGCGGCAATGAGGCGCATATGAGTGAAACGGCACGTCTGTATCGCCGGATCGTTGAAAAAATGGGGGTGCAGGTCATCCCTGTCAGTGAGGATACGGACTGGGAGACGCCTTTGGAAAGTGCGGATGTCATCGTGGATGCACTGATCGGTACGGGGCTTTCCCGAGAGGTCAGCGGCGTGAAGGCCGAGGTCATAGAGATGATGAATGCGTCGCGTGCGTCGGTGGTCTCTGTCGATGTACCGAGCGGTCTGTCTTCGGATACGGGAGAGCCTATGGGGCTTGCCGTCATGGCAGATTACACGGTGGCGCTGGAGTCGTACAAGCGCTGTCATGTGCTTTCTCCGGGGCATGAGTACTGCGGCAAGGTGCTCTATAGCGCGATCGGCCTCCCTGCGGCTGTGGGCCGCTCTCTTCCCGTGAGCCTTATCGAAGAGAGAGAGGTGGGAAATCTGCTGCCTTTAAGGGAGCGCATGTGTCATAAAGGAAAGAATGGATTCATCGGCATCATCGCCGGCTCGGCCGGCATGGAGGGGGCTGCGCTCCTCGCCGGACAGGGCGCGCTCCATGCCGGGGCCGGCAAGGTGGCTGTCGTGACTGTGCCAAAGGCGGCGGCTGTGATAGCGGGCAAGGTGCCCGAGCTCATGGTTTCGTCTGTGGGGGATTCAGATTTCTTCACGTCTGCTATGGCAGAGGAAGTCCTCCAAAAGGCAGAGGCCTATGATGTGCTCGCCATCGGCCCGGGGCTTGGCCGTGACGCAGAGACGCAGCGCTTCGTGAAGGAGATCCTCACACGCTGGAGGAAGCCGATCATTGTCGATGCAGATGCGCTGTATGCGGTGAAGGAGATGGAGATCGATCTCGCCCGCTGCCCCGGCCAGCTGATCCTGACGCCGCATGTGGGGGAATTCGTTCATCTGACGGGAAGAACGGCGGCTGAGGCGGAAAGAGAGCGCATCGATGGTGCGATCGCTTTTGCGATGGAGCGGGGAGTGACGCTCGTCCTGAAGGGCATGCCGACCGTCATCGCCGCGAAAGATGGCTTCGCTTATGTGAATGTGACCGGAAATCCCGGCATGGCGACAGGCGGTATGGGCGATACCCTGACCGGGATCATTGCCGCTCTTGTCGGGCAGGAGATGGATCCGGAGCCGGCTGCGATCTGCGGCGTCTATCTTCACGGTCTTTCAGGCGATCTCCTTGCGAGAGAGACACCTGTCGGCTATACTGCGAGCGATGTGGCAAGGATGGTGCCGAGGGCGAGGGAAATGGTGACCGGGGACTAGTGGCTAGTGATTGGTGACTGGTGACTGGTAGCTAGGGATTAGTAGCTAGGGATTAGGCTTGCGATACGAGAAAACCGCCAGTTTCAAACCTCCGCGGCGCTTTTGATTTTTATGCGCTGCACCGACCCCTTTGAACCTTTTGAACCTATAGAACCCAATGAACCTTTTTGGCGTGCAATCAAGGGACGCCCCGCCTCACGGGCTAACCCCGAACTATTTGTACCTGTTTTACAAAAGGAGACTTATATGTTATCCATCAAACAGATCTGGAAATACCTTCTGGCCATCGTACTCACGCTTACGGTCGCTCTGGCGGCAGCGGGCTGCGGCGGTGGCGCGGCAGCTTCATCCTCTGCGGCTTCGAAGGCAAAGAGCAGTGCGGCGAAGAGCGGGAAGGCTCTCACGGTACGTATGCTCGATATCGGACAGGGCGATGCCTGCCTGCTGGAGAAGGATGGAAAATTCGTTCTGATCGACAGCGGAGACATCGAGCATCGTGATACCATCGTGGCGCTGCTCAAAAAGTATCACGTGAAGAGTCTCTCCAAGGTCGTGATCACGCATCCGCATGCCGATCATCTGGGCGGGATGCAGGCCATTTTCAAAAATTTCAAGGTCGAAGCCATCTATGATGACGGCATGCCATCCGGCACGGCGTCTTACAAGAACTATCTGAAAGCCATCAAGGCGAACCAGATCCCCTATAAGGCGCTGAAAGCGGGCGATGCGCTTACCTTCTTCGATGGCGTCAGCTACAAGGTACTCGGGCCGGTCAAGGTCATCAAGGACCAGAAGGGAAATTCGGACTTCAATAACAATTCCATCGTCGGCAGGCTCTCTTATGGCAATTTCTCCATGATGTTTACCGGCGATGCGGAAAAAGAGGAGGAAGCATCCATCCTCGCTGACCGGGGGACGCTCAAGAGTGATGTGCTGAAGGTCGGCCATCACGGCAGCCGCACGTCGACGTCTCCGGACTTTTTGCGGGCTGTCTCACCGAAGGAGGCTTTCATTTCCTGCGGACTGAACAATGACTATGGGCATCCGCATAAGACGACCGTAGCGAAGCTTGAAAAAGCCAAGGTCCACATTTACCGCACCGACCGCGACGGCACGCTGACCCTGACCACCACGGGGGACGGCTACAAGATCACAAAGGAGCGCTAAGATGAAAAAGGAACTGACACTGGACCGCATCGAGGAGAAGATGGCGGTCTTCCTGACGGAAGAGGAAGAGGAAGAGGAGATCAAGCTGCCCGCTGCCTGGTTTGAGGATCTCCACGAAGGCATGGCGATCGATATGAGCCTTGTAGAAAATGAAGACAGGGAAGCCGCTTCGCTCCAAGAAGCGGAGGACCTGTTGGCTGAAATCAAAAGGATGAATGGGGAGTGAAGGTTCAGGGTTCAGGTTTGTGGTGCGGCGCACAAATCAAAAGCGCCGTAAGTTTGAAAGCAGGGATAAGTGGCTAGGGATTAGGGACTGGGGATTAGCAGTGACTGGTGACTGGGATTCTCCGGTATCGTCATCCCGAGCGCAGCCGAGGGATCTCTACTGCACTGCGGGAATCAGCGTGTATGCGCCTGGGAAAAACGATGTCTTGGTGCTGTCTCACATCAGGCAATGAACGTTCTGCCATAGAGATTTCTCGCTTGCGCTCGAAATGACGACGTCGCGAAACGCCATCAAAACTCCGCGGCGCTTCATTATTTTTTGCGCCGCACCTTCCCCGCCCTACCCGTAGAACCTACAGAACCCGCTCCCCTCTTTCGCAAATAATCGAAGGGCAGCACGCCCCAAGGGCTAACCTTGAGCCCTGCCATTTTTTATTTCCCTCTTTACATTTTTTTGATTTCCTTCTAATATAAGACGTATCACATGTTGGAAGTGATGATTCTTATATCAGGAGGTTTTTAGGGCACAGACTAAGAGAGAACTTGTACAGGCGGCTCTTGATTGCAAACCGGTCGATCGTGTACCGGTAGGTTTCTGACATCATCACGCCATCCGAGGTCGCTGTCCTTAAGGCGGCGAATTCTGTGTCCGACTACAACCTTCTTCATATTTGCGGCTATATGGGCTGCCACAATGACCTTCGCTGGCACAAGGACTATCCGGCCAAAGCCATCAACTGGGCTGCCTTTTTCGAAGGCGTGCCGATGGAAGAAGGCGAGGAGATCTTTGACCATCGCTGCGTGATCGGCGGCTTTGACAACAATGCCGATGGCGTCCTCTATAGCGGGACGAAAGAAGAGGTGCAGGCAGAAACCCGCGCCATCCTGGACAAGGCAGGCACCTGCGGCGTCATCCTCGGCGCAGACTGCACCGTGCCGAAGGATATCGATCCAGCGCGCTTCGATTGGGTAAGAGACGCAGCCGCTGCCTACCACAAGTGATTCGCGTGGCACATGAAGTCACAGGTCCTGCTGGCGCAGGTCCATTTCGGTGGCTCTTTCATAAAGACTGACCTTACAAAAGAGGCAAGACTCCTGCTTTTGCGGAGACTTGCCTCTTTTTCCTATGCAGAAAATAATTTTTTGGCCCATTGACAAGGAACGTCTTTTATAATAAAGTTTTTATAAAAGAGGAAACATTTCTCAGCATTTTCGAAAAGATCGATGATCTCCCCTTCGCACATACATGGGAAAGTTTCCTTTCGTTCGATGATTGTATCCTGCAATAGCTATTGAGCGATATAGTTTCCTGCATTGTTCCTACGAGGTGATCAGATGAATCATTTGCTTCGAGTATTGGCTATGGGTGCTTTGCTTCACGATTTAGGGAAGGTCGTACGCAGAGCTGGCGGCGGGCGGGAGACGCATTCCGCGGGAGGGGCTGCCTTTTTATCTCCCTTTTGTCATGAATCAGAAGATGGCAGGCAGATCCTGCAATGTATCAAGTATCATCATAGGAAGGAGCTTAGCGGAGCGAATTTACCGACTGATGCCTTAGCCTATGTGGTGTATGAAGCGGATAACATCGCTGCCGGATTGGATCGCAGAGACAAAGAAGAGAAAGAGAATTGGGGGTTCGAGTCCACATCGAGCTTGGAAAATGTATGCAACCGCTTGGAAAAACCAAAGGAGGACAGCCTTTTCCCTGACTCGTACTTCCCTTTGAAGAAATTGGATGCCAAGGAAGCGCCCAATTATCCAGTGGAAGAGGGGAAATCTTCAGGTACAGAGGGTGCTTATGGGGCTATCGTAGACAGTCTGAAGGCCAATTTTCAGCGAAAGGTGCCACAGGATATGGAGCCGAATGAGCTGCTTCGCATCCTGGAAGATACCATGGTCTATGTGCCTTCTAGCACGGCGATGCAGGAAGTGTGTGATATTTCTCTCTATGACCATGTGAAGATGACCGCAGCCATTGCAGGAGCCATGATGCGCTACATGAGAAGTCATGGAATTGCCGATTATAAGACTTTCTGCTTCACGGAAGGGAAAGCCCATCGTCAGGATGAGACCATGCTCTTCGTCTCTGGCGATTTCTCCGGCATTCAGAAATTCATTTACCGCGTGCCGACCAAAGGGGCGATGCGCATGCTGCGGGGGCGCTCCTTCTATCTGCAGATGGTCTTGGAAAATGCCATCGACGATCTATTGGATCAGCTTGGGCTTTCTCGCGCGAATCTCATTTACTCCGGCGGCGGGCATTTCTACATGCTGGTCGATCATTCCGAAGAGACGAAAGAGATCCTGCGAAAAGGATTTGAAGAAATCAATCGGAAACTGCTATCCCTCTATGGTACAGCCCTGTACCTAGCAGCTGGCTGGGTGCCGGTGTGTGCAGATGAATTGATGGATGAAACGGCGGTCAAAGAGAATATGTTCCGCCGAGTCAATGGCGTGGTAGCGAAGAAGAAACAGAATCGCTACAGCGTAGATATGATTCGTGCCATGACAGATCCGACTAGTGCATTCAATCACATGGAAAATGGAATGCGAGAATGTGGGCTTTGCCATCGTTCGGTGGACGAAGGTAAATTGTCTGCTTATAAAGTTCCGCAAAATGACGATGAAGATGATGCAGAAGTGATGCAGGTATGTCCGCAGTGTAATGGCATGTATCTCCTAGGGAAATCTATGATTGAAGCTAAACCAGTCTTTGCGGTGCTGAATCACTATGTGAAAGGTAGTTTGACTCTAGCAGCTCCTGGAGAAGAACGCTGGCTTAAAGCGGTGAATTACGACGAAGGGGCGACTTACCAAAAAGAAGGGTCTCTGGTACGGATTTACAGTAAGAATGATTCTACTACTTCAGAAGCCATTTCCACTCGTCTATGGGTGGGAGACTATGCTTGCCAAGTAGATGGCCAGATACAGGACTTTGCAGACATGGCCCAATTGGCTGGTGGCAAAAAGGATGAAAAGGGCATCAAACGACTCGGCGTGCTGCGGGCTGACGTAGACTGGCTAGGGGCGGTCTTTATGGCAGGGATTCCCGGGAAATATCGGACCTTATCCCGGTCAGCAGCTTTGTCTAGAAGTCTTTCTATGTTCTTTGCCAAAATCATTACCGATGTATGTTGCAAACGATTACCTAGCGGACAGAAGCCATTTTACCTTTTCAACGAAAAGCCGGGAAATCGCCTGATCCATGTGGTCTATGCCGGTGGGGATGATGTGTTTCTAGTAGGAGCTTGGGATGAACTCTTAGAAATGGCCGTGGACCTACGGGAATCTTTCCGCCGGTATACCAATGGGAAATTATCCTTTTCTGCCGGTTGGGGGATTTTCTCTCCGACCTATCCAGTGATTCGTATGGCGCAAGATACGGGTGACCTGGAAGATAAGGCGAAGAAAACAAAGCCAACGAAAGATAGCTTGGCACTCTTTGGCGTTTCTACGGAAGAAGGCCAGGTGACACCTGTATTCTCTTGGCAAAATTTTCAGGAAAATGTGTGCGGAGAGAAATTACAATTCCTGCTCTCCCATTTTCTTCTGGAAGGGATCCCCGCTGTGGATGAGGGACGGGGAAAGATTCCGGGAGGGAAGTCCCTGCTCTATCGTCTGTTGGGACTGCTTAAAACAAAGCCATTCAATTTGGCTCGTTTTGCCTACACCTTGGCGCGTTTAGAGCCTGTGAAGAAAGACACCACAGAAGCAGAGAAGACTTGCTATCGAGAAATCAGAGAGAAGCTATATCAATGGGGACGCGGCAGCACAGAAGAGCAGCTTGCCTTAGAGACCGCTCTCCGATTGGTCATTTATCGCATGAGAGATAAGGAGGACTAAGGAGGTACTATGGATAATTATGTAGACCAGGCCCAGAAGGTCATGGAAAATCTAAGCAAGGATAGAAATATGGTGACCACTTCACAGATTCGAAAATTTCTCACAGCGGTGAATACCGTAAGCGGGAAGGTGGACCAATATAAAAATACAGAAATAGGAAATAGTTTGCCAGAAGATTTGCAAATGCAAATTAAGTTTTTGAAAGTCAAGCTAGCCTATCAGATTGGTCGGGCGGAAAGCAGAAGAGGCAACCCGGTCAAAGATTTCAGTGATGAAGCGAAACTGATGAGCCGCATTGATGGGATCGGAAGCAGCATGGAAAAATATGAAAATTTTGCCCGCTATGTAGAGGCGTTGGTGGCATTTCATAAATTTTACGGCGGGAGGGATAAATAATGGAACAAGTACAACTCATTGGAAAATTGAAAATTCAGGCGATTCTGGAAGTGAAGACGGGTCTTCATATCGGAGGTTCCAGTGATTATGCACCTATCGGGGCAGTAGACAGTGTTTTTGTTCGTGATCCATTGACCAAAGAGCCCATGATCCCGGGGAGTTCCGTGAAAGGGAAGATGCGTACGCTGCTGGCCAAAGTCAGAAATGGCAGCAGCATAGCGAAAACACCAGATGAAGATGAAGCAGTGGTGCTGCGCCTCTTTGGCTCGGCGAAAAAAGACCACATTCTCCTGTCTCGTCTGCAGTTTATCGATTCCTTTATTGACAAAGATGCGAAAGCACGCTTTTCTTCCACAGATACAGACACCTATTTGGGGGAAGTGAAATTTGAAAATGTGATCAATCGTGCCACTAGCGTTGCGAATCCCCGGCAGATCGAGCGCGTACCTCGGGGAATGACCTTTGATTTCCAGTTGGTATACAACATAGAGGACGAAAGTGAATTGGCGGAAGATATGGAAATCTTGGCAGAAGGATTCCGACTCTTGCAGCTAGACTACCTAGGCGGGCATGGTTCTCGCGGATATGGCCGCGTCGCGTTTTCCTGTTTCAAGGTACAGCGCGTGGATGCCAGGACTGGTCAGGTATCAGAAGATACTGTGTTGGCAGAAAAACTAGAAAAGGCGGCTTTATGAGTACCTATATACTCCTCCCCTTACATTTCTTATCTCCTGTTCACTTTGGCGATGCATCCGGCGGGGGAGGACTGGATGCGGTGCAGCCCATTGGTCGGGCGGATACCTTCTTCAGCGCGTTATGCTGCGAAGCCGCTAGGCAGGGAGACAAAGCTTTGCAGAGATTGGTGGAAAAAACAGAAAAAGGAGAAATGACCTTTTCTGACTTACTTCCTTGGTACAAACGAGAGGGGAGCTACGAATGGTATGTGCCGAAACCCATACTATCCGTACCGCCCCAGAAGGTGAAGGAAGAAACTTTACAAGAAGCTAGAAATAACTCTACCTTCCGCAAACAAGCGAAGAAAAGAGCCTTCATTCGCACCTCGGAAGTACCCTTATATATCGATGATTTGCGCTATGGAGAAGGTTCTCTGACCGATGAACCTACTTTTGGCACCGTGGTATCGCAAGTCCATTTTAACGGCAGAACCAGAAAACCCTATTCAATAGGTAGCTACATGATGGATGGAGCGGCAGGCCTATATAGTTTGATTCGTCTCGAAAAAAAAGAGGATACCGCTTGGCTCGTATCTTTGGTGGAGATGGTGGGCTTGTCTGGTATCGGTGGTAGGAAATCCAATGGTATGGGGCACTTCACCATAGAAGGGGATCCTATCGTCCTGTCGGAAGAGGAAGACAATGAAGATAGTGAAGAGTTGTACCATATGCTGAAAGATAGAGAGGCGGAAGAACAGATGACCTTATCGACCTTGCTTCCTGCTCCCGAAGAAGCAGAAGTAGCCGCCAAAGCACGAGGGCTGTGGATCCAGCGGAGCGGACTTTCCTGGAGCCAGGGCATGGAAGTACCGGTGAAGATGCACACCCTGTACATGCTTTCCTCTGGCAGCTGTCTGGATAGACGAATTACAGGCTGTATCGCCGATGTGAGTACGCCAGCGGTGCAGCACCCTGTCTATCGCTATGGCAAAGGTCTCTATGTGGGGGTGCCAAAATGACGATGAAATATTGGAAGGTGACACTGGTTTGCTATACGCCGGTTTTCATCGGCAGTGGTGACACCTATAAAAAAAGTCAGTATATTTACGATAAGAACAATAAAAAAGTGTATTTCCTTAGAGAAGATAAATGGGTCTATTTTTTAGGGAAACATGGTATATTGGATGATTTTGCTAGAGAATTGATGAAAAATCCTAGTCGATTCAATTTATTCAGTTATCTGATCAATCAGCCTGCTCTCAAAAAACGCTATGGTAGTTTTTCCAATATCAAAAAAGCCATGGAAGCGAGTGGGGCTATTGCTCGCGGAGAAGATTACCTGGCGGTAGGAGGAGAAGACGGTAGAAAAGGGCCCAATGATATTGCAGCCTTTATACTCGATGTGGAAGGGAATCCGTATATTCCCGGCTCTTCCTTGAAGGGGGCTTTTCGTACAGCTATTCTTTCTCACGTGATCCGTAAAAATAGAGGATCCTATAGCAAAGAATGGGAAGAGATAGAGCGCGTTGCTGGGCGAAAAGTAGACATGGGAAAAGCCATGGACTCCTTAGAAAGAAAACTATCCCTGGCTCCTGACAAAGACGGGAAATTGGATATGGTGAATAGCTACTTCCGAGGGCTTACGGTCAGTGATGCGACCTTAGTGAATGGAGAATTATGCGTGGTGCCGAAAACGGATCTAACCATGCATGATGACGATACACATCAGGTATCGCTCTATCGGGAAGCCTTGGCATCTGACTCTTCTTTAGAATTCACGATAGGTATCGACGATGGGCCTAAAGGTATGGGCCACTTTGGCATTCGTAACTTTACGGATTTACAGGATGTTTTGAAAGAATTCGTTCATTTCCAGTATGACATATGGAAGAAACCATTTCTGGAAAATGCAGATTTTGAATTGGGGGATATCAAGAACGCGAAGAATGCAGATATGCTCTTAGGCGGGGGGACAGGATTTCTCTCTAAGACCTTGGTATATTCGTTAGCACCTGATAGAAATAGTGCGGTCTATGTGACAAGAAAACTCATGGAAGCCTCCTTCAAAAATGGAAAACACTTCAGAGATAAAGAAATCTCTCCTCATACATTAAAACTGGTAGACGAAGAGGGCGATACCCGGCTCATGGGCTGCTGCTGGATGCGAGGGAAACCGTTATGCTGACGCAGGTAGAAATAGAACTCCAGCTGCCAGAAGGGATGAAGCTAAACCAGTCCATGGGATCGGTCATGCAAGGAGTTCTGATGGAAAAGACCGATCCGGACTGGGCAGAGCAAATGCACCAGATGGAAGTCCGGCCCTATAGCCAGTACGCGGTGTGGCAGGGGGGAAAAGCCCGGTGGCGGCTCCAAGCCTTGACCGATGAAGCTTTGGAACGGATGATTCTTCCTCTGGAAAGGATTTCCTCCATCTATGTGAAGCAGCGGGGACAGGAAATCGGACTCTCTTCCTTTCATGTCGTACAAGAGACCAGTTTTCGTGCTATCGAAGAAACATACTGGGGGACGGCGGAAAAACTGCATCATATAGATATGCAATTTCTCACTTCCGCTTCTTGTAAGAATCAGGGCGGTTACGCTATCTTTCCGATGCCTCATCTGATTTTCAAAAATCTAGTGAAGAAATGGAATACCTTCTCGGATGGGGCTGTCATGACAGAAGACCATATCACAGACCACCTGGCAATGCAGATGGATATCGCAGACTACCAGCTCCATATGCATCCATTCTCCCTGGAAGGGCGGCGCATTCGCGCCTTTCGCGGGCAAGTACGGTATGGGCTTTTCAAGAGCGACACCGCCGGAAGACTAGCAGCCACCTTGGCCCATTTTGCCACCTTTGCTGGTACAGGCATGAAAACCTCTATGGGTATGGGCGGTACAGAAAGCACGGTTGCGTTTTTTCAGAAGCGGTAGGCAGAGCAGAAAACCAGCAGCTAGCAGTGAGCAACAAGGAGGGCACTATGACTATATTATTTACACCAGCGGGGGATACAGACCCGGTCAGAGGATTTCGGAATGAGGTTCGGGAGGGGGCTATTTTACACATCCTGCGCCATTATAAAGTTGACAAAGTCATTCTTTTCTTGACTAAAGAGATGGAAGAAAAGGAAAAGAAAGACCAATGTTATACCCGGGGGATCGAATCAGTTAAACCAGGAATACCGGTAAGAATTATTCCTAGTGGTATCACAGAACCTCATAAATTTGATAATCTGACTTGGATACAAGACACGTTCGATGAAGTCTACCACCAAGAAGGCGAAGAGACACAGTGGCTTTTGAATATCAGTTCTGGCACGCCACAAATAAAGACTGTTATGGCTTTGCTTGCTCTTGATTATCCACGGACAAAAGCTATCCAAGTAGATAGTCCAGCCAGAGGATCAAATCGTGATAGCCATCCAGAAGCGAAAGCGAAAGATTTAGTGGAGCTGCTAGATATCAATGATGATAGCAATCCCACCATGCCGAATCGCTGCAGCGAGCCGCCGCTGCTTCTTTTGAAACGGCATAGCCTCAAAAAGCAGCTGATCTCCCTTGTGTCCAATTACGAATACGCGGGCGCCTTGCAGCTCCTTAAACTTCCGGAAAATCGAGGACTCTTTTCAAAAGATACAGAAAAACTTCTCCAGCACGCCGTCTATCGGAGAGACCTGATGTGGAAAGAAGCCAATAAAGTGATTGCAAACTATGAAGGGAAACCGCTCATACCAAGGCCCAGTGATTTCTCTGAATACTTCCAGGTCATGGAAATGAGACAGCGGAAAAAGCAATATCCAGAATTCATCGTCAAACTCTCTCCTATATTGATGGGACTCGGCATGAAATATATGGAAAAATTGGAAAACAATGGACAATTTCTTCTGTCCCGCTGTGGAGAATGGAGAAAAGAGGCTTTTTACCTAAAGAATGAAAGCATTTATCTGTATTCTCCGCAGCTGTTAGAGTATATGGAAATGAAAATAGGCAGAGGGAAGAGGAAGCCTTTTCGAGATGATTTTATCTATTTCAGTACCATTGTCATGATTTGTGAATATTTGCAGCAGAATGAACTATCGAGAAATCAAACCCATGCCACCATAGCAGGCATTTTTTCCAAGCTGCGGCTAGCCGAAGAAAAGACAAGAAACTTGGTGGCCCATGAAATTACCAATCTGACAGATGATAAAATACGAGAACTTACGGCGCTAAGTGGGAAAAACAAAGAAGGGATTCCTGGTGGTCTTACTTCGAAAGACATTATGGAACTCTTGCGACAAGCGGTGAAATTGATTTATGGACAGCCAATCAAATGGACATATGATGAGTTAAATGCTATCATAATAAGTAGTTTAAAATAGAAAAATAGTTGGACAATTTTGGAAGAGTCAGAGTAGGTAAGAAAGGTTCATGGGTTCGAAGGATATTTGCTTGTCCCCTGAGAGGAGACCGTTAGCCATGCATTTGGCGAACCTCAGAACCCTTAGAACCTGTAGAACCTGTCTAATTTTTGAAATCCCCGCCGATGCCCATGATTCCTGAGAAAATCGGCACTGTGATTCCCGAGGAGAGAGCCCCATGTATTCCATGACCGATCCCCGCCGCAAATCGCTCCGCGGAGCCCCATGGAATGGGCCTTCTCTGACATGCTATTAAAAAAAGATCCCCAAACATGGGGACGAAAACAACCATAGAAGAATTGGAATAGGTCGCCAAGCTCGTAGCCATTAAAAAAAGATCCCCAAACATGGGGACGAAAACAATTCGGGTAACTTCGCAACCTTAATAGCCCGTTCGATATTAAAAAAAGATCCCCAAACATGGGGACGAAAACTTTATGATGAAATAATCAAAAAATCTAAAATGCGGATGGTATTAAAAAAAGATCCCCAAACATGGGGACGAAAACGAAAGCATAGCCATTAACGCGTCAAGTTTTGCATTATTAAAAAAAGATCCCCAAACATGGGGACGAAAACTGTACGTGAATCCCAGCTTTATCATACTCATTGAAGTATTAAAAAAAGATCCCCAAACATGGGGACGAAAACTGGATTCATGGGAAATATCGAACGTTCTATTCAGCTCGCATTAAAAAAAGATCCCCAAACATGGGGACGAAAACTTAACTGGCTTTGCCGCCGTTACTTTTGCCAATTCCGGCAATTAAAAAAAGATCCCCAAACATGGGGACGAAAACAATGTCACCGGATAAAAATTAGACAAAAACCAGTAATAATTAAAAAAGATCCCCAAACATGGGGACGAAAACACCAATGCAGACGACATCCCTGTTACTACACAAAACAGATTAAAAAAGATCCCCAAACATGGGGACGGGTCGTCAAGGAGTTGCGTGCTGCGGTGCGGCGGTCATCCTCTGCATAGAGGGAAGAGCCTTCCAAGCAGTGACCTAGAGGCCGGATCACCGCAGACTGGCAGCCATTCACAGATCGAGTGAGGTGTCTTATGAGTTGGATTTATATCACGGAAGCGGGGGCTCGACTGGGGCTCACCGGGGGACGGTATGTGATTAGTCGGGAGAATGAGGTCTTGGCGGAGATCCCTTCTGAGATCGTAGAGGGAGTGACGGTGATAGACTCGGTGCAGCTGTCATCCCATGCGATCGTCGATTTTTTGAAACGTGAAATCCCTGTGACCTGGCTGTCTACGGAGGGAAAGTTCTTCGGACGTCTGGAGTCTACGGCAGCGCAGGATATCACGCGGATCAAGGAACAGTTCCATAGGCAGGAGGAGACAGAGTTCTGTACGGAGCTGACGCGGCTCACGGTCTTCCGCAAGGTGTATAACCAGCGGGCGATCCTTCGGAATTACAATCGCCGGGCGGATAATGCTCAGGTGAAGAAAGCCTATGAGGATATTCGCATTTTGGCAGATAAGCTCCATGGAGCTCGGACGGTGGATGAGATCATGGGCTATGAGGGAGCGATCGCACGGATCTATTTTCAGGCACTCAATGCGTTCCTGCCGGAGGATTTCCGTTTCGAAAAGCGGACGAAGCGGCCGCCGAAAGATTGTTTCAATTCGATGCTGAGTTTCGGCTATACGCTTTTGATGTATGATTTCTACAGTGCGATCTCACGGGCACGGCTGAATCCTTATATCGGCTTTTGTCACGCATTGAAGGATAAGCATCCGGCTCTGGCTTCGGACTTGATGGAGCCTTGGCGGGCAGCGGTGGTGGACTCCTTCTGTCTGGCTCTGGTGACGCATCGGGAGATCGACGCGTCTTATTTCATGCGCTCGGAAGAAAATGATGGGGTGTATCTGAATCGAGTGGGACGGCGGATCTTTATTCAGGCCTATGAGCGGAAAATGCGAAGCGTGAATTCTTATTTCGATGGGAAATATTCCTGGCGGCATACGGTGCAGATGGAGTGTGACTCGTATCGACAAGCGGTTCATGAGGGAGATCCGAAATTGGTGAAAGCGCTGGTGATCCGCTGATGGAAGAAATGGAGCTGCATCCGCAGGATGATCGCCGTCTGATCGTATTGGTGATCTATGATATCGTCGACAACAAGAAGCGTCTGTCGATGGTGAAGTGTCTCTCTCGATATGCCCTTCGTGTGCAGAAGTCGTGCTTTGAAGGCTTTTTGACACTGCGGCAATGTGAGCAAATGGAAAGGGAAGCCAGTCTTCTCATTGATGGCTCCTGTGACTCTTTGCGCGTGTATCGTGTCCGTGACTCTGCCATGGTGCACTCATGGGGGAGGGGCGAGGTGAAGGTGGAGGATGTCGTGATCTGTTAGCTGCGGGGACTAAGAGGGCGTAGCTCGTTTTTCTCTTGCCTCTCGCTGTGGCCCTCTTCCTTCCAATCAAAAACTCCGCAAGCAGGATGGCTGATCCATCGGCTGCTACTTTTCTTTTTTCCATAAAAAAAAGGGGCTGTGAAGAAATGAGGATTCATTTCTTCACAGCTCCTTCTTTTGTGTCCTTTTTCACTCCTGGTAGTAAAAAACAAAA
>JABLTK010074402.1_pt1 | contig 19096 bp, 21 predicted proteins | sample 7160131 | NCBI WGS metagenome assembly JABLTK01 (sample SAMN14651221, study PRJNA627086) | human gut metagenome | isolation source: feces | host: Homo sapiens
AGATTTTCATCGGCTTCGGAAAAGTACGGCGCCGTTGAGTTTTCTGATGATACCGTAAGCTTTATTGACCTTGAATATGAGCCCGAAGGAAACAGATTTTATGACGACTATTATATAATTAAAGAAAGCGGCGCGCTGTTTTCCACGAAAAGTAATTCGATTGTTTCAACCGAGTATTTAAAGGTTGAACCGATTTGTAAATCGTTGTTTTTAGCAAGTTTGCCGAGCGGCGGTTTTTCTGTGCTGGACTCGAAACTTAACGTTGTGGTTGACTGCTGCGAGTCCGTGGAAACGTATGAGGACACGCTGCTTATTTGTAAGGATGATGCTTACGCATACTATAAGACTGCGTAATTAGGGGTCGATTTTGAAATGAAGACAGAAGAAATTGTTGTAGACGGACTTTCGGTTGTTTTGTTCGGTCAAAGTCGCGAAAGCGTAATTATTTATGTTCACGGGCAGGGCGGTTGCGCTCGGGAGGCTGAGCAAGTTGCGAATGTTGCAGAGTTGTCCGGGTACCAGATTATCGCAATGGATTTGCCCGAGCACGGTAAGCGTAATGACGCTGCGAAATTCGTGCCGTGGGACGCTGTTCCAGAAATGGCGCGAATCGCAAAATATGCCGCAAGCAGATGGCGGCGCATTCTCGTATGCGGAGTCAGTATCGGCGCGTGGTTTTCGCTTTATGCATTCAAGGACGTATGCGTTGATAAATATATTTTTATTTCGCCGCTGTTGGATATGAACGATATGATTTCGCGATTAATGCTTGCTGCCGGTGTTTCCGAGGAACGTCTCGCTCGCGAGAAAACTATAGAAGCGTATTCGGGACAAACGTTGTCTTATCGTTATTTGAGTTGGGTAAGAAACAATCCTATAAGTTTCGGTAATGCAAATACTATGATTCTATGTGCCGAAAACGATGAGATAGTTTCGTTTTCAACAGTTAAAAACTTCGCAGAGAAATATAAATGTCGCTTAAATATTATGCCGGGCGGCGAACATTGGTTTCACACGCCCGAACAGTTGAATTATTTGAAGAATTGGTTTAAATCTGCCGTCGAAAACTAAATTTAATGTTCGTAAATCTGTTGACGAATATTTGCGTTTACTTAAAACGCGCTTAAAAATAAATAAACGAAAGAACGATTAAATTCTCTCGTTTATTGGCTATTTTATTTGTCATCGTCGGTATCGCGCAGCTTAATTGCGTTTGCGGCGTTTCTGCGGATTTCGTCGCTGATTGCGGCGTAATGCTTCTTTGTTGTGTTGATGTCCTTGTGGCCGAGTACGTCTGCAACGACGTAAATGTCCTGAGTTTCCCTGTAAAGCGTGGTGCCGAACGTGCTGCGAAGCTTGTGTGGCGTAATGTGTTTTAACGGCGAAACGATGCTGCAATATTTTTCAACCAGGAGTTGCACTGCGCGCACGGTGATTCGATTGCCTTGCAATGACAAAAATAGTGCGTTTTCGTCGTTGATTTTTTTTGAAAACGGCGTTTCGTTAAGTTTTTGTTCGTCTAGCCAATCCAAATATTCGGTAACGGCTTTTGCGACTTCGTCCGAAAAATATAGAACGGCTTTCGCGCCGCCTTTGCGCGTTACGTTGATTGCGCAAAGATTTAGGTCGACGTCCTTTTTGTCTAATCCGACGCATTCGCTTATACGAATACCGGTTCCCAGAAATACCGACAATATGGCAACGTCGCGTTTTCTCGTTATTTTTTGGTACTGTTTTTGTCGCGGAGTGAGGGAGCTGCCGCCGTCGGCAAGGTCCAGAAGGTTTGCTATTTCGTTGACTTCAAGATAGCGTATGGGCTTTTCGTGAATTTTCGGCGTTTCGACGCGCTCGGTTATGTTTTCGGGCAGTCGTTCTTTTCTATAAAAATACTTAAAAAACGTTCTCAGCGAAGATAATTTTCGCTCTTTTGTCGTGTTGCTGCACTTGTAACGCTTGTCGCCGCTTGTATACGAGCCTAAATACTCCATAAACAGCTCAATATCATACGCTTTAAGCAGTGCTATGTCAGACATAGTAATATCTTTTATTGATTTTTTGTCTGTAAATTTGCGTTTTATCAGGTATTCAAAGAAAATTTTTATATCTCCGACATAGCCGAGGCGCGTGAGCGGCGTGGTGCGCGTTTGAATTCCGACTATAAATTCTGTCACAAAATCGGGCAATTCCGAGCATATTTGCCGTGCTTTTTCGATATTTTTAGTGTCTCTTTTGTCAAAATACGTTTCATTCATACCTAAATTATATCATATATCACGCGCGGATTCAAGCATATTTATTATAATATAGCATTTTACGCTACAATGAATATGAGTTTGCTTGCACAATATTACAGAATAAGAGTAGTTATGCGGCGGATTGCCCACAAACATACGCTTGTTTTGCATTATTATGCATGTAACGTTTTGTCTTAATCTTGCGGTATAATGTTTTGATAAAATATAGTTATTTGTTTCTAAGCGCTTTCCGCATTATGTTAGAAAATATGTTAGGCAAATTTCATTCGACATTTTATGGCGCGCTATAACAGATGAACAATCCGGATTAAATATCGGAACCTTCAAATATAACGTTTACAAATAAAAATGTGCGGCAAATTGATAAAAACGTATGGTAACTTTATTAAATTAATTTTGACTCCTGTTTCTTTTGTTTAACATGCGCCTATCAATACGCAAAAGTATAGTTTTGCGAATAGTATGTGCACACATAGGTGCTTCGGGCTGTCCTGTTTTTTCGGTTTTTTCGCCCTTTTCTACCCTCGAAACAAAGCCGGGCATGAAGTCAGGATGTTCCTTCAGAAACGCGTCTACCGTGCGGCGAGTTATGTAGCGTTGTCGTCCGGCTACAAGCGACAACATCAGCTCGTGTATTTGCTCGCACATCAATTCCGGCTCCTCGACAAGTCGCAGCTGCTGTATCAGAACGTTATACTTCTCAAGCTCCTCGTCGCTCAGCTCCGGATTAGCGACTCCGCGAAAGCAACCGTAGCCTTGAAAGATGTGAACGTTCTTTAGCGCATGGTAAAGCGTCTTAAACTGCTCATACGTCATATCCAATCGCCCCTCGTCGGTATGCTCGAATTTTATAACGTACTTAAACACTTCGTAGACCGTACCGGTAACTTCGTCGCAGGTTACGCTGTAGCCGTCCTTCACCTGCTCTACGTTCTCCGAAGTGACCTTGATGTCGTTCATCAGACAGTACCATATCTTTTGAAGCAAAAGCTCGAAGCTTGAGAACATGCGGACAAATCGCGGTGGCTTATAGCGGTAATCATAGCTAAACTTACAGACTTTATCCTTATCCTTGAAAAGCGGTTTATCGAATGCAAGCGCACAATGAAAATGCGCGTGGTATTCGTTTTCAGGCGTTGTGACCTCTAAGCCTCGGATTCCGCCTATAAAACCGTAATTGTGCAAGCCGTAAGATAATTTTTGTAAGCCGCGAAAATATCGGATTAAGGTACTAAACGCTTTTTTCATACGTGTTATGGTTGACCTCAACGCAATACCGGGAACGTTCGGAACGGTAAAAACTATGTGGTAAATGTACTTGCCGTTTTCCGTAAGGTTTTCGAGTATCGGCGAAAATCGTGTTAAGCGTACAGCTTGCTGTAATGTCTGGCAATTATGACAAAACTTGTCCTTACACAGAAAAATGTTTTTAAGGTCGCGAACGCCTTGCATGCGGTAAACGTCAAAAAACCATTGCTTTGCGCAATTCTCGACACTCTGAGCTTTATTGAGTAAAGCGGAATCGGTAAATTCCTTATATAGCTGCCGGTAATAATCGGCAATAATGTCATTATCTCTAATCCTGGATGAATATGCTTTTACGTCGTCGAGCGTTAGAAGCGCGTCCGGTGGGATTGTGACGAACGGGTTTGCGAGAGCCTTCTCTCTCGCCGGCCTCTCCACCGCTTCCCGTTTAGCTTGTTTTTCGTGCAGCTTCTTGAGCGTCTTTTGCTTGCGCTCGTAAAACTCGTTTTTTGTTTCCGGGCGAGTAGCATATCGGTATAAAGCCGATGTCAGACGCTCGAGGTCGCTTGCTTTAGGTTTTCCGTCTTCGTTCATTTTTGGTTTCTCCTTAAAAGCTCGAGCCAAGCAAACAAATAGTTTACGCTATTCAACGATACTAAATAATTCTAATATATCAAGGTTGGTCCCTTGCCGCGCCTGCGGCGCGGCTGCGGTCCAACTCAGCGCCGGGCGCGGAACGCGCTCCGGCGGCTTGGATAGGTACGGCATTGAGCCGTAAGCGGTAGTTCTCTACCGCTTCGTTTTTCTGTGGGGCGCGCCGTTTTGATTGCAAATCCGCCTGCGGCGAGGCGCGCCCTGTTCGCCTCCGGCGGTCTTTATAAGAGAATGAGTACGGCGAAAGCCGCAGTTTCCGGGCTTTTCAGCCTTTTACGTTCGTTGTCGCGAATTTTGTTGACAACGGCGTCTAGTTGTGGTACACTTATACACAAGGTAGCGCGACTCATGTAAATGAGGTTGTAAGAAAACAAATTGTTTGCCTTGCAAGCGCAGCAATAAGGAATAACTTCGGTTGTTCCTTATTTTCTTTTGTTCCTTTTCTTTACGCCTGTATGATAAATTGCCTTATCCCGATCTCGATTGCTTAACGTAAAACGTTCCTTTTGTTCGGGGAACGCTTTTTTATCACTGAGTTGCAACGGCTTGCCGGACATGCGATTTTTATCAAAACGTTGGAAATCAACCCCGGTTCGCTTTGTAAGCCCGTATCGAGCATAATTGATTTCCACTAATGCAGGGTCAGCATTTTTACCGTTTTCGTCAAGCTTTTTAATCGATTTCAGCTTTGATACCGTGACATTACGTCCGTTTTCCCGAATTACAAGGTAATTACGCTCGAGCTTCGGCTCCGGGTCTATGTACTTAGTCTGACCGCGGTACACCTTCCCTACGTTCGTCGATTGTTTTTCCGCTATTTTACGGCAAATCATGGCGTGCTTTTGTTTATCGGTCATTTTATTTTTCTTTGACATAAAGCCCCCTTCTATGGATTATTTCGAGAGATTATAGGCGGAGCAAGCAGCTCGGCGAATAGTCGGTTGTCTTCGACGGACTGTTCCCGGGCAAGATAGGACTTTCGGAAGGTCCTGTCGTCGTAAGTAAGCGGCAGGCGCGACGGTGCGGCATAAGCGAGCTTGTGAGACGGAATATTAACGTTGGCTCGCTCGGTGTTGCCGCATAGTTCACTCGTATAATACCGGAAGCCGATTTTTTGAATAAAATCATACAGTACCCACATAGCTCGAGCAAGACGCGGACTATCCGGGTATCCCTTTTTTTCAAGCTGGGTCATTATAAAATCGTATATCCAGAGCAGAAGCGTCGGACGGCAAACCCATGTCTGCGAATACATGTATTCGTTGACGGCGGCACTGTCACGAACGCCGTTCCAGATTTTTGAGGACTGCTGCGTCGTGTATACCCAGCGAAAATCGCCGAAATGCCGCGTAAATCCGGCAAGCTGCCGCAAGGGCTCAAGCTCTGAGCGTTCCTCCTTCGTCATTGATGACAACGCCGGGAAAAGCTTGTCGAGCTCGTCGCCGAAAAGTACGGTCCCGTAAGGAATCCGGACCTGTTGCAAGTAATGTTCGCGAGTGAGCTGAAACACACGGCGGTTACCTTGCATGAGCGAGATATTACTCATAAGGCACGGAATAGCTTCGGGGTGCCGTCGCCAAAACAGGTACGCGGACTTAATTTCCTCCCAATTTGCCGCAGAAACCTTGTCGCGGAGCATTTTTCGGGGATTGTTTTTATAAAGCCAATACTTACGACGCAGCTCGCGCCAGACCTTGCCGGCAAGAATGTAAACATGCACAAGCGCGGACGAGGATTTACCGGTCCCGGGGACACCATCCTTAATCCAGATAAACCTGTCCGGGCTTATAATAGCGAAATACTTCGAATACAACGAGTTATAATAGGTATAGCCTGTCTGATAGAAATACGCGTAAGCAAACAGTACGAGCGGAACGACGCAGCGAGGTTTTACAAGCGAGCTCCAGAGCGCCGGATATGACGAATAGTCCGGGGTCAGCATAAACCACACGAACAAGGTTATCGGCAGAATATGGAAGTAAAGCCAGGTCCAGGCATTTTCGCGGTAGTCTATGAAGTTGTAAAGTTTACGGAGCACTAATCTTTTCTAAACCCCATGCGAATTAAGCTTATAATCGCGGAAACGGCGTTGACAATCAGCTTGACCACTACAACCACAAGCGGAATGGCGAGCAGTATTCCTAAACCAATCAGGAACGCCTGACAGAAATGCAGCCAGGATAACAAAATATCCATAACTCACCCCTACTTGCGCCGAGGCGGCGCTATGAGCGAGATTATAAATCCGACAATGCGAACGACAAGCACCGCAACGATGACGCCAATAATAACCCAGAACACGATTTTAATCCACTTCCAGGCATTAGCAAACCACGCCTTAACGCTATTCCACCAGCCGACAGTCTTATCCGTTACCTTGTCCAAAACGTCCTTAACGACATCTTCGGCTGTATCGATTACCGTGCCGGCATTATCCGTTTCGTCGGCCTTAATAACTGTATAGCCGTCAAAATCGATTGTAACGGAATACTCGTCGGCGTAGTCCGGAGTAAGTTTTTCGGTATATAGGTAAACGACGGTGGTCAACGCTTGCTCGAGGTTGTTCGCCTGCTCCTTGTCGTATTCTACGGTGCCGTCAAACCCGGAAACAGAAAACCGCGCGTTGGAGATTTCGGCTTTGACTGCGGATTCGCCGCCCAGAGCATCGGCACGAGCCGACGAAACCTTATTCATTGACTTCCAATATAAATCCATAGGAAGCACAAAATAACAACCGCGCGTTTCATCATACGAAAAAGGATATTCGGTAACCGTATCGTCAATATTGTTTTTGACTTTCAATACGGAGTCTTTATAATCGTCCTTATATGTAAACGTCGCTTGCTCCCCGGATTTAGCAAGGTCAACCGAATAGTAATACAGATATACGAGGTCATACTCATCCGGAGCCTGAAGAACGGCGTCCGGGTAATATTTTTCAATAAAATCCTCTTTTAATTTTTCTTCGTCGACAGGCATAACTAACTTAGTAATAACATTAGCAGCCCCCACCATAGGCTTAGCTATTATTTTCCAATACCACGGCAAATCTTCTTTTACCTTAAAAGGACCGGTTGACCCCATATATCTATACGAAAACCAATTCACCGAAACTTCATGGCTACCGTGCAGCTCTTTGGCGTTTTTAAAAGACAAATATGTATCAGTGCCCTTTTTGCGAAACTTAAAAGAAATCGCCTCGAGCGTTAAATTAGTATTGATTGTATGGACGGTCGCGCTGTCAGACTGCTGCACATACCAAAAATCCCGGCGATTGACAAAAGCGCAATCGGCAACCGACATAGCCTGTATCGAGCCTATATCCTTAAAGTCCTTAGTAAAGTTAGAGAGCAGCAAATCCTCGTCTATATAATCGTACTTCAGAGTTTCGGTATGCGTTTCACCAGTCGCCGAATCCGTCACCGTCAGCGTGGGATTGCCATACACCGCAGTATAATCTACGGGGTCGGTCGACGCCACCGGAGTTATAGCCGGCTCCCACCGCTTAAATGCTACGCCGTGATAATTATTGACCTCGTCTACAGGGAATACCGGAGTTTCGCCGACATGGAAAAACTTTGTAACCGACTTCCACCGGGTGACGCCGTTCCACCAATGAAAAGTAACGGGCGCAATCTCTTGCGACGGGTACTTCATATCCCACACAACGTTAAAATCCGTGCGCAGCGCATGCTGAGCGGTTTCAAAGTCCCTCGTCATTCCAACAATCAAATCGCCCTCGGAAGCCGCATTAAACGGGTAATAATCGAAAAACTTACTGAACGCATGATTTATAATGATTTTTACGGTAAGCGTATCGGTGGCGACGACGTAATTGAAATTGTAAAGTATATTCGGGTACTTCGTTACCTCGCTGAGCTTGTCCTCGCTCCACATAAAGCTAAAGGATTGGTCCGCGGCAAACTCTTTACCAAAATCCTTAACCAGCTGAGCTTTTACGTTGGTACAAGACCCGGAAAACTCAACGCCCAGGTAATCCTTCTTCTCGCCTATTTCGTAATCTGCCTTGCGCATAACGTAACGCTCGTTAGTCATACGCATGGGGACCAGGAAATTGGTGTCCGTGCCGGCTGTCGAGTCGATGACCGTAAAGACATAGTCCATAGTCACCTGCTTAGCTTCGTCAACCGACAACGCGTAAGCCTTGTCCTTTTTCCCGGCAACAAAAAAGCCTGCTAATGCTGCGGTAAGCAGCACAAGCAAGGTTGCAAGCACCAGGATATTTCGTTTAACGTTTGTTCGCATAGTACACCTCCGGAGAATGCGAAAAGTAATGGTGGCGGACTTTTGGTTTCCCGGAGTCCGCCGAACCGGGCTTTTTAAGAGAGATGATAATGAAAAAGCTGAGTACTAATCTACCTTTCTGTAGATTACCATAACCGAGAACGTGTCCTTATTCAGATCGTCGGCGTTGAGTTGAACGGTAACGGTCTTATCTTCGGCAACGTCAATTACGGCAGCCGAAGCCGAACACTTGATCGTCTTGACCTCATAGCCCTCGATGTCCGTGTACTTGAACGTGAACGTGTAGCCGGTGCCGAGTGCTTTTTCGGTACAGGTCATGTCGACCTTGTCGCTGTTGACGTTATTACGCGCGTAGTAATCGCCGCTTATGTACGACGGCTTGTATTCGATGTCGTCCTTTTCCGTTTTGTTACAGCTGCGGAATATGTACACGCCTCCGACGACAAGTCCGGCGATAAGCGCAAGCGTAACAATCAATAAAACTATTCTTTTTGCCATTTTTCCTATACCTCCGTATTTTAAGATTTTTAAGTGAGCCTATTGCGTACATTTTACTTTTACTAAGTCATAGCGCACCTCGCTTCTTTTCGTTATCTGCGACGTCTAGGCGAGCTAAGATTGCAGAGCAGAACAAGCACGACTACACCGACAAGCATTAAACCGACGACAATCAGAATGACCTTGTTTTCCTCAAGCCAGGACGTGAACTTCGAGCTCGAGGGCTTGTCCGTCGTGGTGGTGCTGCCGGAGGGCTTTTGGTCGGACTTGTTATCCGGCTCGGCATCCGATTTATTATTTTGTCCGTCATCCGGTTTAGTTTCGGCTTTAGCTGCGGCGAGTCCTGCGGCGTACCCCTCGTCATAAGCGGTTTTTTTGCCCTCAGCAAGTCCTGCCGCTTTTCCGCTTTTGTGACCGTCGTTATACGCTTTTTCCGCTTCCGTCGGTACGAACGCGCACGCGTAAGTATCCGGGTTGTAATTTACGCTCGTATATTCAACGTCGGGAAGAGTTTCGCCGGTATTGCTGTCCTCTGCGGCGTATGCTACGGTAAGCGTAAAAGTCCAGTCTTTATTCGACGTCTTATTCGAAATAGAATAAGTTTTGCCGTTTGCAAAAAGGTTGACCGTTTCACCGCGCATAGGCACTGCGAAATATAAACTCCACACGCCATTAGAATCGCACGTCAGATCAATGGTATTCTTATTATCGTCATACCCCAGTCCTAGCCCGGAAGAAAGATCGCACCAGGATATCGTAGAAAAAGTGCCGCTTGACGGGTTCGTAATCTTAAGCGATAACGCCGAGAACGTGCCGGAAAGATACGGACTCCAGACTTTGCCGTTTAACGTTATATTGCCAAAGCTAATGCGCATAGCGCGCTTTTCGCCGTCGCCGAACGTATGAAGTACGCAACTTGCGGATAAGTTATCCGGGCGGGCGAACTTCGTTTTAACGCCGTTCTCGATGAAGATTTCCGAGCCGGGTTTATTGCCGTCGGTGAAGCCGTTCGTATAACCGAGTTTTTTCCCGGACTCGAGTCCGTCCTCGAAACCGTCTTGCTTACCGGAATTATATCCTTCCTGGCGTGCGGTTTCGAGTTCTTCGTCGGTATGCCCGGAACCGGAACCGCCTGCGGCTAAACCGTCTTGATATCCTCTGACATAGTCGGACAATTCGAACGCGGCGGTTTTCGAGGTCGGATTGAACTTTATACGCGAAAACGTAAGTTTGTAATTATCGCCTTGTCCGGAATATACGGCAGAGATCGTCAGATACCAGTCTTTGGTCAGATCTGCAGTATCGTCGAAAGAAAAACTTAAACCGCTAGCAGCCGCTGCAAGGAATTCATTCGACGAGGACGAGGCGCAATTAAGATCCAGATAATATATCGAAGTATTTGTATTCGGCTGTTCGCACTTAAAGTAAAAACCGTCAACGGGTCCGGAATCTTCATAATACAAAGTTTGTGTATGATACTCTGTAGCCCCGGAAAACACGTATTCGAACTTAAAGTCAATACAAGCGTTACTGCTCTTCTGAACGATATTATACGTATTACCGTCGATAACAACGTCGCCGAGGGTTATTTTCAATGCAGATACCGGATCCTCACTATGGAACGAAACGTTATCTTCCCAACCTACGGTAACCGTGTCCGGACGTACAAACGTACCGCTACCACTGCCGCCATTAAACGGTTCCCACGTTTCGGCGCTTGCCGGAGCTTTAAGCCCCGAAACGAGAAACAGCGTAAGCACTAATGCCCACGCTATAAGCCCGAATATTGCGATTTTAACCCTGCTTTTTGTCATTGTCTTTACCTCCGTTATTTTCATTCGCAGTTATTGACGTCAGCTCCGTCCCCAACGTGCGAACATATCTCCGTATTATCTTGATTATTTGCCCCGACGCCTGCGCCTGAGCAAGCTGAAGCTGTAGCGTATTTTCCTTTTCGTCATACGAAAATATCTCCTGTTGTCTGATGCGCAGCTCTTCGGTGTAATCGTCGAGCTGCCCCAATAAATCGATTATAGCGAGCACGTCCGGCTCTTTAATATTAAGCGTCATTTCCATAATAATGGTAGGCGGTTTTTGTTATCCCGGGTACCGCTGTCAAACCGGACCAAAACCGACTAGGTGTCGGGCGAACGAAAATGGCTTACTTAATATTCAGATACGGCGACTTCACCACTACCTTATCTATACTGACAAGGACGGGCGGCTCGGTCAGAATGTCCGACGGCTGAAGCGTGCACTCGACTATATCGCCGAACTGACACATGCTCCAGGCTTTCTCAAGCGGCTCGTCCGTAAAGAACGACATGCTTTTACCGCTTACTACCCCTGCCGCTTCGTCCTTAACAATCTGGTAGAACGAGCTCATGTTAAACTCGTTTCCCTTCTTCGACGTACCGTGAAACCCACTCACAAACATCAATTGCGCTTTTACCTGTTCCATAATTTTTCTCCTTTTGCCGTTTTTCGGCGTTAAAATAATTTATTTGCTATCCGGTTTTTCCGGGTGAAGCCTTTTTTGCATTTCTATATGTTCTGTCATCAGTCTGTTATAAATTTCCGGGTACTGTTTATAATGATGTTCTAGTATGCGCTCGTATTGCTTCGGGAAGTTTCTGTAAACCCACGCAAACGTTCTGACTGTTTCCGGCTTTAGAAACTTCCGGCAATCATCGCAGAAAACGCTGTTATCTCCGAAAATACTTTTACCTTCGATTGTAGCCGGGTTTCCGCATATTGCGCACCTCATTCTCGATACCCTCCTCCGACGGCAATTCGCGCAATATTATGTCGCGTATCACCTTCGCCGTTTCTTTTGCCGTTCGCCGCCTGTAATGCTCCGCGCCGAAATTGACGTGATAGTTGGAAATTGAGATGCGATTCAATGTCACACACTCCCGGTAAAACCGATTGTGCCGGATTACAAACACGGCTGCGTTCTCGTCGTTATTCTCGATTGCTTCCTCGATATAATCGTACACGCCCGATTGCCGCAGCTTAGTCAGGACCTCGACTATAGTCAGCTTCCAACCGGCTTTGGTGCACGTCTTCGGGCGTTGATACTTTTTCCCGGAGCTCATGCGTTTACTCCCTCATATCGCAGATTGCAGCCGGCAAGCTTTTCAGCCACCGGAAGAACGTCGTCGAATACATCTTTATACCAATTAGCTATTTTCGGATACCCTTGCTCGCGGTTAAAGCGAATCAGCTCTGCCAGAGCGTTAAGCAGCGCGAGCAGCTTCTTGACCTCGATGTACGCTTCTACTTGTTTTTTCTCTTCCATTTTCGTTCTCACCTCCGTTTCAGAACAACGGCTTGCGCGGCTTCTTCTCTTTGCCGGCGTTTTCTTTGCCCTTGTTATAGCTTTCGGAAATCTGACTGTTCGGGTTCGACAAGCCTTTGTTTATCCTGCCGAGATTGTACGCAAGGCTTTTCAATTCCTTCGCGTTGTTATTGCGCTTACCGCCCTTCTTGTTTCCACTACCTCTTTTTGCCATTGTACTTTACCTCCGTTTTGGCAATTTTGTTTTTATTGCTTCGCGTTACCGCGTTTATACCGATATAATATGCAAATACTCATATTTTCAAGTGCAATTATATATGCAAATACTCATTTTGTCAATGAGTTTACGCATATTTTGCTAAAATATATTTGTATGTTTGGAAAAAGACTAAAAGAATTGCGATTAGAGCAAGGAATAACTCAAAAAGAATTAGCGAATGCCCTATCTTGCAATCAGTCTATGATTACCCGCTGGGAACGTTGCGAATGTGAACCGACTGAGAGCATTATAAAAGTTACGGCATTGTATTTCAATGTTTCCGCCGATTACCTACTCGGACTTGAAGACGACTTCGGGAATAAGACTTATACTGCACCGACATCAGACAATCGCCACCACAACGTTAACGTCTACAACGTCACCGGCAACCACAACAAATTTTAAAGACTTTTTCATGTATTTCGCCCCATTTCGACTTCCGGAGCTTAAAAATTACCCCTTCGGCTCGTCGTTTGTTTTACAGTGTATAGTTTTGCGAATAGTATGCACGCGCATAAGTGTGTGATGTTGTCCTCGCTTCTACTCGTTTCGCGCGATTTTTGACGGCTTGCGCCGTGCCGTTTCCACTGCTTCCACAGTGTCTACTTGCTTTTCGTAGCCTGCCGCACAAGCTCGATGTTCGTACCTACTTATTTTAGCGCTCGTGCACTAATATCGCGCGGTGTGGGTTTGCATTCGGTAGCGGCTTTTGCTTCCTGAATAAAAGGAAAAGGTCGGCAAGGGTTTTACCCTTTCCGTTACATTGTCTTTTTAGCGGCTTCCGCTTTGCCTTTTCCGCTTGCTTCCGCAAGCAACGCGACTAAATCGTAGTACAGGCGGTACGCCTTTATCATTTTTTCGTCCTTTATGCAATACGTAGACGAGTCCACCGCGGCGGCGTTCGCCGCCGCGCTGTCGCGGTTTCCCGTCACCGTCGAAAACGTCGCGTACTTATTGCGGCTCCACACGCACGCCATAGCGAGGTCGCACACCGTCCGCATGACTACGCCGTCGCTTGCAAGCTTAAAGCCGCCGCAAGTTTCGATTGCGCGGTGACGTTTTAGTCCGCGGCTTGCCATAAAACGGCGGTGCAACGGGTAATCGTGATTTTTCGTTAGGTATTTCGTCAAATACCCTATCGGTTGACGGTTGGTCAGCTTCTCGACGGTGAGGAAACAGTCTTCGCGCTTAAAATCGTCGGCGAACGTGTACAGGCGGTTACCCTTCTTCGTCCTGCCCTTGTAGTGTAGCTTCGGCTTGCGCTCGAACGTCACAAGCGCGTGATAATGAATGCTTACTTGGTCGGCGTGGAACTCGGGCACGGCTAGATAACTAATCGCGCCGTAGGTGTATTTCAGCCGCTTGATTATGTTTTTGAACACCGCGTGTACTTCCTTAGCGTTCTGGCGGTTGACGTACTCCTTATTAAAGGTGAACGTCACGAGGTAATCAAACGCGTTTTTCGCGCTTAACTCGTTTATAATTCGCTTGCTTCGGGTAAGCGCGTTTTCAAACTGTTTGCTTGCCTTGTACGCATCGCAATAAGAATACCGCGAAACTTCGCCGCTGTAAATGTCGACTTTGCGTTCTTTGTCGACTTGTTTATAGCGCGGCTTAATCTCGCGGTATTTCGATAGACGGACTTCTCCGTCATTGTAGATTTTGACTGAGTACATTATTACCTTCGGGTTTTTCGTTCGTCGTTAGCTTTTGCCGTTGCTTCTTCGAAACGGTCAAAAGGTTGTACTTTTTAAGCTCGTTATACGTCAGTAGTTTGCGGTGCGGCACGGTGATATAACGTTCGCTATAACAGTAAGTGTCGTAGCGTTTCAGGAAAAGCGGCATAAATCCGATTTTCGTTGTCATGTTGTCTTCCGTGTCCTGCTCCTCTACCGTCTTTATTTCCTCGCTTATGCTTATATTCCGCACTTTGACCGTGTACACGATACCAAACCATTTCTTAAAGTGCATAAGGTTAAACACGGTATTGATACGGCGGCGTATCTGCAAGACTATGTTCTCGGAGCATTGGTCGTTTACGACGAGGTAGCCGCCTTTCGTGTAGTGACGGAACAGGCGGACGAACTCGTCAAAGTTGTCTTTGATATTCGGGTTGTTGTACTCGAATTGGCTTGCGAAACTGCCTACTTCGTCGATAAACACTACGCTTTTTTCGACTATGCGCGAGGTAAGCAAAAGGTGGCTTTCCTTGAGCTCCTGCGCCCATTCCTTGCCGCTTACGCGTACAGGGATTGACGAGTACAAAAGCGGTTTTTCTTTGAGCTTCGGCTCGTAGGACTTTTTGAAAAAGTGCTTGATTTTTTCCTTGCGGTTGTGCCACTTTACTTTACGGCGGTTTTTGCGTAGTAGCTTTACCGCCATAGATACCGACAAGAACGACTTGCCGCTACCTAAACCGCCTGTAAAGGCGATTACCGTGTCGTACTTGATTTTGTAGCACTTCCACAAGATTATAAGCAAGATTACGGCGGCAATGATTATCCATATCATGTTATCAGCCCTCCGAACAACCTACTTGCGCAATCGAACATCCAGCCGATAAAAACAAACGGATATTTCAAACAGTCCTACACGAACGAGAAGAACTTCGCACACTTCGTCCAGAACGCCGCGTCGGTTTCAAAAATGTTGTTTCCGTCATCGTCAGCAAGCGAAGGCAACGCAGGGCGTTCCTTGAACGAAAGGTTTTCGAGGTAGCCCGAAAACGTCCAGCTGTTATCTTTGCGATACCACGTCACAAAACCGAAAATTATAACGACGCAGAAAAAGAATAGTCGATTGCTACGGAAATCCTAAATCCGGGTGGTATGCGACAAAGTATTCGTGGTGCCCTATTGTCGCAACTGTCAAAAACTCGGGAAACGATTTGGAGTTTATTGTCTTAAACGATAGTCTTGAATCGAAAACCCTGACTTAATAAAATCAAAGCGTATCGTCCCGAAACGGAAATCGTCGAGTTAAATGTCGGAACGGTGCATTCACAGGCAAACGTCAACGTATGCGCCGCTATGATAAATCAAAATGAAAACGATATCGAAACTTCGGTTATATTCTTTGAATTGTACGACGGAGAAACGCTTGTAAGCCGTGCAAGGTGGTACAAGCGTTGGTTGACGGATTTGAATCTGCCTTGCGCAAAGCTGACGGTAGATTTGGATAAATCGGCGCAAATAATTACGGTGACATGCAATTCGGGTATCGCTTTGGGAGTTGCGTTCGATGGTAAATTTACGGCAGAAGATAATTTTATAGACTTGCTCGAAGGCGAAACGCGGACGATTTACTTAAATCCGCGCGACGTTTTTGACGGAATTGCGGTTTACTGTTATAACGCGCCGAAGCTTACGGTAAAATAAGGATGATATACAAAACGGCCCCGACGATGCTCGGGGCTGTTGCGTTTTATTGAAGTGCTATTAAAGATTATTTGGTAAAGATTATTTGGGCAAGTTTTCGAGAACGTTATTGAGTGCGATTTTCGCGTGCTCGTAGGTGAGCGCGCCTTGGAAATATGCGATATACGGCTCTTTAATGGGAGCGTCGGCGCTCATTTCGATTGACGCCCCCTGCACGAACGCCCCTGCCGCCATAATGACCTGATGCCGGTACCCGGGCATATCCCAAGGCTCGGGCAAAACGTGGCTGTCAATCGGTGAAAACGTTTGTATCGTTTGGCAGAACGAGATAAGTTCGTCTTTGGTTTTGAATTTTATCGATGTGATTATGTCGTTTTGTTTTTCGCTGTACTTTGGAAGCGTTTCGTAGCCTCGTGCTCCGAGCACCCTGCTGAACAGCGCCGACGCTTTCAGCGCTTGAGCCACGACGTGCGGCGCCATAAACAGCCCTTGATAAAAATACTGATAGCCGTAGGCGTAGGAGCCCACTTCCATTCCGATTCCCGGCGCGGTAAGTCTACCTGCAATTAAATCGATTAAAGCCTTTTTGCCGGCAATATATCCGCCCGTAGGGGCAAGTCCGCCTCCCGGGTTTTTAATCAACGAACCTACTATGACGTCCGCGCCGACACTCGTCGGTTCGATAACGTCGGTAAATTCGCCGTAGCAGTTGTCGACGACTATCGGAGCGTCCGAATGCTTTCTCGCGACGGATACCACCTCGCCGATTTCATCAACGGACAGTGCGCTTCGCCAGCTGTAACCGCGAGAACGCTGAATGAATATCATTGACGGTTTTAAGGTTTTGATAACGTCAGAAACTGCTTGTAAATCGATTTTTCCGTTTTTGTCAACGTCTGTTTTTTCAAATTTTATACCGAAATCACGAAGCGAGCCTATTCCCTCGCCCGTTACTACGTCCATAAGGGTGTCGTAGGGATTGCCTGTTACCGAGTACATTACGTCGCCCGGGCGCAAAAGCCCGAAAAGCACGGTGCCGATAGCGTGAGTGCCGTTCGCTATGAGCGGTGAAACGATTGCGCTTTCCGTGTCGAAAACGTCGGCAAAAAGGCGGCAAAGCGTGTCGCGCCCTATATCGTCGTAGCCATAGCCCGTAGTCGGGGCAAAGTGTCTCAACGCTATACGATTTTTTTTGAACGCGACCAGAACCTTGTTTTGGTTTTCCAGCGCGATGGTTTCGATTCGCTCGAAAACAGATTTAAGGTCATTTTCGGCTGTCGTGATTTCCTTGCTGATATACATCTTTGAAATTCCTCGCTGTCCGTTACTTTATAAAGTTTGAAATATTTTTTTCTATTGCTTTTTGCGCATCGGAATAGTCAACAAAAATTTTGTCCGCATTCATGCCGCGGAAAAACGTGAGCTGGCGTTTTGCGTAGTTTCTGGAAAGCTTTTTTATTTCTTTCCTGACGGCATCGAGTGAAACGTAATTCCCGTCGAAATAGTCGCAAAGTTGCTTATACCCGATTGCCTGCATGCTTTGACATTCACGGTAAGGCATAAGCTCGCGCACCTCTTCTTCGAGCCCCATGTCGAACATCTTATCCACTCGCGCTTCGATTGCGCCATATAACTCGGCGCGTTCGCGCGTCATTATATAAAGCTTATAATCGTAGCGACACTCCGCCGTGGTTGCAGACTTGCTTTTCGGACTTCCCGTAACCTCATATATTTCAATCGCTCGTATAACTCTTTTTACGTCGTTTACGCTGATTTTGGCGGCGGATTTGGGGTCGATTTGGCGTAAATAATCGTATACATATTGTTTTCCGTTTTGGGATGCTATATCAATCCATTTTTTGCGAACCTCGTCCGCGCGTTCGGCGTCCGAAAAATTCATGCCGTTTATAAGTGCGTTGAGATAAAGTGCGGTACCGCCCACGACAATCGGAAGCTTGTTCTTTGAGCGAACATCGTCGATTTCTTTGCTTGCGTCGATAAGATATTGCCCGACGGAATAGCGTTCGTTCGGGTCTACGATGTCTATCATGTGATGCGGCACGCCGTCCGCTTCGGCTTCGGTAATTTTGCCCGTGCCGATATTCAACCTGCGGTAAATCTGCATCGAATCGGCGCCGACCACTTCTCCGCCGAATTTTTTTGCGAGCCCGACGGCGAGCGCGGATTTGCCGACTGCGGTCGGACCGCCTATTATGATGATTTGCGACTTTGCTGTCATACTATACGCTTGAACCACTTTTCGATTTCTCGGCGAGTGAGCTTGATGGCAATAGGTCTTCCGTGCGGACAAAATAACTCGGTAGTTTCTTTTGCTATCTGCGAAAGAAGCTTTTCTATTTCATCGCCCGATAAATCGTCCTCGCCCTTTGTTGCGGCTTTGCATGCCGATTGCATAAGAGTCTCTTTGAATGCCGTGGGAAGCAGCTTTTCGCTTCCGTCCGGAAGTTCGTGCAAAAAATCCGAAACAAACGACTGCACGTTGAGTCCCACGCAGCATAACGGAACCGCCTTTACGATGTAGGAATTTGGTTTTCTGTCTGCGATTATGTTGAAGCCCGTGGCGGCGAGCGTGTTCAAATTCTCGTTAAGAAGTTCGCTTTCCTCGGGTGTGACCGTAAATTTGTACGGGACAAGCATGCTTTGAGTTGCGACTTTACCGCGCTTGTATTCCGCAACGTATCTGTCGTAAAGCAACTTTTCGTGTGCGGCGTGCTGGTCGATAAGATAAATCGAATCGCTTTTCTCTATAACGATATATGTATTGAAAAGCTTGCCGTCGACTTTATAATTGTCTAAATCCGCAACCGAAAACTCGCATTGTTCGACTACGGGCTTGCGTAAATCGTCGCAAGCCTCATTGCTCGCGCTAATTGTTTCACAGTCTTGCGCCTTGTCTTGCTCTTTCTGCGGAGTCGTTTGAATCGGGCTGAATATATCGTCGAACCGATTTCTGTCCTTCAGTTCCTCGCGCCGCTTTGCGTTTACGGTTGCGAACGAGGGCTGAAGATTGTCGAGAATGTCGCTCGTAACCGCGGTAATTTTGCTTGTAAGCTTTGAATCGGTAGGTGTATTCTCCGAAAAATCGTCAGGTGGGTTGCTTGACGGTGCGTCTACGCGGTCTGAACGCGTGCTTGCAACGTAAGCCTCAGGCGCGTCGTCCGTTTGCTTGTTGCTACTCAGCGCGCCATCCCGGGAATTATCCGAATGAGCAGGAGTTACC
>JABLTK010003693.1_pt1 | contig 19074 bp, 15 predicted proteins | sample 7160131 | NCBI WGS metagenome assembly JABLTK01 (sample SAMN14651221, study PRJNA627086) | human gut metagenome | isolation source: feces | host: Homo sapiens
ATTCTATAACAAAGATACCGGTGGAAAGAGACAAATAATTGAAAAATTAAAGAAATATATTCCTGATGATTTTAATACTTATTATGAACCATTTGTTGGTGGTGGAGCATTACTATTTGAACTTTCACCTAAAATGGCTGTAATAAATGATTCAAATAAGGAATTAATGAATGTTTATGAATGCATTAAAGATGAAAAGAAATTTGAGGCAATGTGTAGAGAACTTAATCATCATGAGGTAGAACATTCAGAAGAATATTATTATGAAATTAGAAACTTAGATAGAGATAAAAAGAAGTATAACAAGTTAGCTGATTTTAAAAGAGCAGCTAGAACTATTTACTTGAACAAAGCATGTTTTAATGGCTTATATAGGGTAAATAGTAAAAATGAATTTAATGTACCTTTTGGAAAAAAAAGCAAAGTAAATACATATGAAGGACAAAATCTAGGAATAATATGTGGATATTTAAATTACAATGACATTAAACTATTATCAATAGATTTTGAAGAAGCAGTTAAAGATGCTAAAAAGGGAGATTTTGTTTATTTTGATCCTCCATATGATTCGGATACATCTACATTTAATAGTTATACTGAAGATGGCTTTGGAAAAGATGAACAAAGGAGACTTGCAAAAGTGTTTAAGGAATTAGATAAAAAAGGTGTTTATGTTATGCTTTCTAATCATAATACATCTTTAGTTAATGAACTGTATAAAGATTATAATATTCATGTAATAGAAGCGAAGAGAAACATTAATTCTAATGGTAAAAAAAGAGGTAATGTTGAGGAAGTTATTATAACAAATTATTCAAAAAAAGAAGGATTTTAAGATTTTTTGTTGTATATATAATTATAGAGGGAGGTAGTATCATGAGTAAAATATACTATCAAGATAAAGATTTTATTTTGTATTATGGTGATTGTTTTAAAATATTAAAAAAAATAGAGCCAAAAAGTGTTGACATGATATTTGCTGATCCCCCATATTTTTTATCTGGTGATGGGATAAGCTGTAGTGCTGGAAAGATGGTAAGTGTAAAAAAAGGTGATTGGGATGAAAAAATATCAATAAAAGAAAAACATGCTTTTAATAAGAAATGGATCCACTTATGTAAAGATGTTTTAAAAGATAATGGTACTATTTGGATTAGTGGTACAATGCATAATATTTATTCAATTGGGATGGCATTGGAAGAAGAAGGATTTAAAATTATAAACAATATTACTTGGAAAAAACTAAACCCCCCTCCAAATATTAGTTGTAGATGTTTTGTTCATTCTACCGAAACGATTCTTTGGGCTATGAAGGATGATAAAAAAGCTAAACATAAATTTAATTATAAGCAAATGAGAGAATTAAATGGTAATAAGCAAATGAAAGATGTTTGGGAAACATCATTAACAAAGCCAAGTGAGAAAAAACATGGTAAGCACCCAACACAAAAGCCCGTGGAATTATTAGAAAAAATAATATTATCATCAACAGATGAAAACGATTTAATACTAGACCCATTCAATGGAAGTGGAACTACAGGGATAGTTGCAAATAAATTGAATAGAAAATATATTGGTATTGAAAAAGAAAAAGATTATTTAGATTTAACGATAAGAAGAAAGGAAAGTGAAAAATGAAAAGAGATTTTAATGAATGGTTAAGCAAGTTTAAATCAAGTATTTCAAATTATACTTATTATGTTGATTTTGAAAAAATATATAAAAATGTTGATAAAGTAAAAGTAGAGCTTAATATTTTAAATTCATTAATTGGTAGTAAAAATATTGAATATGAATTTGAGCAAATATTACTAAAATATCCTGAAACTTTAGAATGTATTCCACTATTATTAGCGGTTCGTTCAAGAGAGATATTTGTGAAAGATGAAATAAATGAATATTTATTTAATTTTAACAAAATGATTTATTCTATGAAGGATTACATAAAATTTATGAAAGAAAGTGGACTATTTGATTTGTTACAAAACCATATTATTAATAATTTGTATGATTATGTTTTAGGTATTGAAGTTGGACTAGATTCAAATGGCAGAAAGAATCGTGGTGGCCATTTAATGGAAGATTTAGTTGAAAATTATATACAAAAAGCTGGATATAAGAAAAATGATAATTATTTTAAAGAAATGTACACCTCTGATATAGAAAACAGATGGAATATTGATTTATCAATCCTAAAAGGTGAAATTAAAGCTACAAAAAGATGGGATTATGTAATAAAAACAGATAGACAGATATATGTTATTGAAACTAATTTTTATGCTACTCAAGGTTCAAAATTAAATGAAACTGCTAGAAGCTATGAACTTCTTGCCAATAAAGTTAAAAATATAAATGGATTAACTTTTATATGGATAACTGATGGAACTGGTTGGAAAAATGCGAGGAAAAATCTAGAAGAAACATTTAATGAATTAGATACATTGTATAATATTAATGATTTGGAAAATGGGGTTTTAAATAAAGTAATTAAATAGAATAATTGTTATCATTTTAATTAAAAGAGAATATAACTAATTAAGGTGATAATATATGCTTATAAGAGTGGTGAGAGGTATGAATAATAAACAATCTTTGATAAGTGTTTCAACACTTTCATATATTTGGGAATCAAATCAAATGGATAATGTGGATTTATTACGACCATTTGTATTATTCTCGTTAAATGAAATGTATGAATATGACCAAAGAGATAAAATTGATGAAAAAAAAGTAGCAGAGTTTTTAAATAATGAGTTCTCTTTTGATAATATTCCTATTGGTGTAATTAGAAAAATATTAGAAAGATTATGTAAGAAAACTGATTATATAATAAGAGATCATAATGACTATTATCTAGTAAAGGATTTATTAAAGGAAATATCTTCATTTAATTCAAAGCACGATGAAGCACAAAAAGATATTTCATTTGTTTTGGAAAAATTTAGGGAAAAACTTGTTGCTTTAAATGCATTGAAAAGTAATTGTAGTGAAGTGGATGTCCAAAATGCACTTTTTGAATTTCTTGAATCAAATGGATATATATTAATTAAGAATATTAATACTATTGGTAAAATGGACATTAAAGATAATAAAGTCCATTTAGCAATATGTAGAATAATAATTGAGGAAGCTGATAATAATAGTGTTTTATTTAATAAATTTTTAAAAGTCGTTGAAGGTTATATGCTTTCAAATGTTATTTATTTACAAATTGAAAACAATAATTTTTCTTCTTTAAAAAATTTGGATGTATATTTTGATTCACCATTAATACTTGAAGCTTTGGGATATAAATCAGAACAAGCAAATAAGATGACAGAAGAAATGATGGATTTATTAACTGAACAAAATGCAAAAATAAAGTGCTTTACTCATAATTATAAAGAAGTAGATGGCTTCTTAGAAAAATATAAACACTCTAAAAGAAACAAAAATAAAGACAGTAATATAAAAACCATAGAATTATTTGATGAAAATAATTTTAGTGAAGAGCAAGTTGATAATGTTATAATACACTTAAAAAATTTGATTAGTAATAAGCAAATTAGTATTGAAGAAAGACCTAGTTTAGATTCTTTAACGCATAAAGAAAATCATAAATATGTAATTAATTATGAAAAGTTTAAAAAATTTATTAAGGATAATTATCAATATAATAATAGATTAAGTGATATTTTTATTGAAAATGATATTGATAGTATAAATTCTATTGCTGTGTTAAGAAAAAATCAAAGGTATAAAAACATTGATGAATGCAAAGCTATATTTGTTACTAAAAACTATGATTTAGTGCATTTAACGAACAAGTATTTAGATTATAAACCTTTTGAGGAAATTGGATTAATTATTAGTGATACTGATTTAATTACACTTTTATGGCAAAAGAATTATAGTAAAAATAAGGATTTGCCAAGAATAAAAATAATATCTAATGCTTTGGCAGGTTATAATCCTTCTACAAATATGTTAAATAAGATAAGAACTATAGTTAGTAATATGGAAAAAGCAGGCATAAATGATGATAATGCAATCATTTCAACAATTCTATCATCACATACAAAAAAGGTTGATTTAATGGAAATAACTGATGGTAACCCAAATAATTTAACAGAAGAAAAATTATTAAAAGTTATAACTAAGGAAAAAGACCGTGAGGCATATAAATTAAATAAGGAAATAGAAAATTTAAAAAATAAGTTAGATGAGCTAAAGAAAAATGATGAGGAAAAAGAAGTAAGTGAAAGGAAAAACACACGAAGAAATGCCGAAAGAATTACTAATAATATTTTAAAGACAATAAAAATAATAATTAAGGCTATTATAGTTTTATTATTAATTGTTATTGTATATTTTACAGTATGTGATTTTATTGATGATAAAAAATTTGAATTAAAGAGCATTATACTATTTGTATTTGCATTGATATGCAATGTTTTAACCTTTGTACCATCTTGGAACTTTTTTGATAAATTAATTGAAAAGAAAAGAGAATCATTAAAGGATTATATTTATAACAAAATTTTAAAAATAAAAAATAAACTTTAAAAGTCAAGAGCGAAGCTTTGTATACTCTTGACTTTTTAAATGCAAGTATAATTGATTTTTCAAACAACTTTTCTGTTGTTTGGCTATCAACAATATATTATTATAAAAAAATATAACTTCCATGTAAAATTTAAAAAATACAAAAAGCTTCCATAATTATGTCCATAATAATTTCATTTAATTAAAGGTGTTTTAATAATATCAATAATATGTTATGGATGTCTTTATGTTCAATTTCGCAAGTGCGAAATAAGAACTGTCGGCATATAAAGCTTTGATTTTATAAGGTATGAATGATTTTTTGCCGACATCATCTTATGCTCATATATTAGATTACAGCATTTTTGCTGTTTTTTTGTACATGTTTTTAAAGTGTTTATATGTAAATTTTTTGCTTTTAAGTGAGAAAAATTGTGAAAATTACTATAATTGGGTTGCAAAATCGCCTCTAAGTGAGGAAACATATGAGGAGTACTAAAATTTTGCGATACTCAATTTATTTTTTAGTACCTTCACATTATTTGTTCTATTTAAAGCAAATGGAGGTGAAGCATATAGAAACAAGTAAATATAATTATTGGATTATTCCATTAGAAGTAGGACTTGATAAAAGTCTAAAGCCACAAGACAAGTTGTTGTATGCTCAATTATTATCTTTATCTAAACAAAAAGGTTATTGCTTTGCAACTAATTATTATTTATCAAAATTAAATAATGATGTATGTAAGAGAACAATTATTAATTCTTTATATAATTTAAAAAAGAATAATTATATTAAAGTAGAAATCGATAGGAAAGAGAATAATAATTCAAAAAGAAAGATTTTTATTACAAATCAAAATGTATTTAAAAATAATTCATCAAGTATTGATAAGGATTACAATACTAGTAAAGAAAAATATTACATACATAATAAAGATAATAGTAAAAAAGATAATATAATTAATTCAATAATCTCTTATGATACTGATGGGGTAATGTTATGGCATGGTGTTAGATGTGAAAGTAAAGAATGTAGTAAAGAAGAACAGGAAGAATTAAATGCAATTTTAGCTGAATTCAATGGTGATGCCAATGAATAATGCTAAATGTGAACTCATAAATTTAACTATGAATAAAGATAATAATATTTCTGAAGATAAAATTACTATTTTTAAAGAACTAATTATTAAATATCTCTTGAATCAAATAAAAGGTGATAGTTTTAATGATGCATAAATTGTATAAGTATTATTTCTATGATAAAATTGACTTATCTTATAGGAAGTTAATAACTATTGAGGGAGGAGTAAATGAATAATAGTTATTTAACTAATGCAATGTATAATGCAGGAATATATATAAGATTATCCCAAGAAGATAGAGATAAAAAATATGAATCAGATAGTGAAAGTGTATTAAATCAAAGACAAATATTAACTGAATATGTTAATAATCAGGGATTTAATTTAGTTGATGAATATATTGATGATGGTTATTCTGGTACTACTTTTGATAGACCTGGATTTGAAAGAATGATAACTGATATTCAAAATAAGAAAATTAATTTAGTAATTGTTAAAGACTTATCTAGACTTGGTAGAGATCATGTTAAGACAGGATACTATATTGAAACTTTTTTTCCAGAAAATAAAGTAAGATTTATTTCAATAATGGAAAGTTATGATAGTATTAAAAATCAAGCTAGTAATGATTCATCAACATTTATAATTGCTTGTAATGATTATTATAGTAAGCAGAACTCTTTAAAAATTAGAAATGTATTGGATGAAAAAAGGAAAAACGGAAAATTTATTGGTAGTGCACCATGTTATGGATATAAAAGAGACGAAAATGATAAAGGGCATCTAATACCAGACCCTGAAACAGCACCAGTAGTTAAACAAATATTTGAATGGCGACTAAATGATGTAGGTGTATCTGAAATTGCCTCTAGATTGACTAAAATGGGTATTAAAACACCAGCTGGATATAAAAATCTAAAGTATTCTTCAAGATTAAAAGAAAAAGATATTTGGACAATCCATTCAGTAATTAAAATATTATCTAATAGAATGTATACTGGTGATATGGTTCAACATAAACAAACTAAAGTTAATTATAAATCAAAAAAGAAAATAGCTTTAGATGAAAAATTATGGTTAATTGTTGAAAATACTCATGAACCATTGGTTGATAAAGAAATATTTAATACAATTCACAATAAAAAAACTTCTAATAATAGAAGTATTAAAATTAAAACTGATAGGAAAAAGAGGTTACTTGAAGGATTGCTATATTGTTATGAATGTGGAAATAGACTAGGTGTGTTATATCGAAAAAATCATGATTATTGGACTATTAACTGTAATAGATATGCAAGAGATCCAATAAGAAAAAGATGTTATCCTCATTTCTTCCCTTATGAATATTTTGAATCTCAAGTATTAAATAATTTATATAGTTATTTAAAAGAATTATTTAGTGCACTAGATATTGACGAATTAAATGAAGAAATTATTAAACGAACTGAGTCAGAAACATTTGAAATTAAAGATAATATAAAGAATTTAGAAAGTGAAAATAAAAAGCTATTAGCAAGTCTTGAAACATTATATAATGATAGAATTGCTGGAAATGTTTCAGTTGACACTTATAAGCAAATAGCGATATCTTATGAAAATAAGATTTCAGTGATAAATTCTAAAATTGAAGAATTAAATAATCAAATAACTAATAAATCTACAATAAAAAATATTCCAAATTATACAAATAAAATAAGAAATCTACTAGATATTAAAAGTCCTACTAGGGAATTGTTATTTACAATTATAGAAAAGATAGAAGTAGATAAAGATAGAAATATAATAATAAAGTTTAGGTACAATATATTAAATGATTTATCATTTAAATATGAAGAGACCAATAAAGTTAGAAATCCTTATGGAAGATATGGTAAAAAAGTTATTATTAAAGATTAGATTTATGATATAATATATCACCAAGGAAGTGATATAATGCTAGAATTACTAAAAAATGAAATAGTTATAAATTGGATTGCACCAATTATTACAGGATTAATTGTTGTTGCTGTACCAACGATTGTCATAAAAACTTTTAAGTTGAAAAAAGATGAAAAAACTATAAAACAGGCTAATCAAAGATTTTTGGATTCTATAATGCCATTTATTATCCAAAAAATTAAAATATCTTCTTCATATATTTCTGATATAAGAAATGTTGTCATTGAAGAATCAGGTTTAAGAGATAAATATGTATATTCTGAAATTAGTTTAAGGAATAAATTAATTATGGATATTAGCGAATCAAAATATGTTGATGAAGACAGGAAAAAAGAATTAATTGATTTTACATACGATATCTTTCAAGGATTTGAAAACGCGGAAAACTTAGAAATAAGTGAGGAACATGATTCAAAAAAGCCAAACACAAAAGTCTTATCGTGGCTATTTATAAATCCACTTGGTTTGTTAATTGTTTCACAAATTATGATAGTAATTGTGGTGATTTTCGACAAACGTAGTATTAAACCAGAAGAAAATATATTGATAATGTTACCTTTTTTATTAGGATTTATATCAGTTATAGGTATATCTGTTAAGATGATTTCTAAAATATTTGAAAGTAATGTTTCTAGGAAAAAATATAGAGATGATGTGATATATAGAAATTATTTAGTACATAAATTGTATGAAGGTATGCAAAAAGGTATGCAAAATAATAAAGATGTTAATAGCAATTATAATAATAGTAAAAATATTAAATATAAGAATATAAATAACCACAAGTAATCATTCACAGGTGGCGACGGTGCTGAAGTAATCTATGCCCTTCGCAACAACAGCACACTTTCTAAAAAAATACTCAACGAGTTAGAAAAGGAAGGTCAGAACATAAGAAAATATTATCAGCAAAGACTTCCAAGTAATCCAATAAAAGATTATTACTTTATGCAAAGAGATACCCCAAACAATGAAACTGTAACAGTAGAGTATGGATTTATTGATAGTCCAAAAGATGATGTTGATCAAATAAAAAATAATTATGAAAAATATGCAGAAGCCGTTGTAAGAGCAGTATTAGATTATAAAAATATTCCATACAAAGCACCAGCAGGTGAAGGATATTACACTGTTAAAAAAGGTGACAATCTATGGGACATTGCTCACAAATATGGAATGACAGTAAGTGAATTAAAAGAATTAAATAAATTAACATCAAACACATTAAAAATAGGTCAAACATTAAAAATAGCAAAAAATGATGAAAAAGCTCCAGATGAATACTTAATTTACAAAGTAAAAAATGGTGATAACTTATGGGATTTAGCAAAAAAATATAACACTACAATTGATACATTAAAATCAATAAATAATTTAAAATCAGATAAATTAACAATAAATCAACAATTATTTATACCTAAAAATGATAATGAAGGTGTAAAAAGCAATAATATTTATACAGTTAAGAAAGGTGACACTTTATACGACATTGCTGAAAAGTATAATGTAACTATTAATGAAATAAAAGAAAAAAATAATTTAACTTCAAATATTTTAAAAATAGGTCAAGTGTTAGAGATTCCATCAGTTTCAACTGGAGAAATAAATTATGTTGTACAAAAAGGTGATAATTTGAACTCAATAGCTAATAAATATGATGTAACAGTGAGTGATATCAAAAAATTAAACAATCTATCAACAAATACTATACAAATTGGTCAAGTTTTAAAAATACCTGGTTCAACAAATTACAACACTTATACAGTTAAAGGAGGAGATTCACTTTGGAAAATAGCTAACAAGTATAACACAACCATTAATAAGTTAAAAACAATTAACAATTTAAATACCACAATGTTAAAAGTAGGTCAGAAATTATTATTACCAACAACTTAACAACAAAAAAGCATGTCATAGACATGTTTTTTATTTATAAGCTTTTTAATATAGTTCATTACATACACCTGGATCAGGAGCATAAAAGCAATGACTTTTATATCTCCCTGTATTTCTTTGACCAAACCAAGTTCCTTTACATTCTTCACCCTTTTTAGGACCATAAAACCATAGAGCATTAGTTGCTGGATAATAATATTCTCCTTTTAAAACTCTTTTAGCAAGTTCTTTTTCTTTATTAGTAGCACCACCACTATTAAATAGTTGACTATTTGTACCAACAAATCCTCCAGGCTTTTGATAGACTACATCACTTATACTTCTGATATTTTTAAAATCTAAACAATTAGCAATAGCTCTATTAACAATTACATTTCCAACCATAAGCATAGCGAGCTCTCCTTCAGCAAGAGCTTCAGCTCTCATCAGTCTTGCACATAAATCAAGTTCTTTATTATTATATTTAACAAGCATAAAATCACCTATTATATTTTATACAAATAAATAAAAATGTTAATAAAAAGTTGATTTATTATTTATGATATTGTATAATTGAATTGCTTTGATTCAAGGCAGGCATCTAGGGGTATGGTGTCAGTGGTAGCATGCCGGTCTCCAAAACCGTTGGGGAGGGTTCGAGTCCTTCTACCCCTGCCATTTGAGAAAATCGTCGAACCTTTTCGACGTTGAGATAAAACTTGATTGAAAAATCAAGTTTTTTTTGTTGTAGGAAAGGTTGTGATAGATATGTTAAATGTCGTTAAAGAAAAACTTGAATTAAGTCCTGATTTAAGAAAGAAAATAAATTGGGCAAGTAAATACACTTCCACATCTATTACTCTCAAGAAAGGAGCTTTAATGAAGCTAGAACCAACTAATATTGCTTATGTAGATCCTCACAAAGTAATTATTAATAATATTAAGTTCTTATTCTTCAATGGTGTTGATTGTTTCTATATTAATTCTTTAAATGATAAACATGAGTTTTCAGAACTTGAAACTATGTTTAAAAAGGCTAAGCTACTTGACTTTTAATATAATCGTGATATTATAAATAACCAATGGAAGAGGTATTCTCTAAGATTGGAGGTACATCTATGATTGAGTGCAAATTTAAAATTTATAATATTGATTATAATGAGGAGTCAGTAGTATTTAGACTTTACTAGATACTGTTGACTCCTCTTTTTTTCGTTAATACGAAAGGAAATTATGAGAAAAGCTACTCAAAAAGAATTTGAAACAATCCAAGAAATATTTAGTATAAATTATGTCAAAGTATTATTTAAACAATTTCTTGAAGAAGGATTATTAACTAAAAGAGAATATGAATTATTAATAAAGAAATTAGATAAGGATATTAATAAGGTATTAGATAAGGGAGGTTTAATGTGGAAAAAAGAAAAATAGCAGGAATTTATATTCGTGTATCAACTGAAGATCAAGCTCGTGAAGGTTTTAGTTTAGGAGAACAAGAAGAAAAACTAAGACAATTATGTGATTATAAGGGCTATGAGATTTATAAAGTTTATTGTGATGCTGGTATATCAGCTAAAGATATGGAACATAGACCTAAGTTTCAAGAAATGCTGCAAGATATGAGAGATGGAAAGATCAATTATATTGTTGCATATAAACTTGATAGAGTTACTCGTTCAGTTAGAGACTTAGAAGAACTAATAACACAACTTGAAAAGGATAATACATATTTAGTATGTGATAGAGATGATGTTAATACTTCTACTGCTAATGGTAGATTCTTTGTAAGAATGCTTACTGTTTTATCACAATTAGAAATTGAAATTGTATCAGAAAGGACTAAGTTTGGAATGGTTGGTGCTATTAAGTCTGGTCATTTACCTGGTGTTAAACCATTAGGTTATAAAAATGATAGCACTAGAAGAACTATCATTGATCCAGCTACTGCTCCAATTATTAAAAGAGTATTTGATTTATATTTACAAGGTAAAACTTATCTACAAATTGCTACTATATTTAATAATGAAAATATCTTAAATAAAAAATGGAGAGATTGTTATATTGAAAAGATTATTAATAATAAAGTATATATGGGAGATTGGGAACAATATAAATCTATTGGCAAAAAAGAAGGACTTGAACCTATTATATATATGAATGTTGTTGAACCAATTGTTCCAAGATATATTTGGGAAGAATGCCAAGCACAAAAAGTTATTAATCAAAGAACTTATACACGAGATAGAGTTTATACTTTCTTTCAAAAGATTAAATGTCCACATTGTGGAAGAATAATGAAATGCAAAGGTGCTGGTGGAAAGAAAAGAAAGTATGTTTATTATAATTGTGAAAAGTGCCATGAAAATATAAGAGAAACATATATTGAAGAAGCATTTAGAACTTTAGTTGCCGAGCTAATACAATTTGATAATGAATATAATGATTTATTCTTACCGTTATTTGCTGATAAAGAGATGTACGTTGATAAATCTGATATAGAAAAAGAAATAATTAGATTAACTAAACAAAAAGATAGAATTAAAAAAGCATATATGTCTGAAGTAGTTGAACTAGATGATTTTAAAGAAGATTTAAAACTTATTAATCAAAAATTAGGTGCTTTAACTAAACAATTAGAAAATGAAAAAGATTTAAATAGTAGAAATAATTTTAGTCCTGAAAAAGTAATGGTTAAAAGAGATATAAATAGAATATTCTTAAATACTAGATATGATAATAAATTTTTCTTGGCTCAATGGGATATGAAAACTAAAGAAGAAAAACAAGAGTTTATTTCTAGATATATTGAATCTATGACTTTTAAAAAAGATAAAAATTGTAAACATGGAATTAGAATAGTTGATTTAAAATTAAAATCTATATTTAAAGAAAAAGTTAATAAGTTATCTGAAATAGGTGCTAGTGAAATTCCAGTTTATCTAATTTCAAATGATAAACCTGTTAGAGTTAATATCGGATGTCCTTTAAAAGAATCTCAAATAAAAAAGTATTTAAATGAACTAAATAAATATCATGCAACTAATTTTTATATTCATCCAACATTTAACCATTCAATTGAAGATTTACCTGATGAAATCATTTTCAATATTAATGCAGATGAAAAATTATTTAGACTTATTCCTATTATTAAAGATATAGATAATCCTGAAAATGTATTCAACAAATTTAAGTTAGGAATAGTAACAACATCAATTAAATCATTTCCTAGTGTGGATCCTAATAAATAAAGTAAGAAGAATTGATTAAAAAACGAATCCACAAATAGAACCATAATTCAAACCATATAAAACCTATGAAAATAAATGATTTTCATAAAAAAGGAACCATATTTATGGTACGATTTTGCAAGTGCAAAAAAAGTTTGTACCCATTATAAACCTAGTAATTATCTAGGTTTTAATGCTTTTTGGGTACAATCTCTTATGCTCTTGTTTTTTTTGTATACAAAAAATACGATATTTGTGGTTCAAAATAGACCATAATAGACCATAATTATGGATAAAAAAAGACAGTTCATTTTGAACTGCCATTATTAGTAATTAGTTACAAGAACTTCGATAGTTTTTAAAATATTACCTTCTTGTTTATGATAATTTGAATTATTATAATTTGAATCTATTATATGTACGTTGTAATTATGTTCATTAATCCAAGCTTCTAGAATTGTATTCTTTTCACCTTTATGTTCTATAACATTTGATAAAGCAAACTTAACTCCACTTTTATCTAATATTGCTAAATAGTTTAATAAATCTATTTCGTCTTTATCTGTCCAACCACCATTTTCATTATAACTAGCTGTACCTAAGAAGTAAGGTGGATCACAATACACTAATGTATTATCAGTTGTTTCTATGGCAAATTCTCTAAAGTCAGAATTAATAAATTCAATATTTTTAGTTTTAAGCTTAGTAATAAATGATTTTAAATTTTTTCTTATTGAATTATTGAAATCTCTTTTTCCAACTGGCATATTAAATTCACCATTTGAGTTAAATCTTATTTGGTTATTAAAACCATATATAACAAGTGTAAGAAATAAGAAATCCTTTTCTACTGAATCTTCCTTTTCTTTATTATAATCATTTCTTAATTCTATGTATCTTGATTTATTGTATTGACCAAGTCCTTTATCGCTCGTGCAGTTATATAATTCATAACCATTTAATAATGAATTACTTAGGTTATATTTATCAATTATTTTTTCAAGTTTATCAATTATGTATCCATCTTCATACTTTTTGAATAAGTCCATTACTCTTATTATTTCTTTTTGCTTATCTACACATATTATTCTTTTAGCATTAACATTAACGCCTACATTACCACCGCCAGAGAATAAATCTACAAATAAATCTAAATTATCTGGAAATATTGGTATTATTTGGTTAAGCAATTTATATTTTCCACCAGTATAGTTTAGCGGTGATTTTACTTTGTCAGTAATATTTTCAGTAGTTGCTTTTTCTTTTACTTTTGTTGTTTTTCCTACTTTGCAAACAAATAATCTTTCTTTATGGTTATCAATATGTGTTTTACCAGTATTAAATTGATTAAAGTCAGTTTCATAAACTTTAACTTTTCCTTTTGCAGATAAAGCACTCATTATATCTTCATCACTAATTTTTGCTTGAGATCTTCCTGCACCTTTAGTTCCCATGTTGTTATATGAAACAATAATATATTTGGCATTTATATTTTCAATAAGATCTTTAAATGCTAATGGAGCAGAAACAGAACAATATTTGCTTTTTATCCCATTTCGTTTCATTTTTTTAGCAACTCCAAATACTTCTTGTTTTTCCCATGTTGCTACATTTTCTAATAAATGATATGCATCTGAATATTGTCTTGAATTATATGGCGGATCTATATAGACTACATCAGCTTTAATATTTTTAACAAGTTCATTAGAATCTTCATTGAATACTTTATTATTTTTATTATTTGTAGTTGATTTTAAATTTAACATACATAGTTCTAATTTTTTATCTAATTCACCATTTTTTCTATATGCATCATAATGACCAACTGTATTAGCAATTTTATCCATAGCATATAATAATGAAGTAATTAAAATAGCACGTTCTCTAGTATTTATTTTATTTTCTAAATAGTTATTTTCAATATCTTCTCTTATATATCCAATTTTTTTACAATTTTCTTTACTAAAGTATGTATCACTAAAGTTTATTGAAAAATAGTTATCTTTTACATTTTTTATAGAATTATATCTTTCAATATATTCTTCTAACTTCTTTTTATCAATTTTATCATTTCCAAACCATGCTAAATATGACAAGTAGTTGGATTTTAACAAGTCATTAACATATATTTTAGTTTTTGAATCATTAAAATAATCTCCAACAATACCAGTTCCTCCAAATAGATCAAAGAAGGATGAAAATGTAATTTTTTCTTTTTTCATAACATCATTAATGTAATCTAACATTCTTGCTTTACTTCCTATATAACGTCTATTATTTATACTAATTAATTTCATATTAATCCTCCTTATTTCCATTTTCGGCATCGTACTACTATTTAATTATATCATAAAAAAAGAAGTGTGCTACAACTTCTTTTATATTTTTTGTAAAATTTCTTTTTCGAACCATTCTGGATCTGGCAGTTGTGACTTATAAGCATTATCAAATAAGCTATATATGTCAGAATACTTTTTATGTTCTGTTATAAATTTTTTCAATATATCTGTATCAATAGGTATTATCTTTAATCCTTCAATATAACCACCATTAGCTTTAGGATAGAATCTACTTCTCATATTTCTAAAATCTAATATTAATCTTTCTTCTAGATTTGGTGCTACAAATAATGCATAGTCATTTTCATTGTTTGTACTAGATATATCTTCTCCCAAATGTCTTGATACTGGTTCCATTTCCATATGCCTTTGTCCAGTTGATTCTGATAATGTTGCTTCAATTAATAAATTATGTCTTGGATAATTATTTTCTTTGTATTCGTAAACTATATCTGCCATACCACCACCGGCATGTGTTTTTGGTAATAAATCAGCGTCTAAACTAAGATTCATAAACTTAAGTATATTTCCTTCTTTATTACTTATTCTATACCAAGCTATACCAAGTATATATTCAAATATTGTTGGAACATCGGCATTATCAGATACATAACTACACACTTCTGAATCTCTTCTATCTTTAATCAAATCAATTAATGATAACAAGTCGCTATCCTTAAATCTTTCATCAATTAATTTATTAAATTGTTTAATTTTTTCATCTTCCAAATATGTATTAATATTGTCTATTGTTAAATCTGTATGTAATTCTTTATTAATTTCATTAACAAGTTCAGATATATTAGTTCTATATTTATCTGATATTTTCTCTATAGGTACAATTGAATGAAATAAACTTAAATAATCATCTTCTTCTAATAAATTTTCATTTAATAAATCATCAATGATTTCCTTAAAATAATATTTTGGTAATAAATCTAATTCTATTTTATCTTCACCAAATTTAACAATATCAGTTAATGAAAAATATCTCTTATTTAAATCAAAATATTCTTTTAGATTTACTTTCCATTTAATGATATGCTCTCTTTCAAAGAAAACTCTTTTAAAGTCAATTATATTTTTAACTTCAGATATTTCAAGTCTTCTAAATTCTTTATCAAATTTTTCATCAAAGTTTCTAGGAGTGTAATTCATAAATAAATATGATAGCCAATGTGATTTAGCATTTCCTGAAATGTTTCTACAATATCCATACAACTTATTATAAGATTCAATTCTTTCTTCAAATGTATTGTGTCTTAAATGGAATACTAAATTAACTAATTCATTATATACTGGTAAATAGGCATGTTCGTAACTAGCACTTTTTCTATTCATTCCAATCATTTCAAATGTTTCTTCAGTTACTGGATAATCTTTTCTAAATTCTTCAAGTACTCTGATATAATTATCCATTTCATATATTCTAGTTGTAATAATCATATCTAAATCTAATCCTTGACGATTATACTTAATATCATTTACCATTTTTATAACATCATATTTGTTTTTACATAATGGCAATAAGTATGTGAATTCATCATAAGTTAAGTAATCTAGTTTTTCTAGCATATATATTAAAGCAACAAATGGTTTAATTTTTAATCCGTCATTATTAATTTGCAATTTCAAGAATTGTAACAAGTAGTAGTAACTATCTTCATCAATGTAAAAGATATTGTCTTTAGTTCTTTCTTTAACTAATAAACTTTCAATTTTATTACCAACTTCTGTTAGTTTTCTATCTCGTGTTAAAACTCCAATATCAACTAATCCTGAAGTTTTTTCTCTTGCGTCTTTATCTGGTCTACTAGCTTCGCCGATTAAAAATCCATTATCTTTCATAAAATAATAGTATTTTGCTTGTAACTCATTATTATTCTTCCAATTAACATTAGAGTTTTCTAACCAAAATTGTTTTAATAATTGTAATTGACGTTCTATTTTATAATTCAATTGACTAACTCTAAAACTAGTAGTTCCAATTGACCAACTATAAGATTTAAATGCCATATTACACCTCCAATATATCTACTAGTATTTTAACATAATTATCCATTTTTTTATCGGAATATTGTTAATTAAATAGTTTTTTTATTTCTTTAATATCATTGATCAATTCATCTGTTGATATTGATAGGGCATATTGAAAAGGTATTATTTGGCTTTTATAATGATCATTTTGATTTAATAACACTTTTCTTCTAGTTAAATCTTCTTTTTTGATTCCTAAGTCTTTTTTCCACTTATCTTTATTTTTAAAATAATTTCTTATTTTAGGGAATAGTTGATTTCCACTCAATTTACCTGTGTAATTATCTGTTAATTGTTTTTCAATCCATACTCTCATAGCAGTTAAATATATAATCTTTTTAGCTGACATTATTTCAAAATCATTTTCTTTAATATTATTAAATTCATCAATCATTTTTACTAAATCTAAATTGCTATAACCACTGATTGAATCGATGTATTCTTCATCAAAATGAAATAACTTATGTCTTTCACTTGTTTCATCCCATTTTAGGTCTTTTTCAATTAGTAATTCTATCCATTTCTTTTCTAGTTCAGAATCTGGTATTTTCTTAGCTAAGTCATCTATATTTAACGCACTTCCATCTGTTTCTATATTTATTTTAGCTATGGTTACTTTATTATCAATAGCATCTAAGAAATAATAATTAAACTTGTTAGGAAACTGACTATTAGCTATATTAATGAAATTTATATTATGAGTTAATATGATAACCTTTTTTTCTTTGTCTAGTAGTTTTGTAAAAATATCAAAAACAATCTCATATTGTTTTTTAATATCATAACTACTTAGTGGATCATCAATTACTATATTAGTCCTATTGCTATATTCAAATTCTAGAATATTGATTATGAATACAATATAATTTAATTCTCCACTACTATAAGTTGATGCCTCCCTTTTTAGGTTAACAATAACACATTTTTCTTCCTCATCAATTGAAAAAGTAATTCCTTTTTCTTTAAACACATCCTTTAGGTCTTTTTCAATTTTATTCCAATTATTCATTAAATTATCAAAGAACTCTTTTCTTTCTAATTCTAAAGTTTGTATTTGCTTGTTTATTTCATTTATTCTTTTTCTTGCTTCATTAATAACTGTTATATTTTTAAGATTGCTTCCAATTATAATGCAATTAGTAATATCTTTTTCATCTAGTTTATTATCCTTAGCTAGTTTAATTAATTCTTTTATATCATCTTCTATTTCATATTTTACTTTCTTAGATTCTGATCTATATTTATCTATTATTTTATTCAGTTTATCAGTATATTCGGTTTTCTTTTTTGAATAAATTTCTAATATACTACTATTATGGTTATATCCACAAAGTGGGCATATTGTATCACCATCATCAAGTGCTTTTTCTAATGAATCAAATGCTTCTAATATAAATTTATTTTTTATGTCATCTATTTCTTCACCTGTAAGAATTAATTTGCTTATATCTTCTATATTTTGAAACAAGAAATGTTTTTTAGTTGACTGTGGATAATTAAATAATAATTCACTATTTTTATCATCAAAATTAATAATTGCGTTTTCTACATTGTTATAAGCTTCTTTACAATAATTCGAGTATTCCCCAGCTTTTGTAGGACTAGTAATTCCGTTTACCTTAAAACCATTATTCTTTATATCGATATCATTTAAAATTTCATCTTTTTCTTTCTTTAATCTTTCAATATCAACTGTTCTTATATCTATTCTTATTTTTTTCTTTTCTTTGGTAATTTTTTCTTTACAATCATCATAACTGAAGAAACCAAATGATGGATACTTAGATTTCATGATATTGTAAGTTGTGGTTTTACCTATTCCGTTTGGACCTAAATATATTGCGTTTTCATTATTAATTAAAAAATTACTTTTTACTTTTAAGTGGCTTGCACTAAAATCGTTTGCTTCTATTAACATATAATCCCTCCTGACAACGTTTTCAACTACTGCCATTTTATATGTTTTAAAAAGAGAAGTCAACAGAAAATTAGCACTTATTTTTTGCAAGTGCTAATTATAATTATATATATATTATAAATATATATATA